>ERZ506977.781-NODE-781-length-14926-cov-4.766862_pt1 | contig 14926 bp, 19 predicted proteins | sample MGYA00513168_ERZ506977 | MGnify/ENA metagenome assembly ERZ506977
CTCTGTGTATATGACATTCTTTGCTCTTGGTACATATCTTCCAATGGTTATTATGTCTGGTTATGTGGATGATATGTCAACGTCAAATGGAGTAAGTGCGGAATATCTTACCGAACTTCACAGCTTTATGAATGGTACGATGATCGTTATTATTGCGATTGTAACTTTCGTGGCTGGTATCATTGGAGCACTTATTGCAAAAGGTGTATTTAAAAAGCATTTTCAAAAAGCCGGTATCGTATAAAAATTTGCTTCCTCAGTGTTTCATAACATTTTGGTATTTTCGGGCTATTTTTGTACCCGAAACGAAATTATGGAGTAGAAGCCCTATACAAAACTTGATAGAATAGTTGGTGAGGTTAGGAGTTGCTAACCTCACCATAATTTTTTAAGGAGGGCTTTTGCTATGGCAAACTCAAAAACAAAACAGCCAAAGCCGAAAAGTGGATTAGCCCGCTGTATGGAGTTGGCTTCTGACCGAAAAGGTCTAATTTTTCTGTCAGCAATTCTTTCCTCGCTGGCAGCTATCGCCTCGTTTATTCCATACATAGCGGTGTACTTTATGATCCGCACCATCATCGGCGTTTATCCAAATCTTGAACAGTTAGACATGAGCATTGTATTGAATTATGGCTGGCTGGCATTGGCGGGGATAGTAGCAAATATACTGCTATATTTTTTGGCTATTTTTAGTTCTCATATGGCGGCTTTTGGAACCTTATATGAGTTAAAGGTTTTATTCGCTAACCATATTACAAAAATCCCATTAGGCTATCATCTTACGATTGGAAGCGGACGTTTGCGGAAAATCATGGATGAAAACATTGAAAGTGTAGAAGGTTTTATTGCTCACCAATTCCCCGATTTTGTTGCTTCTGTAACTGCGCCTATCGTAATGGTGGTTATATTATTTACAGTAGATTGGCGTTTTGGAATTGCTTCTTTAGCCGGAATTATCCTTGCTTTTATTGCAGAATTCATAGGATATGGCAGCGGAGCAATGAAAGAAAATATGGGGAAGTATCAGACTGCATTGGAAGAAATGAATAATGCTTCTGTTGAATATGTCCGTGGTATGCCTGTTGTAAAAGCCTTTAATCAGACTGCTTCTTCTTTTAGAAAATTAAAAGACGCTATCAGTGGATATACGGAATGGGTATTAAAGTTCTCGCTTGGATGGCAAAACTGTATGCCTGCTTTCACTACTATTATCAATAATATTTATTTGATATTGATTCCCGTTGGCGTTCTTATTGGTGCCAATACATCTGATTTTTCAGGCTTTGCAATGAGTTTCATTTTCTATTTGCTTTTTGTTCCGGCAATTGCGGGAGTACTCAACAAAATTATGTATATTTCAGAGTCTTTTATGCAGATCAACGGTAATGTGGCAAGAATGGACGAAATCCTGAATATACCGGAAATGGCGGAAACTGATCACCCGAAAAAGCCTGTCAATGATGATATTGAATTTAATGATGTCAGCTTCTCTTATACTGGTAGCGCTGATGAAAATGCTCTTGAAAATGTATCATTTTCCGCTAAACAAGGACAGATTACTGCAATCGTTGGCCCGTCAGGTGGCGGTAAGAGTACAATCGCAAACTTAATTTCCCGTTTTTGGGATGTATCTTCCGGTAGTATTACGATTGGCGGCGTAGATGTTCGGGACATGGCAGAAAATGACCTAATGCGCCATGTTAGTTTTGTGTTCCAAGATATTTTCCTGTTTAAGCAAAGTATCTTGGATAATATCCGTATGGGCAATCCTCAAGCAAGTGAGGAACAAGTTGTTGCTGCCGCAAAAGCAGCACAATGCCATGACTTTATATCGAGATTACCAAAAGGTTATCACACAGTAGTAGGTACTAAAGGCGTTCATTTGTCTGGTGGTGAGCGTCAAAGAATTGCAATTGCGAGAGCTATCATCAAAAATTCCCCCATTATTGTACTTGATGAGGCAACTGCATTTAGCGATCCTGAAAATGAGTATCTTATCCAGAAAGCATTTGAAAAACTAATGCAAGGGAAAACAGTTATTATTATTGCACATCGGCTTTCTACCATTCGTAATGCTGACCACATCATTGTGATGGAAAAAGGGCATTTGATAGAGGAAGGCAAGCATGACGACTTAGTTGCTGCTGGTGGACGATATGCAAAGATGTGGAATCATTATACCGAAGCAATTGATTGGAAAATTAGTGGGAAGGCGGTGTAATCATGAGCAGACTACAAAAAGCACTTTTTTTATCAGATAAAGGCTATGCAGATTTGAAAAAGGCTATATTTGCTTGCACATTGACAAATCTGGCTATGCTTCTTCCTTTCTGTGTAACCGTTATGATCTTTAGTGAAATCTTAACACCATTTGTCTCCGGTGGAGAGATTCAATGGAATCACATTTGGCTTCTTTGGGGAGCAGGTATTATATCTGCAATTTTAGTATTTCTGGCAGCAAAAAATGATTATCGCAAGACTTACATTGCGTCTTATAAAGAATCAAACACTACTCGTTTAAGAATCGCAGAACATCTTCGAAAGCTACCTATGAGTTTTTTTAATACGAAAGACCTTTCGGAGCTTACTACTAATATGATGGCAGATTGTAGTAGTATGGAATCTCTGCTAAGTAGTACAATTCCGCCTTTGATTGCGAATGGTATTACAGTAACCCTGACCTGTATTTTGCTCGCCTTTTTTGATTGGCGACTTGCCTTATGTATATTCTGTACAGTACCGATAGCTTTTTTGATTATCTGGCTGAGCCGCAAACATCAGCAAAAGTTATTTGAAAAGCAGGTTGACGCTAAATTGGAAGCGTCCGATCAAGTACAAGAATACTTGGAAGGTATGAAAATTATTAAATCCTGTGGACTAAGCGGTTCCCACTTCAAAACTTTGAATAAAGCACTTCTCGCAATGAAAAAGATTGCTGTGAAAGTTGAAATGGCTGTGGGCGTTTTTATGTCCAGTGCAAGTATGATTTTGCAGGCAGGAATTGGCATTACTATTTTTGTCGGTGCATTGCTATTAACAAACGGACAAATTGAGTTGCTCCCGCTATTGATGTTTTTATTGATGGTAACAAGAATTTATGGCCCAATCCTTGCAATCCTTGCCAACCTTTCCTCTCTGCTGAATTTGAATGTGGTAACGAACCGTATGCGTACCCTCCTAACTACGCCAACTATGGCAGGGGAGGGAAAAACCGTACCAAACTGCGATATTGAACTTTCCCATGTATCTTTCGCTTACAATAAAGATGAGGTAATTAAGGATGTATCCTGCAAAATTCCTCAAGGCAGTGTTACTGCGCTGGTAGGCCCATCCGGTAGTGGCAAAAGCACGATTTCTAAGCTAATAGCTCGTTTTTGGGATGTTCAAAAAGGTGAAATCAAGGTAGGTGGAAAAGACGTAAAAACAATGGAACCGGAATGCCTAATGTCCTATATGTCTTTTGTATTTCAAGATGTGACGCTTTTTAATGATACGGTAATGAACAATATTAGGCTTGGAAATCCGAATGCTACTGACGAACAAGTAATTGCTGCGGCAAAAGCCGCTTACTGCGATGAGTTCGTCCGTGAAATGCCAGACGCTTATCAGACTATACTTGGAGAAAATGGAAGCACACTTTCCGGTGGTGAGCGTCAGAGAATATCCATCGCTCGTGCGCTACTTAAGAATGCACCCATTATTCTTTTGGACGAAGCAACTGCGTCCCTTGATCCTGAGAATGAAGTTCTTGTCCAAAAGGCTATTGCTAAATTAGTTGAAGGTAAAACTGTAATTATGATTGCCCATCGACTCCGCACCGTAGTTGACGCCGATCAGATTCTTGTATTGGATGAGGGAAAACTTGTAGAACAAGGAACGCATGAGGAACTAATGCGCAAGAAGGGATTATATCAAAAATTGTTCCATATCCAACAAGAAAGCCTTGGATGGGCGGTATAGCGGTATAAACGTATTTGCAGGAGGGGTATGAATGAGTTTTTGGGATTTGCTTTTTATAGCGATAGGGCTGGCAATGGACGCACTTGCTGTTGCTATCGGAAAGGGATTAGCAGCTAACGGAGAGTGTAAAAAGATTTGCATAATAACTGGCCTCTATTTCGGAAGTTTCCAAACATTCATGCCCTTCCTTGGTTTTTTATGCGGAGAGACTATTAGTCATTATATTACTTCTGTATCTAAAATTGTTTCTCTAATCTTATTGGTTTTAATCGGGCTAAATATGATCCGAGAAACAATCCGAGAAACAGATAAAGAGGAAAGTGCTTCTTTATCGGTAAAAGTGATGCTACCTGCGGCTGTTGCTACGAGCATTGACGCTTTTGCGGTTGGTGTTACCTTTGCGGCGTTGGAAGTAAATATAATTGTAGCTGTTTTGCTTATAGGTTTCATTGCCTTTTTATTTTCTTGCATAGGAGTAAAAATCGGCTCTATATTTGGTAGTCGTTTCGAAAAACAGTCTGGAATTTTGGGAGGCATAATCCTTATTTTGATAGGGATAAAAATTTTTGTTGTCGGGCATTAGAAAGGAGGTGCGCCATTGGCCTTGACGTCATCTATGGAGGATTACCTTGAAGCTGTACTTATCCTCCAACAAAAGCGCGGTAGTGTTCGTAGCGTTGATATAGCTGTACATTTGGGGGTTACAAAACCTTCTGTAAGCCGGGCAGTTAAGGAATTATCAAAGATGGGCTACCTTCTGAAAGAGGCTAATGGTGCACTTTCCTTAACGCAGAGCGGTCAAAAAATCGCAAAACAGGTTTATGAGAAACACCTGTTTTTCACCAAGCAGCTTATCGAAGCAGGAGTGCCGGAGGACATTGCGAAAAAAGACGCTTGCAAGCTGGAACACGTTATCAGTGAGGAAAGCTTCTTAAAACTGAAAGCAATGACAGAGGAATAGCGGGAGGTGGTAATATAGGACGGATTGTTATATTAGAGTTCAAAGAGCAGGACGCCCCTGCCTTTGATGATATGTTGCTTTTTCTTCAGCAACACCCCAATTTTGAGAAGTTAGAAATAACTTCAGAGCCGATATTATCGTTTCCCGACTTGGAAATTGACCTGAGTAACCGGAGAGTAATTTGTAAGGATCAAGAGGTTAAATTGACCGTTAAGGAATATGACCTGCTTTGTTTGCTGGCAGCAAACAGAGGACGAGTCCTTACATACGCACAGATTTATGATAAGGTGTGGGGCGATCTGCCATCAGGAAATGAAAAAGATACCGTAGGCTACCACATCCGCAATCTTCGCAGAAAAATATGCCCGTCTGCTTCTTCGGCAATTAGTATTGAGAGTGTTCGGGAAGTCGGGTATCGCTTTAATTCAGCTTAGGCAGCACCCCCGCAGTTTATTCATAGGCTGCGGGGGCAGTTATATATAGTCAAATCTCTACAAATGTTGATTTTATGCGATTTTTAACCGCTGTATCTTGTCTAAACTTGCGGCGAGACTTTGCGTTTTCTTGGCGATTTCCCCGTAATATCCTTGCGTTATACATTATACTGCCCCTATCTACAAAACAGTTAGGGGGAAGCCGCAGGAGAATGTCGTTTACCCCTTGAATAAGGGGTAACGATGAAATCCAATGGCGAATTTTGCGGCGGAAAGCCGCCCACAGTTGAGCGAAAAAGCGAAAGATTACATACCGCAGTCCTTGAGGGGATTGCGGTATTTTTTTGCTCGACAGCATTTTATTTTTTAGCTCTTTTATTACCATTATTTAACATTATTTCCATTTCAGAGGCGCTCGTTGCGAGACGAGCGCCTTTTGTTTTTGTCGGGAAATGGCAAACGCCGCAGTATCTTTTTTATTTTTGGTATGGACAAGCAGTATTTAGTAAAACAGCGGCGGTTTCCCACGAACTTTACATATTTTACGGATCGGACAAGCAGCCGATTGTTTTAACTGCTCTGCTCTTTGAGTGGCAGACATTTATAGGCAGGTATCCGTGATCTCCGAATTTTGTTCCCCAACAAAATTCAAATTTAAGGAGATTGCGAGATATGTCTAATAAACAATTTAATAAGCTGGAGATACAGTTTCAAGAAGAATGCAAGGTTATCAATTTGAGATATGAGTACGACGGTTATATCGGGAACGAGCAATGGGCAATTATTTCTGAGCTTACCGAAAAAGAAATATTAGAAAAGTACCGCTCTATCGTCAGCGATTACATACCCTTTATCGTTTTAACGCCAGCCTTTGGCGAAGTGCGTGATGAATATCGGAGAAATGAGAAAAAGTTTCAAATGAGGGCAGCCAGAAAACACGATTTCTACAATTTTGAAGATAGCGAAATAGAATTACATCACGCCGAGCTGGTAACTGATGATTTAGAAGAAAACTTCTTTAAGAGTGAAGAAGAACAGGTTTTGCGAAAAGCTATTCAACAGTTAAAACCTATTCAGAAAGAGCGCCTTATCAAATACTACTTCGAGGGGAAAAGCAGCCGACAAATTGCAAAGGAAGAAGGCGTTAATTACAGCAAAGTTGAGAAGTCCATAAATGTTGCACTTAAAAATTTAAAAAAATTTTTGAAATTAGGGGGTGCATTTGACCTCTCCCAGTGGGAATAAGTGAAGGGACTTGTTTCTACTCCGGATATGAAACACTTTTCAAATATAAAATTGAGAGGTTTACATTATGGAACGCAAAGACAATCAGAAGGTCAAGCGTGGAGAAATCTACTTATATGATTTCGGCAACAACGAAGGCTCTATTCAAAACGGAATCCGCCCCGTCCTTATCGTACAGTGTGACGAGGGCAATCAGGCAAGCACAACAACAGTCGTTGCTGCCCTTACTACGGCAATCAAGAAACGGTTTTTGCCCTCACATATCATCTTGGGCAGAAATTTCGGATTGGATGAGCCTTCAATGGTTATGCTTGAGCAACTGAAAACCGTTAATCAATCTGACCTGACGGAATATATCGGTTTGATCGACAACGAGCAGCTCTTACGAAAAATCAATAACGGATTAAAAAGTGCTTTCGGACTGTGGACGAAAAATCCCCGAAGAAAAGGAGAAATCCGTTGCTTATGCAGCCGGTGCTTAGAAGATTATAAGTCTAATCCAGATTATATCGTGAGGCGCTTTGATCCTTTCGCAAAGGAAAAAGAAAAGTGCGATAAGTGCCACCGAATGGGATTTGAGTATATCGTAAGAGAGAAGCAAAATAGGTCTTTCCCAAAAGACGAAGGTAAAACAGATAAAGCCTAAAAGTCAATGATACGATTAGAAAAATCGCATCGTTGTTGAAGTCAGGGAATTTGAATACAATGCAGTTAAATCCAAAGGGCAGAGGAGGCGATTGCATTGAAGGAATAAAAGGAGGCACAAAATGGACGACCTCAACGGAAGAATGTTAGGCTCCAAGCAGGTGGCAGAAATGCTCGGCATTTCAGTTTCATATGCTTACAAAATAATCGATCAACTAAACAGGGAACTCGAACGGGCGGGTTATTTGACGCTTCACGGGAAAGTGGATTCTCTATATTTGAAACAGCGCTTCTTCCCCAATACAGCAAAAATACCGCTTGCCGATGAAAGGAGTAACGATGGCGCAATACAAGTATCAGGTCAAAAAAGGCGTCAAGTGGATGGTTAAGTTTAACTATTCTGATCCCAAGACCGGAAAGACAAAAACAGAGTACAAAAGGGGCTTTGAAAGCAAGCGAGAAGCCAGAGAATATGAGGACGAATTTCTTGAAAACCTCACCGCAGATAGCGGTGAGGAAGATCCTCTTTACGAACGGACATTTGAAGATGTTTTCCACGAATACCTTATGTCACACAAGCGAGAAGATATTAAGGATTCGACACTACAAACAAAATACAATATTTTTGAAAAGCATATCTTCCCGACTTTTCGGAATGTGTTGATTTCAGAAATTACTGATGATGATATAGCGGAGTGGCAGGCAAAGATGAAAAACTTTATTATGCCGAATGGGAAGCATTTTTCCAAATCATTTTTAAGGACAATTCAAAGCCAGTTCAATTCCATTATCAACTACGCAAACAGCAAAGGGTATCTTCATCAAAATCCCCTTGCGGACATCAAGAATATGGGTATAAAGGATAAACGGGTAGAGTTTTGGAGTACATCTGAATATGAACGGTTTGCCTATTACGCAATGAAGTATCCCAATTACTATTATGCTTTTGAGGTGCTTTATTGGTGCGGACTCCGAGAAGGAGAAATGCTCGCTTTAACGCTGCAAGACATTGATCTCGAACAGGCAGTCATCTATGTAAACAAAACATACCAACGATTTCATAGACAAGACATCATCAGCACACCGAAAACTCCGAGTTCAGTGAGGAAGGTTAGTATGCCTGCTTTTCTTTGTGATGAACTCAGAGAATACATTGATATGCTCTACTTTCCTGCTCCCGATCAGAGAATTTTTACGATTACTAAATCAAAACTTACAAATCGTTTTCACAAGTTATCTGAAGAAGCAGGATTGAGGCGTATTACCGTACACGGGTTGCGACATTCTCATGTATCCCTTCTTATAAGCAAGAAATATGATATTTTTGAAGTGTCAAAACGGATAGGACACAAATCCATTAAAACGACGCAGGATATTTACGGACATCTGTTTGATGAAGTCCAAAAGACGATTGCCAATGACCTTGACAGTCTCAGGAGGAGGTAAGAATATGTCAGCTAAAAATTGTGATACCCATAATAGATTTCGAGATAAAACAATAGCCTTTCGAGTTTCTTCAGAAGAAGATAAACAGATCAACACCGTTGTAGAACTTTCGGGAATGACAAAGCAGGATTACATTACATCCAAGTTGCTTGACCGAACTGTTTATGTGAAAGGCAACTGCAAAGTCCATAGAGCTGTTTATGATAAGCTCAATGAGGTGTTGGCTGAATTGCAGCGAATTGAAAACGGAGGAACGGTAGATGATGAGCTGATGGCGAATGTAAAATTGATTGCAGAAATCATTGATAACCTATATATCAAGAGCGCTATCTAACAATGAAGTCCGGTTGACGAAACCGGGCTTTTTGTTTATAATGAATTAACGATTTCTACATACCCAACCTCAAAACCGTGTGGTATCATTTCTTTGCAGTAATTGCAACACTTTTTGCAACACGAGGGACGATAAATAAAATACGACATAGAAAAATGCCCTCAAAAACGCCTGAAATGATAGGAAAACGCACTGAAAATAGGGTGTGGGAGAATATTGTAAAAGAGTGGGAATAAAACGAAACGCCGTAAAAATCCAGTATTTATGCGGGTTTGCGGCGTTCGGAGAAGTCTTTTGATAACAATTTGATAACAGCCATACGAGAGCCATTATTCTTGCAGCCCAGTGGTTTATGGGTTACGGAATAATTGACAAGCGGTTGTGTGGCAGAAGAAATCCATATTAGAAAGCCCTTAGCTGTGGGTAAGCACTCATAGCTAAGGGCTTTTTGTCGTTCTTATTCGTCTTTTTTGAGCTTGTCCTGAAACGCTTCCACCAGCGTATCGCTTAACTCTTGCGAAGGGACTTTCGCCCAGAGCTGCGTGGTATCGTATTTCGGATAGTAGTAACGCCAGCGGTCGTAATCGTCCTTGCTGATTTCGCTGGCAGAGAGCTTGTCCGCCTGCTCTTTCCACGCATGGAGCATTTGCAGCAGCTCGTAAGCCTCTTTGCCCTTATCCTTGTTGACCTTCAGGCAAACCTCTCCGTCTGCTTCGCTGACGGTCAGCCCATACACATCTTCAAGGGTAAATAAGGTGTGCATAAGACCGATCTGACTGTCAATGTCAGGAACATCAAGAGCCTGCGGGGAAACATCAAGCACCTGCGCCAGCGCAGCCGTTAAATCCGCCTTTGGTTTGCGGGAGCCGTTTTCATATTGTGCCAAGCGTACATCGGCGCTCCTTTCGGGGAAGCCGACAGCCGTACCGAGATATTTTTGCGTCATACCACGTAGAAGCCTGAAAAAATGGATTCTCTCACCAATCGCCATAGTGTTTACACTCCTCGCTTATGTATCTGCACATAGTATAGCAGATATGCTTAGGAAAAGTCAAGAGAAGATAAAACAAAAAAGTTTAATATTATCTCGTAAACCGCTTGACAAAAGCAAATATGCTTAGTATAATGAAATAGCATTAAGCAAATAAGTTTAATATCCGTCGTGCGTCACGGTAATGGCGTACCCGCCCGGGCAAATCGGAAGGCGGCAAGAAAGTATTCCGACACGAAATAAATGAATTTGAAAAACAGAAGGGAAGGTGATTTTTATGGAAAACAGGTTTATCCGTGCCGACGATGTGGCGCAGGAACTGAATGTATCCAAGCCCTATGCCTATAAGCTCATCAGGAAGCTGAACGAGGAGCTGAAAGCGAAGGGATTTATTACGATTGCGGGGCGTGTCAACCGCCAGTATTTTTATGAAAGGCTCTACGGAGCCGGAAAGGAGAAGGAATAATGCCGGTATTCAAAAATGAGGACAACGGTACTTGGTATGTGATGGCAAGGTATGTGAACTGGAAAGGCGAGCGCAAGCAGAAATGCAAGCGTGGCTTTACCACAAAGAAAGAAGCGCAGGAATGGGAGCGGATGTTCCAGCTACAGAATTCCTCTGATCTTGATATGAGCTTTGAGGCTTTCACGGAGCTGTATATCAGAGATGTGAAAAACCGCCTGAAGGAAAACACATGGCTGACGAAGGAGCATATTATCCGCACGAAAATACTGCCCTTTTTCGGTAAGCTGAAAATCAGCGAGATTTCCACAAAGGAGATCATCACTTGGCAGAATGAAATGCTTGCCTATCGTGACGAGAAGAAAAAGCCGTACTCACAGACCTATCTGAAAACACTGCACAACCAGCTTTCAGCCATATTCAACCATGCTGTGCGCTATTATGAGCTGCGCTCTAATCCAGCCGCAAAGGTGGGAAATATGGGCAGCGAGGAACACAGGGAAATGCTGTTCTGGACGAAAGAGGAATATAAGAAGTTTTCCTTTGAGATGATGGACAAGCCCGTTTCCTTTTACGCATTTGAAATGCTCTACTGGTGCGGTATCCGTGAGGGCGAGCTGCTGGCGCTTACGCCTGCGGACTTCGACTTTGACAAGGAAACGGTCACGATCAACAAGTCCTATCAGCGTCTGCACGGAGAAGATGTGATTACTACGCCGAAAACAAAGAAAAGCAACCGCACCATTAAAATGCCGCATTTTCTCTGTGAGGAAATGCAGGAATATCTCAGTATGCTCTACGGCCTCAAAAAGAAAGACCGTATCTTTACAGTAACGAAAAGCTATCTTCATCACGAGATGGACAGAGGGGCGAAAGCCGCAGGCGTGAAGCGAATCCGCATTCATGACCTTCGTCACAGCCATATCAGTTTACTGATTGATATGGGATTTTCGGCGGTGGCGATTGCAGACCGTGTAGGACATGAAAGTATTGAAATCACTTATCAGTACGCCCACCTGTTCCCGTCCAAACAGACGGAAATGGCAGAGCGATTAGACGATTTAGGGAAAGGAGATTTTGAAAATGTCAGCTAAGAACAGAGACAACAAAAACCGTTGGAGAAATATCACGGTGGGATTTCGGGTATCGCCCGAAGAAAATGAACGCATTAACAAGGCGGTCGCCTTATCGGGACTGCCGAAGCAGGAATACTGTTACCGCCGCTGTCTTAACCGTGATGTAGTGGTGCAGGGCAATCCGAGGGTGTATAAGGCTCTGAAACAGGAGGTTGCCGCCGTCCTTGCGGAATTGCAAAGGATTGAAGCTGGAAACGGTGTAGACGAAGAACTGCTCAATGTCATTGAACTGATTTCCGTCATTCTCGGCGGCTTGAAAGGAGAGGAACAAAATGAATAAGCAAAAAGAAATGACCGCCCGTAACACATCTGTTGGCGCAGATGATAGGCAGTCACTCCATGTAACTAATTACAGTATAACCAATCAAAACGGAAATATCAATGCTTTTCTTTTGAAAGGCGGTGGCAGAAATGGCTGAACTGAAAATTATCAGTATGGATGAAGTCCCTGTGGAAGAAGTGGAATGGCTCTGGTATCCGTATATCCCATTTGGAAAACTGAGCATTATTCACGGTGACGGCGGCGAGGGAAAAACCACTTTAATCCTTCAGTTGGCGGCTCTGTTGTCGAGGGGAGAAAAGCTCCCCTGCGACAGCACCGAGAGAGAGCCGATTAAAGTTATTTATCAGACCGCAGAGGACGGACTCGGAGATACAATCAAACCACGGCTGCTTGCCGGTAATGCGGACTGTTCGCAAATTAAAGTCATAGATGAGTCGGAAGCGACGCTTACTATGCTGGACGAACGCATTGAAAAAGCAATTGTGGAAACAGGCGCAAGAGCGCTCATCTTAGACCCGGTACAGGCATATATCGGTGCAAAAGTTGATATGAACCGGGCAAATGAAGTGAGAGCTGTCCTTTCTCAATTAGGGCGAATCGCTGGGCAATATCGATGCGCCATTATTTTGGTCGGACACTTAAATAAAGCGCAGGGAAACAAGTCCAATTATAGAGGGCTTGGCTCCATCGATTTTCAGGCAACCGCACGGAGCGTTCTGATTGTCGGCAGGTTGAAAGATAACCCGCAGGTCAGAGTGATGGTGCAGGACAAGTCCTCCCTTGCTCCAGAGGGTGAGCCGATTGCTTTTGAGCTGGGCAAGGAAAATGGATTTCGATGGCTCGGTCATTATGATATATCGGTGGACGATCTGTTAAGTGGCATTCCAAAAGAAAAGAAGTCTGAACAGGCTGAAAACTTAATACTCGAATATCTTTCCAAGGGCAAATATCCGCAGCAGGCATTGCTGAAAAAAGCACAGGCGGTGGGTATCTCCAAGCGTGTGCTGGACGAGGCGAAGAAAGCGCTGAATGTTCAATCGGTTAAGGAAGGCAGTCAGTGGTACTGGCAGCTTCCCGAAAAAACAGAATGAGGTTTTTCAAGGTTGCAACATTGCAAAAGCTGGCACACCTGCAACCTTGCAATGTTCCTTTTTCGGGAAGTGATAAAGTTTGGACGGGGTTGCAAGGGTGTCCTTTTCAAAGGACAGCCCTTGCCCCTCGGAGAGCCCACGACATCTTTGCAACCGTCAGGTTGAAAGTGTCATAGTGGGTTACGCACTTTGAAAAAGGTGCGTAACTGCGCTGCCCCACAATATCGCAAAACGAAAGGAGTGATACGAATGCCGAAGGGAGATTTCAGCGTCGCCCGTGTGGGAAAACGAACGAGAGAAAGCGTTGGAAAGTTTGAAAGGCACATTGAGCGAAAAAATGAAAGCTATGAAAATATGAATGTTGATCTGTCCCGCACGCCGATGAATGTTCACTTTCAAAGCTGCGGCGAGCTGACCTACAACGAACATCTGGACAGGCTGATTGCGGATGGGACGGTATCCTTAAAGGGGCTGAAAGCGGACGCAACGGTCTTTAACGAGATGATATTGGATGTGAATACCGACTACTTCGAGAGAAACGGCGGTTATGATTTCGCCTGCCGTTTCTATGAAGAAGCGTTCCATTTTGCAGAAAAGTTGTATGGGAAAGACAATATTATTTCCGCAGTTATGCACGCTGACGAACTGAATATCGCTATGACCGAGAAATACGGAAAGCCGGTTTATCACTATCATCTGCACATTATGGCGCTGCCCGTGGTGGATAAAGAGGTGCGCTGGTCGAAGCGCTGTAAAGATCCGGCGCTGGTGGGAACAGTGAAAGAGATAATTCATCAGGTCAGTCATTCAAAGAAATGGAAATCGGAAAAAGCGCTGGACGAAAACGGAAATCCCATATTGAATAGCAACGGGAAACCTGTCTATCACACCTCGTACAGCATTTTACAAGATAAATTTTACGAATATATGAAGGACGCAGGATTTGAGGGCTTTGACCGTGGCGAGCGAGGAAGTACAGCAGAAAATCTGACTTCGCTGGGGTATAAAATCCAGCAGGACGAAAAAAGGCTGGCGGATATTGAACAAAAGATTGCCGCTGAACAAGTCCGATATAACGATAACCACAAGGCGTTTATGACCTTTGCGGAGATCGACGGCTCCGGCAAAAAGTCCTTCACGGGCAAATACACGGTATCGGCTGAGGACTACGAAAAGCTGACAACGCTGGCAAAGCGCAGTTACTCGGCGGAATCTGAAGCGCAGCGATTGAGAGAGGAAAATGGTAGACTGTCCCGTCAAATATGGTCGCTGCAAAGCGAGATTTCAAAGTTGAGAACTGCGCTGCGGGAATTGACCGAAAAGTGCAGACCGTACCTTAAGGCGTTAAAGATTGCGCCGCAAAAGGTCAAGGAGTTTATCGGCGGTATTCTTGAAAAATTCAAAAAGCAGGAAAAAAGTATTTATTATGAGCCGATTTCGGCTCGTGAACAACAGTCACCGGAGCGTGGAAAACGCTCTAAAAATAAAGATTACGAAAGGTAGGAAAAGACAATGGCAAATACGATTTTTGAAGAAATGGGCGGCACTTATGCACGGCAGGGAGATTATAATCTCCCTTGCCTGTCCTTACCCGCCGAAAAAGAAAATAGACCTATCGGCGTATGGGGACAGCGGCATTTGCGCTATCTCAGACAGCACCGCAAGGTGTTTTACACCAACCTGCTCACAAGCGGTAAGCTGGACAGCTATCTTGCGGATATTGACAAGCAGGCTGAAGATATGTTTTTTCGGCTGGTAGAGCAAATGGCGGAGCGTGAGGGCGTGACCGAACAGCTAAAGGCGGAAAATCAGATAGAATGGGTTGGCAGGATGAATAATATTTGCAGTAGAGCGGCGGAGATTGTAAATGCAGAACTGATTTTCCGTTAATATTTTGTAGGCGGTATGACTTACGCCATACCGCCTACAATTTTAAT
>ERZ506977.788-NODE-788-length-14787-cov-5.081252_pt1 | contig 14787 bp, 10 predicted proteins | sample MGYA00513168_ERZ506977 | MGnify/ENA metagenome assembly ERZ506977
AAGGACCTGCTGCGGGAAAATTTCTCAGGACGCGCTGAGCCTGTTCTGAGCCTCCTCCCCCGCAGCATGAAAACTCATATGGTGCCGTTAAGCCGCTTTCAGCAGCCCGCTTCGCCCGATACCTGAAGCGCGAGCTTTTACGCGGCGCTTCCGTCAGCTGGGCCGACGGTTTCTGTACAAAAATCCCGGAGCGAAGCGCTCCGGGATTTTTAAGCATAAGCTCTTATTGCTTTGATAAATCCGTGGAAAAGGAAAACTGGTTCTTTCCACACTTTTTCGCGTGATACAGCGCTTGATCCGCTTTCGCCAGCAGGCTGTCAAAGGAAAGCCCGTCATCCGGGCTGCAAGCCACACCCACGCTGCCGGTAATTTCCCGTGGGGAACCAATTTCATCCCCGACCTTCCGAAACATCCCGCAGACCTCCCGGGCCTTCCTAATGATTGCCTCACGGGAACTGATTTCCTCCAGGAACACGATAAATTCGTCACCGCCGATTCTCCCTACAATATCGGTTCCGCGGAAAGCTCCCCTCAGCTTTTCTCCGATCTTCTGCAAAATTTTGTCCCCGTACTGATGGCCATAATCGTCATTAAAGGATTTAAAATCGTCGATGTCCATAAAGAACAGGGCGCCCTGGGGCATTGGCTCAGAAAGCAGATAATCGGAAATCAATTCCACAGCCGCCTTCCGATTATAGGTGCCGGTCAAGGAATCCGTACTGGCCTGCCGTTTCAGCCGGGAGGTTTCCAGCTTCTGGTCGTTAATATTAGTCATTTTCCCGATCAGCGATACGCATTCAGGCTCCTTTTCATTGCGCCAGAGAGCGTTAATCAATACCTCAAACCACTCGAAATCGCCGGCCAGCGTCTGCATACGCAGTTCCATTTTTCCAACGGGCTGCTCAGGAGTAAGCTCTTTGAGGACTTTCCATATAATTGGTTTATCCTCTTTCAGAATCTTATCTGTGTTCTCAATCACTTTGAGGGCATCCTGCATCTGAAAGCTCCCGCCGAACATTTCAGTATACTTTTCAGAAAAAGTCAACAAATCGGTCTGAGCGTCGTAGTCGAAGGTAATATCTCCCGACAAATCAGACAGCACCCGATATTTTTGCCGTTCCAGCTCTAAAAGCCGCAGCGTCCTTTCAGAAAGGGTTTCAGACTGACTTGCCGCCGGCTTGGAGGATACCGGCAAAGAAGGCGGCGCCAGCTGCTTTTCCGGCTGCCTTAATTCCATCAAAAGGTTATCTATTTCTTCCAAGAAGCAGTTTAACAGTTCCGGATTAAACTGTCCACACTCACCGTTAACGATCATGGAAAGAGCCTTCTCATGGCTGTACACCGGCTTATAAACCCGTTCTCCCGTGAGAGCCTCATAAACGTCCGCCAAAGCAACCACCTGGGCCCAGATAGGAATCTGGTTTCCTTTTAAGCCATCGGGATAGCCTTTCCCATCCCAACGCTCATGATGATGGCGGCAAATCTCATAGCTATAGCGGTAATATTCTTCATCCTGGGCATAATTCAGGCTTTCCAAAATCTCACACCCCTTGGTGGTATGAGTTTTCATGATCTCAAATTCCTCCGGCGTAAGGCGTCCAGGCTTCAGAAGCACCTCATCCGGAATTGCAATTTTGCCGATATCGTGCAACGCGGCGGCATCTGAGATCATACTGATCTCCTCTTCCGAAAAATCGTACTGCCCATGCCGGGCTGACAGCGCCCTCAGCAAAAACTCTGTGATCTTCCGCATTCGGGCAATGTGAAATCCCGATTCGCTGCTCCGAAATTCCACTGCGGTGCTTAATGTGTCAATTACAAAGGTATTAGCTTTTTTCAGCTTTTCCGCCTGCTTCTCCAAAAGCCGGTATTGCTCTTGAAGCTTCGTTTCCAAAAAGCGCTTATGATTGTAAAGCTCGATGATATTTTCCACCCTGCGGTGAACAATTTCTGGATTAAAGGGCTTATTAATAATATCGGAAACCCCGCTGGTGTATCCCTTCAGCGCGGTACTCTCGCTATTTTCAGCGGTAATCAAAACAATTGGAATTTGTTGAAACCAACGGCTATTTCTCAACTGGCTCAACACCTGAAAGCCATCCATTTCCGGCATCACCAAGTCTAACAGCATTACCTTGATGCGGCCGCCGTTTTGTTCAAGCAGTTCTAAGGCTTCGGCGCCGTTTTCCGCCTCTAGGATGCTATATTCCTTTTGAAAAAGCTCGCTGAGAATGGCTCTGTTCAGTTCCACATCATCCACGATCAAGATGACCTCGTCACTTTTCACCGGCTCTATCACCACACTTTTCCGAAAATTTCTCCTCTGCCGACTATATTTCAGCCATGTAAAGCTAGCCTTTTACTTTTAATAAAACGGGAATATTTTTATTATAGCTGTTTTAGCCCTTCTTTTCAAGGAAATCATGTCCGTCCTTTTCATTTTTCTTTCCCCATCTTTTCCCAAAAAACATCATTAGGCAAGAGCCTGACAAAGCCAAGATCGTAGAAAAACGCTGTCACTTTCTGCCGCCTGCATCTTTCGAGGCTTAATCAACATCCAACAGCTTTTCCCCGCTTATTTATAAGATTATTATACCGTATTTTCAGGCTCATGAAAAGCCTGGAAGATACTTTTCGCCGTCCCAGGACAGCTTCCAGACCGAAGCATAAAAAAAACCGGGCTGGAACTGCAATTCCAACCCGGGAAAAAATGGGAGGTCGATAGCTTAATATTCTCCCGCCACGCAAAGCTTCAGATGCTCCAGCGCTTGCTTATTGTAACGGCGGGGATTGTCGGTAAACTCCAGCTCAACCGCCAGGTTGCCCTGGTAGCCTACATTTTTCAAAGCCTGGATAACGGCAGTATAATCACAAATACCGCAGCCGGCAGGAATATTTCCTCTGGAAATAGAGTCGTTATCCTTACAGTGGACATTGAAGATACGCTTACCGCCCAACACGTAAATAGTCCATTCCGGATCGATATGCTGGTCGATCAGATGATTGGTATCCAGCTGGATGCCGAAATCGTCATCACCCACATCCTCCAGCACCTTCAGCATAGCGTGAGGGGTGGAAATCATAGAATGAGGGAAGCACTCAATGGACATCCGCAGGCCATATTTTTTCGCAATAGCCAAGGCTTTCTTGTAGCTGTCAATCAGCAAATCCCAGTCCTTCTGGAAACAGTAATCCGCAGGTAAGCGATAGCTTTGCTTCAAGGATGGAGCCATGGGGTTAAAGGTCCAGGGAGTCGCGCCAAAGGGCATGGGAACCAGGGCGGATACGATTTTGCAGCCAATCCATTTCGCGGTCTGCGCCGCTTTCTCAAAATGCTTTAAGCTGTCTGCGCGGACAGCCTCATCCGGATTATTCCAAACGGCATCCTGGAATACAAAAACATTGGGCTCCAAGCCGATCTTTCTGGAATGCTCTCCCAGCTCGGTGCTGCTCTTTTCATTGAAAAATACATCCAGGGCTTCCGGGGTTCCCAAATAGTCGACGGCTTCAAAACCCAGCTCACGGATCTGATCCGCAATTTTAATCAGGGAATCTCCGTGAGGGGTATCCTCCGGGATCGGGGTCCAGCCCCAAGATACGTTGGCAATTTTCATAGTTCTTTTCCTCCTACAAATTGGTAATATTCTAGTTTTGACAGGCTCCAGCTCTCGGCTGGAGCCTGTATGCCGCTTAATATGTTCTTGATACAGCCTCGCATAAGGGACAAGCTGTATCGAAAAAGAAAACCATAGTAAACCATAAAAATACCGGTTTATTAAAACAAACCTCATAGGTCTGACGCTTTATCCTTCAGAGTCCTTCCATTCCGCGAAGGCTGTTTAGAGTAAAGCTTAAATGCTATTAAAAATCATATTGGAAGGAACCGTAGGGGGTTTTCTGCACACGAATAGCGTTGCTCTCAGACATCGCCTCAATTTCGTCCACAGTAACCTCTCTGCCCAGCTTGCCGGAGAGGAAAATGCCCTCGCTGACCAGCATAGTTTGAAGCGCCAGCCAGGCGGTGTCAATTCTCTCGGGAATCTGGCCGCTCAGATAAGCAATCCAGTGTGCCTGATCGTTCACATTATAGAATAGGTTCGGATCAATGGTACGGTTGATCTCCTCGTTCTCGTCGAATCGAATCTCCGCCTCTGTGGTCTGTCCGTTGACCAAATTCATATATTTCAGCACCTGATCCTGATACTCTAACTGATAGGGGAGCCGCAGCCCGCCCTTAGTGCCGACGACAAAGCTGTCGCCAATATTATCCATATGGATTGCCCAAGATTCCAGAATGTCGAGCGTCAAACCATTTTCATACTTTGCAAAGCCTAAGCCAAGCTCCTCGACTTCAAACTTTTTGCCTTCCAAGGCTCTGGGATCCGCGCCAATTTCCTGATAGGTCATACCAGAAACCCGCTCCAGCTTCGGGATTCCCAAAATATACAGGATCTGGGAAATATGATAAACGCCCATATCATACAAAGCGCCGTGTCCGGCGTATTCCGCTGTCAAAAACTCCGGCTGGAACAAAGCTGGTCCGGTAATATCCAAGCCCGGACGCATTCTGCGGCGGTAACCTACGGAACGGGCATGGTACACCTTGCCCAATGCTCCGTTATCTACCATTTCCTTTGCTACCCGGCTCTGAGGAAAGAACAGCGCTTCCAGATGGATAGACAATTCCTTTCCACAGGTTTTCGCAAAATCATAAAGAAGCTTGGCATCCGCATAGGAACCGGCCATTGGCTTTTCACAGTAGCAATGCTTTCCAGCCTTTAAAACCTCCAGCGCCATAGGAACATGCAGGTTATTGTGCAGGCAGACATCCACCGCGTCAATATCGTCTCTCTTTAAAAGCTCCCTGTAGTCGGTATAACCGCTTTCCACGCCGTATTGCGCTCTCCAGGCGTCCAATTTTTCCTGGTTCAAATCACAGGCCGCCACAACCTTGGCGTTAGGGATTTTTGCATATCTCTGCATGTGGGTATGGGATATCATACCAGTACCGATGATACCTACTCGAATCTCTTTCAACAGAAGTTCCTCCTCATTTTTCATAATCGGCCGCTGTCCCGCTGTTTCTCTTCCGCAAAGCCCTCCTCTCCTGTCATTTGAAAACCCGCGGCTGGCATACGGCTAAAACAATTCCTATCACTAAACCAAATAAACAAAATTGTATTTTCAAGATTTGCTTTATTATAGCATTTATCCAGGCGACAAAACACCTTACGAATTTGACATTTTTTTGTACAATAGTGCAATTTGTAGGGGGATTTTTTAATTGAAAAAACAGAATCCAAATTTCACCAGAAAACATTTGATTTATTTTCCAATCCTCCATATAATAAAGAGGTATAAGGATGTGATGAACGTGAAACTAGAAGAATTCTTCGCTAATAAAAAGCTGCTCCGAAAAATTATCAAGAAAATCCTGCTGATCATCACCTTCACAGTGGCACTCATTTTTGCCCTCTTTAATTTTGATCGGGTTTGGGGGTTTATCACCGGTGCCATCTCACTGGCCGCCCCCTTTTTCATCGGAATTGCCATCGCTTTTGTGGTGAACGTTCTGTTAAAATTCTATGAGGAAAAGGCATTTGCGTTTTTGAACAAACGGAACGGAAGAATCTGGAAAAAAATCCGCCGGGGAGTATGTATATTTTTATCCTTTCTAACCTTTGTTCTGGTCATCGGCGGTATTATCCTGTTTGTGGTTCCCGAGCTGGTAAATTCCGTTAAGGTGCTCACTGACAATGCGCCTTCCTATATCAACCGGCTGATGCAGGAGACCACCAAGCTTTTGGAAAAGTGGAACGTCACTCAGGAGCAAATCAACGCTCTCAAGCTGGACTGGTCCTCTATTTTGACCCAGGCCACTCAGGTCACTACCAATTTCATGGGTTCCGTGTTTAATATCACTGTCAATGTGGCAAACGGTATTTTCATTATGGCCATGAGCTTCATTTTCTGTATGTATATGTTGGTAAATAAGGAAAAGCTCACCACAAACCTAAAGCGGGTAATGTACGCTTACCTGCCAAACCGGGTAGCCAAAAGGACCATTGACGTGGCCATTCTATCAAATAAAATCTTTTCCAATTTTGTGAGAGGTCAGCTTACCGAGGCTTGTATCTGGTTTTTCCTCATCTATCTGGGCATGACGGTTCTCCGGCTTCCCTATGCTCTGCTGATCAGCGCTATTGTGGCCCTTTGCAGCCTGATCCCTATCATTGGGCCTTACATTTCTATGTTCACTGCCGGCTTTATCCTTCTTCTGGTAAATCCCTGGCACACTCTGACTTATCTGATTTTTTTCCTGATTTTGCAGCAGATCGAAGGCAATCTTATTTATCCCAGAGTGGTTGGAACCTCAATCGGCCTCCCGGGCATCTGGGTGCTGCTGGCCATTATCCTCTGCGGAAATCTGTTCGGTATGGTCGGAATTCTGCTGGGCATCCCCACTTTCTCCGTTATTTACACACTGCTGCGCGGAGACACCTCCGCACGGCTGAGAAAGAAGCGGCTCACTACCGAGCAGATTCTTCGCAACTCTCCTTATGAAGCCCATTCTCCCGACGATCCGGAGCAGACGGTTCTAGAGGAATTTAAAAAGAACAGCGGTAAGTAACGGTTTCCGGCTGCTCTGAAATTTTTATCGTATGAAACTATTCGGAATTGTATTTTAATATTCTTAGAAAAGCTAAAGCTGCCGCAATAAGCGGATGTTCCTAGTTTTGTCCGAATCTACACAAAAAGGGCACAGCGCTGGTTATCAGCGCTGTGCCCTTTGATACTCGAACCTCACGAGTTCTCTATACTCTCTTTGTATCAAAGCTCCTCCACCACGTCACGGAATACTGCGCGAATAATATCTCCGCAGTTTTTCTCATTGTGAGCCGTAACCGTGACTACCGCATTTTTGTCCGGAACAATAATAGAATATTGGCCGTATTTCCCGTCTAGGCGGTAGGCTCCCGGATAAACGCACCGCCAAACCTGATAGCCGTACCCCTGAGAATTTTCCGGCTCTCCAGAACCACTCTCGGTTCCAATACAGTCGAGCTGAAGCTGTTCCACATATTCTTCGCTGACAATCTGTTTGTCCTCCCAGCTTCCTTTTTGCAATAAAAGCCTTCCTAATCTTGCCAGTTCCCCGGTAGTCAACTGGAGTCCGGTGGCGCACAGCGGGTGCCCCAGAGGGCAGCGATTCCATTGAGGATTAAAAATCTTCAATGGCTCAAACAGCAGCGGCACAAGAAAATCCCTGACGTTTTTCCCTGTAACCTTTTCCACCACCCGTCCTAAAATATAGGTGCACGCATTGGAATAATAAAAATGAGTCCCAGGCTTGCTTTTCATTTGGTCCGCCCAAAACTGCCTGGCCCAATCCGAGCTTTGCTCCAGCGGTACGGAAAACCAAAAATTTTCCTTCCCGGAGGACATGTGCAGGAGATCCCGAAGCGTAATCTTCTCACTGCCGGCGGAAGCGTCTTCTGCAAATTCCGGAAAATAGGATAAGGCTCGGTCTGAAAGGGCCAGCCTCCTTTCATCCAGGCAGATTCCTACCGCCACGGACAAAAAGGTTTTGCTTGCAGAATGAAGATTCACTCTGTCATCGCTGCGGAACTGAAAGGCAGCTTCCTCTCCATTGCAATATAAATGGATACCATACAATCCCAAATTCTGCTCTAAATTACTTAAGCGAATCCTATCAAAAACAGCCTGCCGCAACATAGCATCTTCCTTCCGTGTTCTGTTTTTTTCTATGATAAGCCTTTAAAGGGAAAATATCAATTATTATCCATACGAAAATATTTTTCGCCTATCGAAATACTTTCCTTGCCGTATGCTGTCCCGCGGCACATTAAATGGCCAAGCCGCTTAATTAGAGGGTGTGATAAAGCATTTTCTCTGAAGGGAAAAATCCCCCTACGCCCGGAAAGAGGCACGCATTTTTCTGTTCAGGCCTGTGTTATTCCGCTGAATTTTCCAAAAGAAAATTCTTCTGCCGTCTCTTCAGCAATAGGAAGTATCCGGCGCACAGCAAAATCTGCACTACAGAAGAGGCCGGTGTGGCCAGGCCGATATGGAATAGAGAAGCGCCGTCCGTCAAAGTCATTAAATAAGAAACAGGGATTCTCACCCCAAAGGCGCCTACAATTCCCTGGATCATAACAAAAAGCGTTTTCCCCCGGCCGTTAAAATAGCCGATGAAGCAAAATAAAAATGAAGTTAAAATACAATCGATAGAATACGCCCGCAGATAATCGGAGGCCGCCATAATCACCGCTGTATCATTTTCCTTCACAAACAGCGTGGACAAAGCGCTTCCATGGAAAAAAGAAAGATACGCCATAAATAAGCCAACCACAAGCGAGGACAAGATACCATACAATAGTGCCTTTCCCGCCCGATCCAGTCTTTTTGCGCCTACATTCTGGGCCACAAACGCAGCCATAGACTGCATATAGGCCGAGGGCACCAGCATAATGAATACACAGAGCTTTTCCGCCACACCCACTCCAGCCGAAGCGATTACTCCCATGGAATTGACAATTGCCATAATAACCAGGAAAGAAATATTGACCAGCAGGTCCTGAAAGGCTACCGGTGCTCCGAGAGACAAAATTTTTTGAATATGCTTTTTCTCAGGCCGCAAATCTTTTTTGCACAGAGAAAACGGCAGCATCCGCCGACGGATAATAAAAATTGACAGCAATACGCTGAACGCTTGCGCCATCACGGTGGCCAAGGCGGCGCCCTGAGTTCCCATATGAAATACCGCCACAAAAATCAAATCTCCGATAATATTAAAGACGCAGGCGATAGCAACTGTGATCAACGGCATTTTAGAGTCCCCGATTCCCCGGAACACACTGCCCAAAACATTATACGCCACAATGAAGGCCGTCCCGGCAAAGCAGATCCTTAAATAATCTACAGTTTGTGAGAGGGCTGCCTCAGGCGCCTGCATTAAATGAGCTAAAGGCTCCGCCGACAAAAGCATTGCCGCGGTAAGCGCTATGGAAATTAACAGAAACATACAGATTCCGCTGCCAATGACCTGACCGGCCTCCTTTTCCCGTCCTTCACCTATTTTTTGGCCGATTAAAACGGTGATTCCCATAGAAAGCCCCACGATCACGACGGTAACAGTATAAGTCACCTGGCCTCCGGTAGCCACTGCGGACACATCCGCCGCGGAACCAAATTTTCCAACTACCCATAAATCCACAGCACCGTACATTGCCTGTAAAAACAAAGCAATCAGCACAGGAAACGCAAAGGAAATCAATGGTGAAAAAATTTTTCCTTCTGTAAAGGTGGGTTTTGTTCCCACAAGCTGTAACCTCCTAAATACAACAAAAAGCCGGATAAAACATCAGGCACCCCCGACATCTTATCCAGCTTAGCAGTTTTGACCACAAGCCCTCCGATGACAAAAACAGTATAGCAATTTTAAAAAAAGCTGTCAAGAAGGTTCTTTTATACTACAAGGGAAAGGAGGAAAGTTATAACACCCTTCCTCCTTTTTTCTGCTTTATACAGGACAAACGTTTACCGCCCTCAGTTTTTTGCTGTTTTTCGGATCTGTCTCAGTATCAAACGTAACTTTTTGGCCCTCAGCTAAGCTTTTAAAGCCTTCTCCAACAATTGCGGAAAAATGTACGAATACATCCTCCCCGCCGTTATCATTGGAAAGGAAACCAAACCCTTTCTCAGAATTAAACCACTTTACTGTACCATTATTCATTTAGGTACCTCCATAAATATTTATTTGTACCCATATAAAACAAAAACTCACAAATTTGCACAATCATAAAACTAACTATGATCTGCAAACTTGTGAGAACAAAGCAATTATCATGAATACTCATTTAGTATAACAGTTATTTCATTCTGTGTCAATAGCCGCAAAAATATATTTCAATTCAAATGCTTTATTTGTGTTGGAACAGAATTTTAAGATAGTTTTCCCTAAAGGCCAAATTTTTCATATGGTATGGGAGCCGTGCAATAATTGGAAAGCCTTAAAAATTTATAATAGGCTGTTTTTTAATTTCATTTTTAATACCTTTTGCACGCTATTTTTCTTAAATTCTCCAGGATGACGTTTCCTTTTCATTCCCTGCACGCTCCCGTCCTAACCGCTTCTCCTAATTCACCAAAACTAACGGCTGCTTTATTCATAAAATTTTAGTTTACCGTCTTATTCTGTCCTCTGAAGTTTGAGTATCGTGAGATTGACATCCCCGCCGGTTGCTCTTCCGGAACCAGAATAAGTCAAAGTAAAAACAGTTGGGCTCGGAGCGTACAAAACAAAAAAAGCAGATCCGCAAGCACTTGATCCGTTCGTACTAGTAGCAAAATAAATTCCAGTATCTAAATGCGGAGTTCCATTGTACGACGGAGTAATCTGCATATAATTCGCCGTAGGAAAGATTACAGATACTTTATATGAAATGAGATAGTAGCCTGCGGCAAGAGTAATATGAGTGAGATCTGTAGCGGTAATATTGCCGGTAGGATCTGTTATTGCTGGATAAAGCGTGATAAGATCTCCATTATTGTATACCGATTGTACCGCCGCGTATGAGGCAAAAATATCATCTGGAGCCTCCCCCGCTGCACCTGTCGGCCCCATTACTCCTGTGGGACCAGTAGCCCCAGTCGGGCCGGTAGCTCCTGTAGCACCTTGCGGGCCGGCTGCACCGGCAGGCCCTGTTGCTCCCCTTGGGCCGGCAGCCCCGGTCGGGCCGGTTATACCCAGTCCCGCAGGACCTGTAGGGCCCGCCGCCCCAGTGGCTCCTGTCGGGCCGGTAGCTCCTGTAGCTCCTTGCGGGCCGGCCGCGCCGGCTGGCCCTGTTGCTCCCCTTGGGCCGGCAGCCCCGGTCGGGCCGGTTATACCTAGTCCCGTAGGACCTGTGGGGCCCGCCGCCCCAGTGGCTCCTGTGGGGCCAGTAGCTCCTGTAACACCTTGCGGGCCGGCCGCGCCGGCTGGCCCTGTTGCTCCCCTTGGACCAATATATTGAACACATCTGCATGGGCAAGACATATTTGAATCGCAGCCACAATAATAACGACGCATTACATTTCCCGCTTTCTTATGCAAATTCTCCTTTCATCTTATTCATTTCTTTTACTATTGGTTACTGTCTTACTGATTTTCGTTCCTGATATTCTAACCTCTCTAATTTTTTAACTGTTTCAGTACCACCAGCTTCCGGTCGTTCACAGTTGTACGTTTTTGTTCACTATGCGTATGACGAAAAAAGAATTATTGTTTTTACAGCCCGTTTTTCTGTTTTTGCTTTTTTTGACCTCCCATTGCTATAAAGATAAACCTAAAAAATGGCTTAAGCGCTGGCTTTTAACATAGAAAAAGAGGCCGAAATCTGGATTGTCTCATTTTTGAGTTCCAAATTTCGACCTCTCTTCACTCATTTTGGGGCTCCAAATTCCGGCCTCTTTTGAAAATTACGAATTATGCCCGCGTTGTTTTATCAAAACATATGCCGCAGAAGATAACAGGCATCCACCGATCAAAACGATGAATACTCCAGGATAGAATTGATCTCCGGTTTGCGGCGTATTCTGGCCGTTTTGAGAAGTTCCTCCCTGGCTTGAGGAATCGTCAGGATTAGAAGTATCCCCGGGTCTTGATGTGTCCGGTTTAGAGCTGGAATCTCCCGGCTTGGAAGAGGTACCCGCTGTCTCTGCTAAAGCGGCCATTTTCTCGGTCAGAGCTTTCATTGCTTCGTCTACCTGAGCCTGCGCTGCGTTCTTATCCGCAAGCACTGCCTTGGCATATTCCAGCGCTTCCGCGAACGGCTCCCAGGTCTCCGGCGTATAGTCGGCCTCCTGTTTGCCTTCCGCCGCCGCTATCGCCGCCGATAATCCGGAAGTATCCGCTCTTTCCTTCAGAGCCTCCATCTTCTCCGTAAGCTCAGCCGCCGCCTCGTCTACCTGAGCCTGCGCTGCGTTCTTATCCGCAAGCACTGCCTTGGCGTATTCCAGCGCTTCCGCGAACGGCTCCCAGGTCTCCGGCGTATAGCCGGCCTCCTGTTTGCCTTCCGCCGCCGCTATCGCCGCCGACAAATCCGCTTTCACCACAGGCGTCAGCGTGAGTTCAAAGCTGTCTGTCAGAACGCTTTCTTTTGTTAAAGTATTGGTAACTCTGCATACCACATTGACCTTTGTTTCCTGTTCCGGCCAGGTAATCGAGCCGTCCGCTCCGATGACGCCCTCCGGATCGCTGGACTCAATGGCAAGCTCTATCCCCCTGGGCATTTCGGGAAGCTTCAGGCCCTTGTCCGGATATTCTGGATTTTCCAGGGAAATGCCGCCGGCTACTTTATCCAGGTCCGTCTCATATTTCAAATTCAGATACGCCTGGATATTGCCGATTTCCTCATCGCTCAGCGCTCGGTCAAAGATCATCAGCTCCGCCAAGTCGTACTGGGTGAAATGATCCGCATAGGCAAAATAATAGGAACACAGCCGGCCCTCGGCTGCGTTATTCGCCAATACAGTGTTTTTCCCTGTTTGAGTCATAACCTTCTTTCCGTCTACAAACAGAGACTCTTCCGCAGAATCCTTCACTACTGCGGTGACGGAAAATTCATTGCCCGCGCCGCTTTCGCGCTGGTAAACATTATTGTTATTTTCCTGGCCTGAACCATAACGCCAGGATATCGCATCCGCCAGCGGCGAAACAAACGTCTTGCCCCAGCTTCCGTCTTCGTCAAAATATACCAGGCAGTTTTGGTCTCCGGTTCCTGTCTCTGTTCCCTGATATGCGGATACCGCAATGATGGTTACGGCACTCTTTCCGTCAAGATCCAGATCAAACGACATGGTATCGTCCACGCCGTCAAAACGGATCACCGGCTGCCCACCGTAAGCGTCCTCCACCAGAACCGGCTGGGCTTCTTGTTCAGGCTGCTCCGCGCTGATTCCGGAATCTCCCAGGCTTTCCCAGCTGGAAACTCTTCCCTGTCCATCTACTGTTACATGGTCTCCGGCGGAAAGCCACAGCAGGCTTTCTTCCGGTACGGCGCTGTAATCGCCCGTGCTGTAAAATCCTGTGACGCCCTCCGAGCATTTGCCCTCCGCGTCGACGGCGCATAAGGTGAGAATATATACTTTTCCAGGCTCCGGATCCTCAATCACATACCGGCCGCAGTCCGCGGAAATCTCCACAGCGTCTCCCAGGCCCAGCAGGACGTAATGGTCAACGGCCTGTTCAGGAGCCTCCCAGGCCAAAACCAGGCTTCCATTGTCCTCTGTAATGCTGAAATTGGAAGCGTCATAGGGGAACAGGTTCTCCTGCCGGTCCTTCAAGCCCTCGATGGCTTTATTCAGCCGACGGCTCATCATGTCCACGCTTCCCTGGCTGAGAGAGCCGCCGGACAAATACGCTTCCGCCGCATACAATGCCTGCTCCAGCTCGTTCCAGCTGATCCGGTCGTAGTCGCTTCCCGACAGGGACTTCGCTGTTTCAACCGCCTGCTCCAGACCAGAGGTATCAATCTCCAGCAGCTTGTAAAGCTCGGCGTAGCTGCCCGTCAATCCGGCCTGGTCGATGATATTCTGCGCCGGGTCGGACCAGGGAAGGGTTTCCACATGGGTATCGGTGATCGGATTACTCTGGGGCCACTGGTTATTCACAGATCCTGTCGTCGTATAGTTATTGTAGATTGTATTATTGCGGATTCTACCATTTGACATCCAAATATTCAGCCAAACATCCCAGGAATCCTGAATCACATTATCATGGACCATAAAGCCTTCCGTTCCTTCATCCAGATAAATGGAACGAGGGCCGTCGTAGATATAATTATAGGCGATAATAGAATTGGGCTGGTAGCCTAAGGTATACAGGGTTCCGCCGTCGCCCGGAAGCTTCGTGTGGGAATCGCCCAGCTTGTTAAACATAATGCGATTGTTCTTTGCCGTTAAGGTTCGGTTCCCGGGAACCTCCGATTCTGCTTCACCGTTAAAGTTCCACCAGCCCCAGCCGACGCACATAGTCGTGTAAGGAACATCCGCTACGTCGTTATGAGAGAAGTCGCAGTTTTCCACAAAGAAAGCCATAATGGCGTCGCACTGGTAAAACTCGGAGGAAACATTCCGCACCAGGTTATGCACTACCTGGTCGTTCTTGCACACGCCTTCCACTCCAACCGGGAACCTCTGGTTATCGCTCTTGGCATCCTCCCCGATGAACACATGCTGGGGATGCCCAATATTCGTCGCGTTTCCAGCAACGTTAATAAAGGCGTTCCCCTGTATGGTGGAATCAACCACATCGTTGGTATAGCTGACGCCGCAGGAGCTGGAAATATTCTTGAAACGGTTGCCCTCAAAAACGATCCCCCGGGCGTTCTGCACATCCACTGAGGCGTACGGCGTATCTACAATATTATACCAGCTGTGATGCCAGTTGCCGTGGTCTGCGAATTTCCGGTACAGGCCCAGGCTTTGTACGCCGCCATACCCAATGGCGTGCATATCATTCTCCGGATCGTCGATGACCTCCAGGCTGTAATGGTCGTAGCTGAATTGAATTCCGCTGAACTCAATATTTTCCACCCGCTCGCTGGTGGACTCACCGTTGATCCTCATGAAGCCTTCCGACTCCGGAATCACAAATTCCATTTCATTGATATCGGCACCCTTGGGCGGATAATAGTATAAGGTCTTTTCCCCACGGTCAAAATAGAATTCTCCCGGGTTCTTCAGGTTTTAGATCGGAAGAGCGTCGTGTAGGGAAAGAGTGTA
>ERZ506977.789-NODE-789-length-14753-cov-3.599265_pt1 | contig 14753 bp, 11 predicted proteins | sample MGYA00513168_ERZ506977 | MGnify/ENA metagenome assembly ERZ506977
GAGGCTCCAGCGCTTCGCTGATCTTTGTTCCCCTGAAGAATTCCCCTGCCTGTGCAACAGTCAAATCCATCACTTCCGCAATATTCTTTCCATCTACTTCGTATTGCAGAACTTCTTTTGAATACCGAAGTCCTTTACACACATCACAGGTCGTCTCGATGTCATCCATAAATGCCATATCCGATACGATCACTCCTTTTCCCTTACATGCCGGGCACTTTCCTGCGCCGTTAAAAGAAAACAAAGCTGCCTTCTGACCGCACCGCTTTGCAAATATTTTCCGGATTTCATCTGCGACTCCCAGATAGGTCGCCGGAGTGGATCTGAGACTTGCACCTGCAGCGCGCTGGCTTACAAACACCACATCCTCTCCCACACTGCGGTAAAAGCTTTCCATCAGAGAACTTTTTCCGGATCCGGCAACACCAGCGATCACAACCAGATTTCCTATTGGAAATTCGATGGTAATGTCCTTCAGATTGTGAAGATGGATATGCTCCATCCGCCATATTCCTTTCGCTTCCCTTGCCTTTGCTTTTAGAGAAGTAGTAAGCCTCATCTCTTCTCCGGTCGGCGTATCACTCTTTAAAAGTTCCTTATAACTGCCTTCAAATAAAACTCTTCCACCGGCCATTCCCGGTTCCGGACCCATTTCCACAATGTGATCGGCCATCTCGATCATTTTCCGGTGATGCTCCACCAGAACAACCGTATTCCCACCATCTCTCAATTTTTCCAGTGCACGGCGCATCCGCTCAATATCATGATTATGAAGCCCTGCACTCGGTTCATCCAGAATATACAACAAATCAGAAAGCGAGGAATTCAGGCATTTTGCAATCTTGCATCTCTGGATCTCTCCACCAGATAAAGTAGATAACCCTCTGTCCAGAGACAGATATCCCAGTCCGATATCTATAAGTGCAGACAGTTTGGTATGCAGTGTATCCTGAATATCTTTTGCAAGCGGATCTTCTATTTGGTCAATCCACGCACGCAGCTCGGATAATGGAAGTTTTATTACATCAGCAATATTTTTCCCGTCAATTTTGCAGGATAACACCTTCTGATTCAATCTTGCCCCATTACACTCTGGACAAACTCCATGACTGGTGATCGGATCCAATAACTCCCTGTGAAGTTTTCCTTCTTCCGAATTTAGGACACTGCGGTACATCCGATGCACAAGACCTTCGTATTTCGCAGTTTTCGGCCATCCTTCCGGTGGATTCTTAAGACGTATCTGCGGTGAATACAAAAACAGTTCCAGTTCTTCTTCGGAATAGTCTTTAATCTTCTTATTCAGATCAAACAATCCACTGTTTGCATAGCGGATCCATCTCCACTGCCCCGGCTCAAATGCCACATAATGGATCACCCCGTCATCATTCAGACATTTATCAAAATCTACCAGCTTATGCACATCCAGATCTGTCACTTCTCCAAGTCCGTTACACCGCAGGCAGCATCCCTGTGGATGATTGAATGAAAAGCTGTCCGAATAACCGACAAAAGGCTGTCCCACTCTGGAAAATAAAAGCCTCAGAAGGGTATAGGTATCCGTATAAGTTCCAACCGTCGACCGCTGATTCGGCGACGGCTTTTTCTGATTGATTACAATTGCTGCCGGTAGATTCTCTATCCGTTCTACATGCGGTCTTCCGTATTTTGGAAGATATTGCTGCACAAAACTCGGGAAAGTATCATTTAATTCTCTGCGTGACTGCGCCGCAAGAGTATCCAGAACCAGTGAAGATTTCCCGGAACCTGATACTCCGGTAAATACTGTGATCTGATGCTTTGGTATCCGGATGGATACATTTTTCAGGTTATTCTCCGTCGCATGGTGAACAATAATCTCATTTGTTTCCATATATTTATATTCCTCTGTTTTATTCTTTTTACAGTAATTTCTGTATTTCTTATTGTATCTTTATCAAAAAAGAAAGTAAATAGCAAGTTTTGGTTGACTTTAGTATGGTAGATTGATAATATAGTGACGTGACATTTTTTGAAATTATATGAGGAGAGATTATTATGAAAAAAATAACAGCACTTGCACTTACTTCAGCAATGGTATTATCCCTTGCAGCATGCGGAGGTTCATCTTCCGATACAAAAACTTCAGATGATTCAAAAAAAGCATCCAAAAGCGATGTAGAATACGTTCAGGACAAAGGAACCCTGGTAGTTGGAATCACTGATTTTGAACCAATGGATTACAAAGATGATAACGATGAATGGATCGGTTTTGATGCTGATATGGCAAAAGCATTTGCAAAAAGTCTTGGCGTTGATGCTGAATTTGTCGAGATCGACTGGGACAATAAAGTCATGGAGCTGGATGGAAAAACCATCGACTGCGTATGGAATGGTATGACACTTACTGATGAAGTAACCAGCGCAATGGCATGCACCTCCGCTTACTGTAACAATGCGCAGGTAGTGGTTGTTCCTTCTGATAAAGCAGACAAATATCAGGACAAAGACAGTCTGAAGGATCTTTCTTTTGCAGTTGAATCCGGAAGTGCCGGAGAAGAAGCTGTAAGCGGAGAAGGATATGACTACACTGCGGTTTCTTCACAGTCTGATGCCCTGATGGAAGTTGCAGCCGGAACCTCTGATGCAGCAGTCATCGACCTTCTGATGGCCGGTGCTATGGTCGGAAAAGGTACCGGATACGAAAATCTGACTCATACCGTTGAGCTTACTACCGAAAAATATGGAGTTGGATTCCGCAAAGGTTCCGACCTTGCAGACAAACTGAACGAATTCTTCAAGACAAGCTACAATGATGGTTCTATGAAGAAATGCGCTGAAACCTATGGGGTTCAGGATGCCATCATTGAACAGAAATAATATTTAAGGCAGGAACTTTTTATGGATCTGATTATGAAACAAATGCCGGTCGTAGTGTCCGCACTGAATGTCGGCTTTTTACAAACTTTAAAATTATTTATTGTGACGCTGGTCGGTGCCCTTCCTCTCGGACTGGTCATTGCCTTTGGCTCCATGTCTCATTTCAAGCCTCTTAGCTGGCTTGCGAGACTGATCGTCTGGGTGATCCGTGGTACCCCGCTGATGATCCAGCTTCTGATCATCTACTATTTCCCCGGGCTGGTCTTACATAACCCGATCTGGGGTGGTGGTGAAACAGGACGATTCCTTGCAGCAGCCGTATCTTTTATCATCAATTACGCCTGTTATTTTTCAGAAATCTACCGCGGTGGAATCCAGGGTGTTCCGGAAGGTCAGAAAGAAGCCGGTCTTGTACTTGGCATGACAAAGCATCAGATCTTTTTCAAGATCACACTCCTTCAGATGATCAAACGCATCGTACCACCGATGTCAAATGAGATCATCACCCTGGTAAAAGATACTTCTCTTGCACGTATTATCGCGCTGCAGGAGATCATCTGGGCAGGACAGGCATTTATGAAAGGCTCACATGGCATCTCCGGTGCTATCTGGCCGCTGTTCTTTACCGCTGTTTATTATCTTATTTTCAATGGTATCCTGACCGTTCTTCTCGGACGCCTTGAAAAGAAACTGGAATATTTCAGATAAGGAGAATTCATATTTATGCCAATCTTAGAAGTAGAACATATCAGTAAATCTTTTAATAAGACCCCTGTCTTAAAAGATGTTGGATTTAACCTGGAAAAAGGACAGGCTGTTTCCATCATCGGATCTTCCGGAAGTGGAAAGACAACGCTTCTCCGCTGCCTGAACTTTCTGGAACATCCGGATAACGGAATTATCCGGGTAAATGGCGAAACACTTTTTGATGCCTCTGTCCCGGCAACCACTCAGGAATCCGTGATCCGTAAAAAACGACTGCATTTTGGTCTGGTATTCCAGAACTTTAATCTGTTTCCGCAGTATACCGCTCTGGAAAATGTAATGCTTGCCAAAAAGCTTCTCGCCGCAGAGCAGCCGGATTTTAAAGAAAGAAAACGTGAAATTCTGACCGCCATCGAGGTACAGGCAAAGGTTCTTCTGACACAGATGGGGTTGGATAACCGGATGGACAATTATCCGCATCAGCTTTCCGGCGGACAATGCCAGCGAGTTGCTATTGCAAGGGCACTTGCCCTGCAACCGGACATCCTCTGTTTTGATGAGCCGACTTCTGCACTGGATCCGGAACTGACCGGAGAAGTATTAAAAGTTATCCGCGAGCTTGCCGACCAGAATACGACGATGATCATTGTAACCCATGAGATGGCATTTGCACGCGACGTTGCCGATCATGTGATCTTTATGGACGACGGACGCATCGTTGAACAGGGTGATCCGCGTCAGGTGTTTGAAAATCCAAGTGAAGAGAGAACAAAACAGTTTCTTTCGCGGTTTCATGAAGGATAAGCTGTTAGATGAAGAAGAGGACTTGTAAGGTTTTAGTCTTACAAGTCCTCTTGAAATTTTATCTATTACATTTTTCCATATATTCTTTCACTGCATGAAGGTCTCCTAGCTCTTCATAGTCTGGAAATTTTCCAGTACTGTGCTCTGAATATGTTAAATGAAAAACATAATAGGTGTCTTCTCCTTTTTCATTTCCTGTCAGATATAAAACCTTATTGTCCGATTCACATTTTGCAACCGCCCAGACTCTTTTATTGTATAAAAAATGGTTTTTACCAATTTCTTTTTTTAATTCATCAATAAAAATACCTCTTCCGGATTGGGTTAATGGAATCAAACGCCAATTAAATTTTTCTCCATATTCATCAAATAAGTTATAAAATACTTCTTCCAGTGTCAATTTTAGCCTCTCCTTAACCATAAATTATTTTTCCGCATAAGGACATTTTTCCATTTGTGGATAGCATTCTTTCGCAAACTTTTTGTTATCCCAATAGCATGGTTTTTGAGCTGTTGTCGCAAGACTATAACTGCATTGTCTGCAACTCCAGGATAAATCTTCACCTTTAATCGCCAGATCCATTATACCTCCACATTCTGGACAAATGTCTGTTTGAGGTGTCTTATAAAGACCGCATTCACTACATCTGTTTATTGTCTTTTTGTCCTTTTCCATCCTTTTAAATGCCTCTCTGATTTTGAAATTATTATACCATCAAATTGTAGTAAATTTAATCCTGCAACATAATTTTTCTCAATCTAAAGGACGCATGAAAAAACTTTTGTTTTTTCACACGCCCTTACTTTGTTATTTGCAGACTATTTTTTTAACTTCTCAATCACACATTCATGCTTCTTCATCCAATGCCCATAATGATTCAATAATTTTCTCGAATCTTCTACTGATTCTGCCACTCCATACCAGTTCATCGTACTGATTGCATTTACATATTCTTGCGAAACTTCTTTATTCGGAATTCTGACAGTTTCATTTACACTGTCATATGTCAGATATCCCAAATGCCCCAACAATGTTAATACATCATCCTTCGTAGCAAATGTTGTCATATCATTGCTGAACGTTCCAACATTAACCGATACCCCTTCTCCGGCAAGCATTCTAATTACCGAATCTTTCAATCCATCCATATCCATTTGAATATAGATTTTTAACGCTTCATATGTTTCCGTCTGGTTCCAGTAAGTTCCAAACTTATGGCGCATCATAGCCTCCACTACAGATTTCGGATTATATATAGAGCAAATTTCATTTCCCATCTGACGATGTACCATCAAATGATATCCATCATACCATTTTTTTGCCTCATCAAAGTTCATTTCATATTTTTCACATAATTCCGATGTTTCCTGCTCTGTGAATCCGAAATATTCAGCCAGATCACCCGGATCTGTCATAGAATATTCTGTAAACATATTTAGTGCTGAATGTGAACCATATTTTTTAATAGGCAAAATACCTGTCATATATGCCAGCGCAACATAATCTTTATCTTTCAGCCATACCCGGAGAAAATCCAGATATTTTTTCTGTGCATTACAGTCTTGCTGAAATTCACGGAACAGGCAATCCCATTCATCAATCAAAATGACAAACGAACATTTTGTCTTGCTGTAAGTTTCCCGGATTCAGATAACTGCTCATGCAATTTCCTCCTGTCACAACTTTTATAATATCCATTATATATACTTGATTTCATTGTTAATCACAAGGAAAGTACGTGCATTTTTACCGAACTCCCATTTTCATTGACTTTCCCTTTGCCGCACCTTATACTTAAAAGTAATGACTTAAGAAACGGGGGAAATATTCTATGTCAAAATCTTCAGCCAAACTGATGACCGAAGGCTCCATCTGGAAGCGTATCGTTGCTTTTGCGATCCCGCTTTTCTGGGGAAACCTTTTTCAGCAGCTATATAACACCGCCGACTCTCTGATCGTTGGAAATTTTCTTGGAAGCTCTGCACTTGCCGCTGTCAGCTCTTCCGGTAATCTGATCTTTCTTATGGTCGGTCTTTTTAATGGAATCGCCATCGGATCCGGTGTCATCGTCGCCAAATATTACGGTGCCAGAGACATTCCGAATCTGCAGAAGTCCATCCATACAACCGTTGGCTTCGGACTGATCTGCGGCGTGATCCTTACCATTGTCGGTATCATTGCCGCACCGCAGATCCTGGTGCTTATGGGAACACCGGAGGCGGTACTTCCAAACTCGATTACTTATTTCCGGATCTACTTTACCGGCTCACTTGCCTTTGTCATGTACAACTTCTTTGTCGGCATTCTGCAGTCCGTCGGTGACAGTACCCATCCTCTGATCTACTTAATCGTTTCTTCGGTAACGAATATCATTCTTGACCTTGTACTGATCGCAGGTCTTGGATTTGGAGTAGGTGCTGCCGCTTTTGCAACTGTCATTTCACAGTTTTTAAGTGCTATCCTCTGTATGGTGCAGCTGCTTCACAGTCCGGAGGAGTTTCGGCTTCATCTGAACCGGATCAATCTGGATTCCTATATGCTCCGCCAGATCATTTCTTATGGTCTGCCCGCAGGACTCCAGAACTCGATCATTTCTCTGGCAAATGTATTCGTCCAGGCAAATATCAACCAGTTTGGGGAAATGGCGGTTGCCGGATGTGGTTCTTATATGAAGATCCAGGGATTTGGATTCCTTCCGATCACCTGTTTTGCACTGGCACTTACTACTTTTATCAGTCAGAATCTGGGAGCAAAAGAATATGAGCGTGCTAAAAAGGGCGCTGTATTCGGTGTGATCTGTTCCCTTACGATCTCTGAGCTGATCGGTATCTGCGTGCATTTTACCGCTCCACAGCTTCTATCTGCTTTCAGTTCCACCGCAGAGGTTATCCGCTACGGAGCCATGCAAGCTCATACGGATACCTTTTTCTACTTCCTGCTTGCTTTTTCACACTGTATGGCAGGAATCATGCGCGGAGCCGGTAAATCCACAGTCCCGATGTATGTTATGCTGGTATGCTGGTGTCTGATCCGCGTTTCTTATATCGTGATCATTTTAAAATTCATCCCGTCCATTCAGATGATCTTCTGGGCTTACCCGATGACCTGGGCGCTCAGTTCCATTGCTTTTCTGATTTATTTCCTAAAGTCAGACTGGATACACGGACTGGAAAGATAAATTCCACAAATTTATACTTGACTCATCGTATACAAAAAACCATTACAGGATCTGATGAAATCACATCTCTCCTGCAATGGTTTTCTTTTATCCTAACCCACATACAGTTTCTCACTGCTGTATCCGTTTTATTTCCATTATTTATCCATTCATATTTCCGTTTCGTCAAGAATACGGAAATGTTTCCTGTCTACTTCGATCAGCCTATCTTTCTGCATCTTTCCAAGCTCATTTGACATCGCGGACCTGTCTACATTCAGATAATCTGCAAGCTGCTGCCGGTTGAACGGGATGTCAAATTCTTTCTTTCCGTTTTCCATAGCCTGATAAGATAGATACGACAGCAGTCTTCCCCGGATTGATTTTGATGAAATATGAAAAATCCGTTTCGACAGACGGAGATTCTTCTCTGCGGAAAGCTTCAGCAGATTTTCAATTAACGTATGATGAAACACACACGAATTGGAACAGACTTTCAGTATCCTTCCCACATCAAGAAACAAAATTCTTGCCTCTTCTGCCGCAACTACATTGACCATCAGCTTCTGCCCCGGAATCGCTGCATATGTTTCTGCAAAAATCTCACCTCTTCCAGCCCGGTCCAGAATGCTGTGATTCCCCCAGATATCATCATTCTCAATGAACACGCTGCCGGCAAGAACCACGCCCATCGAAGTAACCTCATCCCCGGCATGGTAAATGATTTCATCTTTTTTATAAGTCTTTTCTACCGGATTCAGACAGTTCATCATCTGTCTGGCGTCCTCCTTCGTGACGCCCCGGAAAATTGCTGCCTCCTCAAATATGCCCATTTTCTGCTACTCCTCAATTCTCAATGCATTTCTGTTCGCTTTTTAACCAAATCAAACAGCAAAACAAATTACGAATAACCACCTGACTTTATTTCCCAAAGTTATTTTTTTCGTTTCTTTTTCTGATATATTCTGCGTAGTCCATCTTCTGTCTCCTTTTGCAATCTTGTTTTTATAGCCTTTTCGTCTTAGTATGTGCCCGGATTGCTCCATTACTATACCATTCATGCTTTTGGCACTTACACCATCTTACTATATTTTTGCAGAATCGGCAAATCTGTTCTGTTTATCTCTGCCGGATAAAACAGCATTCTCTATAAACATTTATTCAATAAGATTTTTAAACTCAATCGTTTCCAGTCTATACAAAAACCGGAGAACACGATTTTTCAAAGTTGTACATAACTTGAACAATCCCGTTCTCCGGTTAATATCTTATGATTTCCTGTTCCCTGACATAACCTCACATTTGTCAGATTCTGCGTCTATTCTATAAACATCGCATCCCCAAAGCTGAAGAATCGATATCTCTCTTTAACTGCTTCTTCATACGCCGCAAGCACATGCTCTCTTCCGGCAAGCGCACTTACCAGCATGATCAGCGTTGACTCCGGTAAATGGAAGTTCGTGATCAGGCAGTCCAGTACCTTGAATTTATAGCCCGGATAGATGAAAATCTCTGTCCATCCACTGCACTCTTTTAACTTTCCGTTTTCATCAGCCGCAGATTCTACGGTCCGGCAGCTTGTCGTTCCGACGCAGATCACCCGGTGTCCGCTCTCTTTTGCACGGTTGATCTTTTCTGCCTCAGATGCCTCGATCCGGTAGAATTCCGAATGCATATGGTGATCCAGAATATCATCCGCTTTTACTGGACGGAAAGTTCCAAGTCCGACATGAAGCGTTACATGCGCAATCTCCACACCTTCTGTTTTGATTTCTTCCAGAAGCTCCGGTGTAAAATGCAGTCCTGCCGTCGGAGCAGCCGCAGATCCGGAATGCTTTGCATACACGGTCTGGTAACGATTCTTGTCCTCCAGCTGGTGGGTGATGTAAGGCGGAAGCGGCATCTGTCCAAGCTGATCCAGAATCTCTTCAAAAATTCCTTCGTATTCAAAATGGATCAGACGGTTTCCTTCCTCTACAACCTCCAGAACTTCCCCTTTCAAAAGACCGTCCCCGAAGCTGACTCTTGCTCCGGGTTTCATCTTCTTTCCTGGTTTTACAAGTGTTTCCCAGACATCATTTCCTTTTCGTTTCAAAAGAAGCACTTCGACTTTTCCGCCGGTTCCTTCTTTTTCACCGATCAGTCTTGCCGGGATGACCTTGGTATCATTGATCACAAGGCAGTCTCCCGGTTTGAGATAATCTTTGATCTCACGGAAAATATGATGACTGGTTGCACCGGTTTTTTTATCAAGAACAAGCAGTCTGGAACTGGATCTGTCTTCAAGCGGATCCTGCGCGATCAGCTCTTCCGGTAAATCAAAATAAAAATCCTGTCGTTTCATTCTTTTGACCTCTTTTCACCTACTTACGAAGCTCGATACCCATTTCCTCCAGTGCCTTTAAGATACGGTTCATAGCAGCTGAAATGTCAGCTTCTTCCAGAGTCTTATCTTTTGCACGGAATGTGATAGAGTAAGCAACAGACTTGAAGCCTGCCTTGATCTGAGCGCCTTCATAAATATCGAACAGCTTATAGCTTTCCAGATAAGTGCCACCCTTGTTCTCGATCACTTCTTCAACCTGTCCTACCAGGATGGATTTTGGCATTACCATACTGATATCACGGCTGACTGCCGGGTATTTTGCAATTCCTTCGTATTTTCTATCAAATGTTGCAAGCTCTGTGATCTGTGGCATATCGATGACAGCAACGTATGCTCTTTCACCGATTCCATAGATATCAGCAACTTCCGGATGAACCTCACCCATGTATCCGACAACCTTTCCATCGTAAACGATGTTTGCCTGACGTCCCGGATGAAGGAAGTTCTTTCCTGCATTTGGATCATAAGTTTCTTTCTTATGAAGTCCGACTTTTTCAAAGAACTCTTCTACAACACCTTTCATACTGAAGAAGTCTCCATCTCCGTACATTCCAAGTGTAAACTGCATTCTTTCGTCCGGCAGTTCTGTCAGTGGAAGTGCCTTTGGAAGGTAAATATTTCCAAGCTCGTACAGACGGACATTTTTATTTCTTCTGTTGTAGTTTGTTGCAAGAGATGTCAGCATACCATTCAGGGATGTTGTACGCATGACACTGTAATCTTCTCCAAGCGGGTTCATGATCTGGATTGCCTGACGCATCGGATCATCCTTGTCGAGGAGGAGCTTGTCAAATACCTTCGGGCTTTCAAATGAATAAGTCATTCCCTGGCTGAATCCACAGAATTCTGCAATATTTCTTGCTACTTCTTCCACACGAAGCTTGAAAGAAAGCTTACCAGTTGTAGCTTCACCTGTAGGCAGTGTAGTCGGGATATTATCATATCCGTAGAATCTTGCTACTTCTTCCGCAAGATCGGCGATACGGAATAAGTCATGACGGAAGGTTGGTGCGATCACTTCTTTTGCTTCTGCATCATATTCCAAGTCGATCTTTTCAAAATATTTGATCATATCTTCTTCCGAGATATCTGTTCCGAGAAGTGCATTGATCTTGTCGGCATCAAATGGTACACGTACAGGTTCTTTTTTCTTGCTGTATACATCAACCATTCCTCCGACAACTTCACCGGCTCCCATTTCTTCGATCAGCTGGCAGGCACGGTTGATTGCATCCTCTGCATTATTCGGATCCAGTCCCTTTTCAAATTTACCGGATGCATCGGTACGAAGTCCGACTTTCTTGCTGGATTTACGGATGTTGGTTCCATCGAAGCATGCAGCTTCAAATAACATGGTCTGTACATTGTCAGTGATCATGGAATTTTCGCCACCCATGATTCCGGCAATACCTACCGCTTTTTCGCCATCACAGATCATCAGAACAGAATCATCCATTTCTCTTTCCTGACCATCCAGTGTTACGAATTTTTCTCCTTTATGGGCATTGCGGACGATGATCTGATGACCTGCGATGGTATCCAGATCATAAGCATGCATTGGTTGTCCGTATTCTTCCATTACATAGTTTGTGATATCAACAAGGTTGTTGATCGGACGGATTCCTACGGAAGAAAGTCTTCTCTGCATCCATTTCGGTGAAGGTCCGATCTTGATATTTTTTACGACTCTTGCACAGTAACGTGGGCAAAGGTCTGTATTTTCTACTTTTACTTTGATGTAATCATTGACATCTTCATCATTTCCGGTTGATGTTACAACCGGTGGCTTGAATTCTTTGCGGAATGTAGCTGCAACTTCTCTTGCGATACCAACCACGCTGAAGCAGTCTACACGGTTGGAGGTGATCTCGTATTCAAATACGACATCATCCAGTCCGAGTGCCTTTACTGCACTTTCTCCGACAACTGCGTCATCATCAAAAATGTAGATTCCATATTCCGGTGCTTCCGGGTACATGTTTCTGTCTGAACCAAGTTCTTCGATGGAACACATCATTCCGTAACTGTCGACTCCACGGAGTTTTCCTTTTTTGATCTTGATTCCGCCTTCTACTCTCTGTCCAGGCTCATGTCCGCCCGCAACGCGTCCGCCATCCAGAACAACCGGTACCTTGTCTCCTTCTTTTACGTTCGGAGCACCTGTAACAATCTGTACGGTCTCTGTTCCTACATTTACCTGACAGATGATCAGTTTATCTGCGTCCGGATGTTTCTCAATTTTCTCAATCTGTCCTACTACGATCTTATCCAGATCAGCATCCAGCTTTGTAAAACCTTCTACCTTTGTTCCGGAAAGAGTCATTGCATCTGTATATTCCTGCGCTGTTACGTCAAGTTCCGGAACATACGCTTTAATCCATGATAATGAAGTATCCATTTTATATCTCCTTCTGATTTGTTTATAAATTTCCCTTATTCAGACTCCAAAATCCAGCAGCTCTCCGCGCTGCTCTTTGATTTTGTCGTACCGTTCGCACATGAAAGTAAATACTCGCTTCGCTCGTGCTTCCTTTCATTGTGTGCTCACTAGAATTGCTTTAAGAATCTGATATCGTTCTCGTAGAGGAGGCGCATGTCGTCGATCTCGTATTTGAGAAGGGCGATCCTTTCAAGTCCTACTCCGAATGCAAATCCAGTGTATTCTTCCGGATCGATTCCGCACATTTCGAGTACGTGTGGGTGAACCATACCACAGCCGAGGATTTCAATCCATCCTGATCCTTTACAGAAACGGCAGCCTTTTCCGCCACACTTGAAGCATGATACGTCTACTTCTGCACTTGGCTCTGTGAATGGGAAATGATGCGGACGGAATTTTGTCTTGGTATCCGGTCCGAAAAGTTCTTTTGCAAATACTTCCAGAGTTCCCTTTAAGTCAGCAAAGGAAATATTTTTATCGATTACCAGTCCTTCGATCTGATGGAAGGATGGTGAATGGGTTGCATCCACTTCGTCAGAACGGAATACTCGTCCCGGTGCGATCATACGGATCGGGAGCTTGCCCTGTTCCATCACACGTGCCTGAACCGGTGATGTCTGGGTACGAAGCACGATGTCTTTGTTGATATAGAATGTATCCTGTTCATCTTTTGCCGGATGATCTGCAGGAATATTCAGTTTTTCAAAGTTGTAAAGGTCATATTCTACTTCCGGTCCTTCCACAACTTCGTATCCCATACCGATGAAGATACGCTCTACTTCTTCCAGAGCGATCGTATTCGGATGACGATGGCCTACTGTATTTTTCTTGGAAGGAAGGGTTACGTCAATAACTTCCTGTTTTAATTTTTCTTCACGGATTGCAGCATCCATTTTCTTCTTTGTCTCATCAAGAAGTTCTTCGATAGCAGCTCTTGTCTCATTCACAAGCTGTCCTACCTTCGGACGTTCTTCCGGAGCTACATCTTTCATTCCTTTTAATACGGCTGTCAGTTCTCCTTTTTTACCAAGGAATTTAACACGTACATCATTTAATTTCTCCGGTACATCAGAAGCCTGGATCTGCTTAATGGCTTCCTGTTTGATGCTCTCAAGTCTTTCTTTCATGATATCCTCCTTAAAACTTGTTTTGGCTATTCATTTGCGACTATAACAGGAAATAAAATTTCCTGTGGAAGAAAAAAGAATGTGCCTTGGCACATTCTGGCACCTGCGGCGATCGCTTGTGACATCTTCCTTATACGCCGCAGTGCGCATCCTCGCGGAGCGTTTTTATATATTAGGAAAGAACACTTTCCTAATATATAAAAAAATCGCCCCTAAAAAGGGACGAGATAAATCGCGGTACCACCCTGTTTCCTGCTATTTGAATAACAGGCACTCGGACTGCGTAACGTGCAGGGACGTCGTTTTCTACTTTATTTTCAAAAACGCAGCTCACGTGGGAAATTCGTTTCCTGCCTGAACCGGGGAGAACTTACAGCCGGGGATTCTCCTTCTCTGTCGGAAAACAGTTCACTACTTACACGGTCATTGCTTTTATGATATGTCATATACTTAATTATTGTAACATATGATTTTTTTATGTCAAGCGGTTTTATCTGATAGATTCACCGTTTATCTACGCAAAATCATATTCCGGAACCTGAATGCTGCTTTTTGCAGAACTAATCCTTTTCCAGGATATCCCGCTTTGCATCTACCCAGATACAGTTAATAAGCCCTCCCAGCAGCATCACATACATACAGAAATACAGCCACAGCATCACAAGAATGATCGCCGTCATACTTCCGTACAGACCGGAAAATCCTTTGAAGATTGTCAGATACATTGAAAAAACAAACGAGATCACCAGCCATCCCAGAGAACAGAAAATAGATCCCAGAATCAAATCCCGGAACGGAAGCTTCCGGTTCGGCAAAAAGTGATATACCAGAAGCGAAATTCCAGTCATAACAACAAATGAAATCACCGTTCTCAAACGCATGATCATATCCGTCGTCTCCGCAAGAAACGGAATTTTGTGATATATAAAAATACTGATATTATTACCAAACACAGAAAGTACCAGAGCCATCACAATTGCTGCAATGAACAGGATCGTATAGATGGATGCCCGGATTCTTAAAAATACATAATTTCGTGTCTCACGAAGCTCATATGCACAGTTCAGTCCTGTACTAACCGCAAGTACTCCTTTACCTGCTGACCACAGTGCTACAATCGCAGTGATCGGAATGACCGTCTTCGACTGGTTATATACTTCATTTACAATGCCAACCATAAAATCCTGCATATTTGTCTCCGGAAACAAATTTACCACAGCAGTCATAACATCTGCTTTTGTCACCGGAGTATATTGTATGATAGCAAGAAGCAG
>ERZ506977.796-NODE-796-length-14667-cov-3.256775_pt1 | contig 14667 bp, 17 predicted proteins | sample MGYA00513168_ERZ506977 | MGnify/ENA metagenome assembly ERZ506977
CGACGCTCTTCCGATCTGTCGAGATTCTTGTCACAGATGACATTGTATTTTGCACACTGATGACCGTTTTCAAAGTACATTACAGAAGAATCAATTGTATATTTGGCAACCTGAGCCTTGCAGCCTGCAAGAGAAGAAATGACAAGAACAGGCAGCAATAGTTTATTAACAAGTTTCATAAAAAAACCTCCATGTGTATATTATACAACACATAATGTACCATACAAATCATAAAAAGTGCAGTTTCAGCTTGTAAAAGTACAAAAAAAGACACTGCTTCATGCAGTGCCTTGATTATTCTTCCCAGTCAATCTTATACAAAAGTGGATATTTTTCTTTTTTGTGTTTTCTGTCCTGAATGACTTTTCCATTCTGTATTTTTGGCTGTCTTCGAAGTGTAGAAAATTCCTTCCAAGAGGATTTTCCCCCTTCTTTCATAAGCTGCTCACGAAGCAGCTTTTTTCTTTTTTTTGATATCTTTGACATAAGCTTTTCCTTTCTACAAAGATATGCTTCTATAGAACCAGCTTGTTTGCCTTGCGTTGCCTGTTCAGCTCTTTCCAGTAGATGTCTGGGAGTGTATCCACAAGTTTCAGCTGTTCCCTTCCATAGCCTGTTGCCTCAATCACTTTTTCAGCAACTTCGGCTGGAATATTTTTGAAGCCATTTGGCTTCTTTATGTTTTTCATATTTGTCATTTCTTTTCCTCCAGTTTTTCGAAAAATTCTGCTACACAAAAAACAGTGCAGCTTATCAGAACGTGAACTACCCGTGCCTAAAGGTACAAGCTTCTGAGAACATCCGACTTGGTGACAGAACTTCGTCACTATTGGTCAGACTGTTTATCACGGTTTGTTCCAGACCTTTTCTATATGTGATTGGCAAGTCAGGCTATGCCAACTGCCAGTCCTTTTTCTCTGATGTTTACTGCTGCGTTTACATCCCTGTCATGTACTGTACCGCATTCAGGACACTTCCATTCTCTGACTTTCAGCCAGCCGTAACGGTCATATCCGAGTCTCTTGTTAATACATCCGCAAACACTGCATGTCTGACTTGTATATGCAGGATCCACCTGAATCAGAGTCTTTCCATAGCGTTCACACTTGTAGCGAAGCATATTGACAAGCTTGTTCCACCCGGCATTGCTGATGGCTCTTGCAAGCTTGTGATTGTGAAGCATCACCTTGGCTTTCAGATCTTCTATCACGATCACATCATATTGCTCTACGAGCCATGAAGACAGTTTGTGCAAGTAATCAAGTCTCTGGTTTGCAATATGTTCCTGAATCTTCGCACACATCTGTCTTGCCTTCTGGTAGTTTCTGAAGTCACTCAATTTCAGTGAACTGTCAGCCTTCATCACTTCTTTGGCTTTCAGAAGCCTTCGGCTGGCAAAACGCTGCCAGTAATGCAGCTGATCTTCAGATTTTTTATCCCATCTTGGCAGTGGAACCTTTGTACCGTCATCAAGAATAAGAAGTTCTTTCAGCCCAAGATCACCACCACAGATCTTTCCAGTAGAAGGAAGGTCATCGACCATATGCTCTGTAAGGACAGAAGCAGTGAACTTCCCACCTGCAGAAAGTCTGAGGGTTACTGATTTGATTCTGCCTTTGATATTCTTCCCACCACGGTAGTATACGTATCCAAGCTTCGGAATCCTGATGTGGTGATCATCTACAATCTGAATATTGCTATTTACACAGTTGACAGTTGCAGACTGCTCGTATTTCTTTGCCTTGAATTTTGGCTTTCTGCAGAGACCGCTGTAATGACGCTTGAACGTTTCATGCAGCTGTGCATTCACATTGATCAGAGATGTAGATTCAGACTCTCTGAGCCATGGATACTCATTCTTCAGCTGAGTCAGAATGTAGTTCATTCCATTACGGCTGATTCGTTTTGCACCGTTTTGTTTTCTCTTTGTCTGCATGTCCAGCATCTGGTTCCACAGCCATCTCGTACTGCCAAAGAACTGCAGCATAAGCTCAGACTGTTTCTTATTTGGGTACAGACGTATGATTTTCCCTGAGAGTATTGTCTTTCCCATGAGTTCTCCTTTCTTTTGTGCAATTCATCTCGGCCTTGAAAGACCGAGTTTCCTTGCACAATCTACAAAAACGTACAGCCGTGCAATATCCATACGGATCATTGCATCTCTGAAACTATCGCTGATCAGAAATGTTGGCCACCCGATCAAAACAACAAAGTTTCTGAGAAAACGGCATCTTTTTCTGCTCATTGTTCTTTTCAATCCTTTCTTTTTCCTGAAGATATACTTCCTCAAAAGCTTTTCGAGCTTCACGAGGAGTTCTCTTCACTTTGAAACATCTTGCGTATGCTTCTCCATATTTTCCAGTGTTTTCCTGAAAGTAGTCATTTCCAGCATACGCAGTAAGTATGCTGTACTTTTTACTTTTTTTCCTTGAATCAGGAGATACAAGTACTCGAACAGGCTGGCCAAAAATATCTGCCAGCACGACGTACCTTTCACTTTTTCCGTTGTGATCTCCATTCTTGTCTTCTGTCATTACAATTCCACCTGTTTCTGCAATTGCACTGACAAGAAGATTCTTCGGAATCTTTCTTTCACGAAGACGCTTGTTTGCGTGATTTGTGAATCCGAGATTATTTCGTCTTGCTTCATCTGATATATCTCGGCTGATATCAGAAATTGTCATTTTCACATTCATTTTTTCTCCTCCTTAGAAAAGGAAAGAAACAGACCATTGTTCTTTCCTTCTCTTTTGTCTTTTTCATATGCTGCAAGGAAGTCATCAATTCCCTTGTATGGGAATTGAATCTTTCCTTCTTTTCTCTGACCCCATACCATTACACGACAGATCATCTTCTTGTATCTTTCTTCCACATAGTCTGTGCCATCGTTTTTTGGAACATAGGTAACAACTGTAGTTTTTTCTATGATCCCAATTATTTTCTTGAGAGCTTTTGCAACTTCTGGCTTGTCTCTGTAGTCCATGTCTACATATACATGAACTTCTTCCACACTCCTCTTTCCGTAATAAGCCAGTCGTTCTTCTAGCTGACCAGTATTTGAAACACCTGTAAGTCCAAGAAAAAGATGATCTTTTCCCGGCTGAAGGCGGTCAAATATTGTAGCTGCAACATCAGCTTTCAGAGCACCTTCTGTAAGTCCAATGACTTTTGGCATTTCGCCAAAGTAGCACTTACGCCAGTTCCCAGCATGATGGATGTTTTCACATCCTGTTACTGAACAACCTGTGCTCATTTTTCCAGAACTGAGCCATGTGTATCTTGGCATTCCTTCGACTGTTTCTGATGCCCTTAACTGAAAGCCGGAAATGATTTCCACTTCATTCATGACAGGGATTAGAAAACCGTCTCTATGAGTGACAAGATGTGGCTCGTCTGTCTCTGTATCATAAAAACCCGGAATTCCTTCATACGGACCGAGTTTCACGCCATACAGTGCCTTTTTTGCAATTTTCTCAAGATCGTAGCGTGGATATGATTTGTACTGCAGTCTTTGAATATCTGCATCAGTCAGTCCACGCTTTCTGAGGTTCTGCCTATGCGTATTTTTCAGTGTGAGCTGTTCAATCAGCTGAGTATACGCAAACTTTCTCTGAACGATGTCAGCAGGATGAATTCTTTGCTCGATTTCAGAATTTTCTTTCATTTCTAGCACAACATCACCTCGTCCAAGAGCTTTTACCAGATCTTTATAGGCATCTGAATTTGAAAGCCCTGTAAGACGTGAATGAAGCTGAATCACATTCCCGCCTTCGCCACATTTTGCACATCGCCAAAGGTTCTTGTCTGTATTGATATTCATTTTGTGAACACCTCCACAGAAAGGACAGTTGACATAAAACTGACCGTTTCGCTGTGACCATTTCACTTCATTTGGAAGATCCATGCTCACAACGGAATCAATCGCAAATTCTTGAGACATCATTCAACCTCAAATAATTTTGCGAACAGCCCGTTTTTATCAACAATTGGAGTGATTTCTCCGTCTTTGCTGTGCTTCTTGATAAAGTAGACAAGCTCAGATAGAGAAAGCCATCCAATAATGATCAGTGGCAATGCTCCAAGGCTGAAATCATTGATTGATACCAGCACAAGAAACAAAATAGATGCAATTGAAAATAGAGTGTTGTGGAGCCAAGGTCTGAATACCTTGACATTTTTTTTTGTTTTGTTTTTCATACTTTTATCCTCCTCATTGAAAAACAAAAAAGGAAATCACAGTTTTCGTGCAATTTCCTTTTTGTAAGTTTGATACAAATTAAAGGACTCTACTGCTGAGGAAATCCGATTTTTCCATCTTTCAGCATTTTCAAGAGCTCTTTTGCGGCTTTTGAGTCTTCCTCAACGCCGTTTTCAGCAAACCAGTTCAAAGCTTCCATCGAAGATTTCTGGTTTGTTGCATTCAGAATCAGATTTGCCATCAGATTTCCGACAGACTTTTTGTTGCCGTTCAGTGGCCCTTTGATCTTGTATTCAAAAGGATCAAATGCAGCGGCTGCTGTCTTTTTCTTTGGCTTTACTAATTCTGTTTTTTCAGGTTTGGCTGCAGTAGCAATTGAAGTTTTCTTCTTCTTTGGCTCTTCAGGCTCTTCCTCTTCAGGCAATTCTTCACCAACGTAGACGTTGATACCAAGACCAAAGAGAGCAGCATTCTTTACAAGGCAACGCCATTCTGTCTTGTTGATTTGCATTGTGTCCGCAGTTGAAAGCGGCTTGTTTGCAAAATTCAAGACAGGAAGTGTCATTCTTCTTGTGATGCCGTTCACTGTCATCTCTGAAGTAACTTCCAGGCTTCCAGAAACTGTTCTGAAAGGCTGCCCACGAAGGGTTTCTTCCCAAGAAGTCTTCTTGCCTTCCTCAATAACTTCCACCTTTCTTTTCACTCCAAGTGGAACTTCATTTCCGTTTGGAAGATATTCCACAATTCTAAAATTCACACTTGGAAAGTGCTGGAAAAGAATTCCGAAACATGATGCCCATGGCAGAAAGTCAAATCCATTTTTCTTTCTGACGTATTTTGATACATCAATTTTTGAGAGCTTGGAATATACTTCCTTCGCTCTCTTTTCCTGATCTTCATCAGAAATGACTTCTGGTCGAACCTGAAGCCTTACTTCTGACTCAGACACAGCCTGCTGTAGAATTTTTTCATCTTCAGCATGTGATTCTTGTGTAGGTGTAACAATTACTTTTTTTGCTTCTTCCATATTTATCCTCCTTTGCAAAAAAAATCGGAAAAATCTGGAATCAACCATACATATGGTCAACACGAACAAATTTTTCCTTACATGAATTATACCACAAGTACATGTGAAAATACATATTGTGCAAAATAAAAAGCATGCGTGAAAGCATGCCTTTATCTAAATTCGGCGAGAATACCACCGCTTCTAAGTGAAGCAAAAGTGGGGGATGAATCGCCACTCTTATATTGTCTGTCTGATGTATCCACCTGCGTAATGATGGATACGGATCTTTCTGACAGGCACGACTTTTCCATTGATTTTCAGATACGTGCCAAGATTCTGAACACCTTTGGTAACGTATTTCCTGCCTTCGTAGATAACTGTATCTCCCGGCTGGATTGGATAGTGCTTTCTTCTGACAGACACTCTGCCTTTGGATACTTTCTGCTGTCTGTATCTGTGCAGATTCTCTGTATTCAGTTCTCTGTTTCGCTTCGTTCTTCCAGAGAACAGATCCTGTCCGGATTTCTTCTTCCCGTCTCTGCTGTCGATGTATTTTGCATCGTAGAATATCGAAAGTACACGGTTATTTCTGCGTTTCTTTGTGTACAGCCAGTGTTCTGAGCGATGCCTTGGATGGAATTTTCCCATACAGTACGCATCATTGATATGTGACTTCTTTACGACTAGCTGTCGTCTGGCTTCCTTTGTACGGGATCCATATGTCAGATGAATTTCAGTATCTGGAAACAATACTTTCAGTTCGTCATACATCTGCCATCTGACAGCTGTCATGAACGTTGCACCCTTGAAATCCTTCACTCTGTACTTTTTCATCAGCTCCCAGAGCAATCCGCCCTTCTGATGATTTGCAGGCGTATGGCATTGCTCGCACACAGCTACAAGGTTTCCCATTCTGTTCGTTCCACCAAGTGAACGGTAGATCAGATGATGGGCGTGCAGAATTGCACCGTCCTTGATACCTCTTCCGCAGCAGACACATTTATGGTCATCTCGTGCAAATACTGCATTTCGTACATCATCAAATCCGTACTGTTCTCCCTGCTGGTATTCAATACCTACAGGGGCAGGTCTGCCTTCTTCAATTGCCTTCAGTTTCTGCGTGTCAAATTCACCCATTTCGAATACGATACTCGTAATTGGAAATACTTTTGCATATTTCTGAAGCTGAGCAAGATGAAGTTCCTTCTTATGACGGATGGATGGTGCAAGCCATCCTTTAGGCTTAGTAGCTTTCCGGTTGTTGAACCGCTTTTTTCTGTATCTGGTCTTGCGATTACGTCTTGTTCTTCTGTATGTCATCGTATCCTTGTGATGCTTTTTCTCATCTCTGAGAGCATCGACCTGTACACCGACATACTCATGTTTTGCCGATTTGATGGATATCCCGATATGTTGATATCCTGTATCGCAGCAGTACTCTATCGGCTGGGTACTGCCATTTTCACGCTGAGTAAGTCTGATTGTGAATGGATCATAGCTGTGAATTACAGCTTTTCCATTTCTGATAAGTTTTCATGCTCTGTAGCACGAGGTCGGCATCAGTCTGATGCCCGTAGAACTCAACACTGCAGCCATCATATGGATGCCTCCTTTCTTTGAGCTTCGTCCTTTCGGACTGGTCTACACCTTCTGCCTTGCGGCAGCTTCTCCGCTATGCGGGTAGTTCACTTCGCCAATGTTGTTCAGGGTTTGTATGTACGACACACTTTGCCTGCCCTCAGCAATGTTTAATGTCGTACCGTAGAGCAGTGAACTTGTGAAGCATCCGCTGATACCTGTATATTCCTGAATAACGTAGTTCAGCATCAGCTGAATTGAGGCTTATCAACTGAGCCTGTATTTCTACAAGCTCCGACTTCTGAATTTGTTAGAATTCAAGCCGGGGTAGTTGACTTTTAATAGCCGTAAAGACTGAGACGAAGCTTGAGCTTGTTTTTCCTGTCTTTTTGAAGGGCTTTTTCGGCAATTCTTGCCCAGTCTGAAGCTTTCTGTTCATTGAATTCTTCAGACTTTGTTTCTTCTGTATGCCGAGTAGTACGATATTTGATCATCAGACCAAATATTTCTGCTGGTTTTCCATCAATTGTACACTTGGCATAGCCCATACTTCCAAGTGCTGTTCGAGCATATTCGAGTGCCTGCTGCTCTGCAGACCAGCCTTCAACTGAACAGAAGTCCAAAGAAGATTCCTGCCACTCATGCTTGATTCTTTTTTCTCTTGCCATGAAATTTTTTCCTCCTCATTTCATTTTGTACGACATATGTATTATGCATGATACTTTATGTCGTTGTATTGAAGACGGCGGCTCAACAGAGTGTTTCTCTGTGTGCCATCTGCATGTGTACTCATATATGCAACACTTTTCTTGTCGCCTACAAGAATTACTTTTTTCTTTGCTCTTGTAACTCCTGTATAGAGAAGATTTCTTCTGAAAAGCGGGCATTTTTGAGACCAGAGTACTGGAATAATTACAGAATTGTATTCAGAACCTTGACTCTTATGAATTGACATTGAATAAGCAAGTGTTATTTCATCAAGATCCTGTTTCTTTATAATTTCTGTGTTTCCATTATCCCAGCTGATTTCAAGTGCAGATACACCATCTTCTACAGTCACGCACTGAACAACACCGATGTCACCATTGCTTGATTTTTCACCGTTTGCCCATTTCATGACTCTGTCATTTTTTTTGTATTCAATACCATTGGAACGTACAAATGGTTCGTCTTCTCTTGAAGGATTGAACATTTGTTGAAGCAATGGATTGATACCGTCAGAAGAACATGGATGTTTCCCTTCTCTGTTTCTTCTGAGTGGAGATAAAAGTGCTACATTATCAATTCCCCATGTTTCTACTTCTTCCTTGAATATCTGCTGAATCTTCTTTACAGCTTCTTCTTCAGAATTTGCTTCCACAAACTGGAAATCATTATTGTATTCAAGTTCAGTTACGCCTTCATTGATGTTTCTTGCATTGTCAACAATGACACCACCATCTTTCTGACGGAACACTTCAAGAAGTCTTGAATACGGAATGCAGTCACTCTTGATCAGCTGGAGCAGGACAGCACCCGGTCCAACTGAAGGAAGCTGATCAACGTCTCCTACCATTACAAGATGGCAGTGTTCGCCGATTGCTTCTGCTACTTTTGACATAAGCAAAGTATCAACCATGGAAACTTCATCAATGATGATAAGTCCTTCTTCGATTTTGTTTACTTTTGCCTTTGTCACATCACCACTGACAATACCAAGTCTGCTGTGAATTGTCGTAGCTGGAAGCTGTGTTGATTCACTCATTCTTCTCGCTGCTTTTCCTGTAGGAGCCATGCAGGTTACTTCCTTGCCTGTGAGCTTCTTGTAGCATGAAATAAGGCAACGAAGAATCGTTGTTTTGCCCGTACCAGGACCACCAACGATCATTGATACACCAGACATGAGTGAACGGACACATGCTGCCTGCTGAAGCTCTGAAAGATGGAATTTCTGTGCATCAGAGTATTCCTTCACTTTAGCCTTGGCAACATCTTCCTTTATTCCTGTAGAACGTTTTCTCATGCCGAGAAACTGATATGCGATAGTACGTTCTGCAAGATCATATGAAGACAGAAAAATCAGATGTATTGTTTTCTCATTATTTTTGAATTTTCTGTCTACAAGAGTACCTCTCTTGATCATCTTTTGATAGACTTCTGTCCATCTCTGAAGATTTACAGGAGCAGCCCCGTTGATTCCATTATTCAGACGAGCAATAGAATCTTTATAAAGCTGATTGCCTTCTACATACATTGCCCCCGTCATTTCGCATTCTCTGAGAAGAGTTGAACGAATTGCTGAAGTGATACGTTCATCACACGCAAGTATGTTTTGGTTTTCTCCAGCTTCATATAATCCTCTTGCAATTTTGTCACATGTTTCAAAGCCTACGCCTTTTACATTTGACAGCATGCAGTATGGATTCTTTTTAATTAACTGAATAGCATCAGCACCATAGACATCGTTGATCTTCATTACAACGTTTCCCATGACACCAAATTTATTCAGAAATCTGGACAGGCTTGTTACGCTTCTTGATGCGTAATACGATTCCTGAATTGTCAGAGCGTCATTTTTTGAAATTCCGACCTGACATAATTTTTCTGGCTCATCTTCAATAATTTTCCAGATCTGCTTGTCGAATTTTTCAGCAAGCTTTTTGCTGAGTTCCTGACTTACAGTTGGAAAGTATTCAGATTCCAGCATTCTGATGACTGTCTGTTTTGTATTGTCATCAGAGATTTCAGTGTATCTGCAGTTGAAATACACTTCTTTTGAGGAAATTACCCAGTTTCCATGAAACTTGTGGGTAATTCCGTGCATTTTTGGAAGATTCGTACCTTTTACAGTAACGAACTTCTTTCCAACTGCAGAAATTACATCTTTGTCGTAGATCAGGAAGATCCCGATTGAGTAACCATCCGGTGCCTCAAAAATAATTTTGTGGAGTCTTCCTGCCACTTCAGTTTCTCCCACTGGGAGATTATTTAAATTTGCCATTTTCTTTCCTCCTCTTTGGCAATGAGACAAAGCAACTGGCAGCGTTTGATTACTGCCAGTTGTTCATCTTTTTTTCTACTTATCTAGTCCATACATTGCTTCAACGTCCTTTCTCGGAATGGCTTCTCTTTCATCGCTGTTTCCAACAAGAATAGGCGTACCATGCCGATAGACAGTTGCAAGTTTCAATGTTTCTTTTGCATCATCATCCACGAGGTCTGCAGCCTGTGCTGGAGTGATGAGTTTTTTCTGCCAGATTTCATCATCTGTCAGTCCGACCTGTTTCATACGTGAAACAGCGTGGTCGGTGGAATCCCAAGACTTGCTTACACGTCCTCGGACGAGTTTGAAACCTTGGATTTCTTCGCCAAGAATTGCTTCTTCAAGAGCAGCTTCCTTGACATCTTTCACCCATCTGTCGGCACCATCAATAATCGGAAGGATTTCTGACAGTTCTTCAGGTGAAAGAATTTCGTTTTCTTTCCTGTTTGCAAAGATCTGTACAAAATCCATGTACTTCTTTGCCTGTGCAGGACAGACTTTCTTGCATGGGCAGAAACGACAGTGTTCACCAACTACTGGTGTACCCTCTCCTTTCCATGCCCTTTCTGCAATCGGCTTGAGCACATTGATTCCCCAATCCATCAGTTCTTTCGGAGTCATCTGTTCGCTTGACATATGATTCCTTCTCGGCTGAAGAATTGTGGTACAGATATAATCAAAATCAGAACCGAACAGTTCATCCCAGTGATCATATCTGTTTAATGCACCGATTGCGTACAGCCTGAGCTGAGGATTGTTTTCTGCTGATACTTCAATCCCCGTGCCAAACTTCAGGTCGATTACATGAAGCTCTTTGTTACCGTAAACGATACAGTCTGACGTACCGAAACCATCTGGAGCTACATTTGAGAAATCTACCTGCACTTCAGCAAACAATTTCGTGTTGTCATCGCTTTCCTTCAGTTTTTCATAAAGACCGATAATCGGATTTACATACCCTGAAAGAATGATGTTACGAATACGCTGCTTGTCTGGTTCATCGAATTCAGGAAATTCCTTTCCTTCGATATAGCTTCTGAGACATGCTTCTGCGATCTCATGAGCCACAGTTCCTTCTGAAGCAAATGGACTTTCTTCTTCTGGAAGTTTTTTAGGTGCATAGCTTTCTGACATCTGTACAGATGCTGTGCATTTCATCCATCTGCTTGCTGATGAAGCAGACAGAATCGCATGTTCACGACTCTGATGATCGTGTAAAATAGTTTTTTCATTACTCATCTGGTTCTCCTTTCCATTGAATGAAAAAAAAGAGAATCTGCTGAGCTGATTTCAGACAATTGCATATGCATTGCCGATACTCGAACAAATTCTCTTTACTTGTATATAATACCACAATTTGTACCGAAAATAAGGACAAAATCTACAAGATTCTCTGCTATTTAAAGGTCGAGAGGCATGTGGAACGTTTTTCTTCTTCTCTTTTGAGAAGCCCAGTTACGGGCTGTTCCCTGCATTGCTGCAGGTTTTTGGCTATGTGGGAAAATTCCTTTTCTCACGTCGCCTCGCATGGTTATCCAGACTTTTTACATCATACGCACTGGCTCTGACTCTCGGCCCTGCCTGTTTAACGTATGACAAGCGTCAACGTGCTGGCGAAGCACACGTCACACTGTTAATTTGGATAACTTATGGCTGATATCGGAAATCCAATCAAACACCATCTGCTGCTCACCTTGCATTGAATATAAACACAACAAGTCCGAACGGACTTTCATGCTCAGTCATTCAATGGCCGAGAAAGGTGACTACTGAATGTGTATTCTGAAGGTCAGAAATCAATGTCAGAATCATCGTCCACTTCTTCAAAAACTGTTGAGGCAAGTCTTTCCTTCAGCGAAGGTTTTTTCTTTGCAGCTTTACGTGGAACATATTCTTCATCATCGTCCTCGTAATCGTCTTCAATTTTCTTTTTTGGTTTTTTCTCTGGCTTTGGCTTTTTCAGAGTTTCCACAGACTTCTTTTTTGCTTTTTCTTTTTCGTGCTTCAGTACAAGATCATAGGAATCTTCATACACTTTTCTTACCTGTTTCAGATCTCCGGCAATTTCACCAATGCATACAAGAAAGTACGATACTGTAAGACCAGCAAATCCGGCAATCACTGTAGTAATGCATTTTGTGAGTATTTCAGAAAGAATAATGAAGTCACCGTTGTAGATTGGAAAGACTGCATTGTATGCAACTGCAACGACCGTGGCAATAACTGATACAGTCCCGATAAGCTTTCCAAAGGAAACCAGTTTTTCATCAATATTTTTAAACACAGGCAGTCACCTCGCTACTTCACAAATCTTTCAAATTCACGAGCAGACATATCACGAGTAATCTCACCTTCAGTTTTTCCTTCGAATAGAATATCTTTGATGATTTCATCACGAACATCAGTACGGAGTTTCAGCCATTCAACTGGAATTCTGTCAATTTCAACAAGAATATCTTTTCTGTATTCAAGAATTTTCTGACATCTTGGAAGATAATTAAACATTTCCTGTTTGTAAAGCATGTGTTTGTATGTTTCATTCAGGTACGCTGCCTGAACACCTGGAATTTTTCCACTGGCATCATCCATCATGATTCTGAATACATCGTAGGAAAGATCTCCTGATCTGTAGTCAAAGAACATATTGAATTCATCTTCAGAATCAATTGTGCTGTCTATAATATAGATGTTGCCTGTCCACTTCATTGTTTTTTTCATATTTATACGTTTATCTCCTTTATCGAACAACATAATCATATACCTTTTCGTGTACCAAATAAAGTACAAATTGTGCAGTTAATAAAATTTTTCTGCATTTTTTTATTTTCTGTTGGAAAAGAAAGATGTCTGGTCGTCGTCTGTCTGAAGAAATTCAAGACCGTCATGTGCAATGTCTACAGGCTCACATGGAAACTCTGCTGTTTCTTCAAGACGTGGTGTTGCTGGAAATAAAGCATGATCTCCTCGAAGATCCCAAGGGCATTCTTCATCACCCGGAGAAAGCTTTCTGATTTCTGTAGTGCTGTCTGCCCTCTCTGTAATTACTGTGATTTCATCCCATCCCTCAGCATATGATGGATAGAATGTTCTTCTGCTTTCAAGATCCTGAAGTACATCATTTTCTGTATTTGATCTTCTTTCACAGATTTCAGCAGCTGTATTCATGACAAAGCATTTCTTTTCACAGTCATATCCATCAAGAAACTGAAGAACCTGTTTTCTTTCAAGTGGCTGAAGATCTGGTGCGTCATAAATCATTGTTTTTCCTTCCTTCAGCCCTTCAAGTGCTCTTGCACACATGATTTCTCGTACAATTCTGTCAGCTACTGTATCAAACTTTGTGATATTCAGTTCACGCATGATATCTTTTCCATTGATTACGATTGATTTCGGATCATCTTTTGCAAAGCTGAATGCGTAGTTTGTCTTGCCTGAACCCGGCAGTCCGACCATCATTACAAACTTTCCCTGACGTACTGCTGCACCTTTTTCCATGTTTTCCATGCTTTCTGTAATTTGTTTTTCAACCACGTCAAGTACGTGTGCAACAACATCAGAATTTGTCACTTCTCTGCTCTGTCTGTAAGTAAGCAGGCCACGCAGTCTGATCATTTTTGTCTGACTTTCCTCATTCAGCTTTACCTTTACGGTAGTGTATTCTCTATTGAATAAATTGAACATTTTGTTTTTCTCCTTATATAAAAAGAGCTGAAGCACAAGGCATCAGCTTCCACTGTTAGTAGTTTCTACTCCAGAAATTATTGAACTTCTGGGGAGCTTCTGGCTCGGCTGTAGTTTCTTTCTGCTCTGGTTCTGATTCGATTTCTTCAGATTCATCTGTCTCAGTTTCATCAGAATCGGATTCTTCGGAAATATCTTCAGCTTCTTCTGCTTCTGGAATTTCATCATTTTCTTCTTCAGCAGGTTCTTCTTCCTTCTTTTCAACAGCTTTGCCAAGCAGACTTGCCAGACGGTTTTCTTTTTCCTTTTCCTTTGCAAGATCAGCTTCTGTCTGTTTTTTCAAAGTGTTCAGATTCTTTTTCATTTCCTGAGCCGCTGCAATCTGTGTGTCGAGTTCTTTAGTGAGTTCATCACGTTTTTCTCTCAGTGCATTGAGATTTTTTTCTGTTTTTGAAAGTTCTGTTTTGATTTTCTTTAAAATACTTGTGTTACTTGCCATGATTTCTTTTTTCTCCTTTTTTTCTATTCAAGAGACCAGTCAACTTTTGACCAGTCTTCACGATAGCCATTCTGATCTGGAAGTCTGAGCTTTTCCGTTCCCGAATACATGATGAACCATGTAGGCGAAGGAGCTTTTTCACTTCCAATTCCCTTGCACCACATGAAGAAGTCATCTTCTGATGCATTTATATGAAGAGCTGCACAGATTGCCTCAACAACTGCTTTCTTCCAGTTCTTCGGATACCTTTTTTTGAAGTATGCAACACATTCATCAGAAAGAAGTGTGTTTTCATACTCACGCAGATTTCTGATCATCCAGTCATCACTTTTGTGAAATGGGACATCAATTTTCTTGTTCTGGTTTGCTTCGCTTTGTAACATGGATTCTCCTTTTGCTTTCATCTTCATATACAGCATCTATAATGATTGCGGGTATTTCTGTCCGTTTCTGCTTCTGAATCTTTTCTTCTTTCTGAATATCAGTCAGAAAAGCAGAAAAGATTTTTTGAAATACGGTCGGATCAGCTGGATGGCATGAAACGTATTTCAGCTTTTTACTGTTTGAATATTTCATTTTTCACCTCGTCATTTTTATTTTTTGGCTTCTGAAACAGAATCGTATAGTTTTTCTCAATTTCAACATCTGTTATTTTTGGAACTGCTCTGTTCTTTACCGAA
>ERZ506977.797-NODE-797-length-14651-cov-3.842354_pt1 | contig 14651 bp, 14 predicted proteins | sample MGYA00513168_ERZ506977 | MGnify/ENA metagenome assembly ERZ506977
AAGTATATCTTGATTTTTAATTTTTAACCAACTAATCTTCTTAAGAACGCTGCCATATCACATCTAGCTACATCAACGTATGGTCTGAATGTTCTTGTACCATCTATTTCTGTCCAGTCTTTAGAAACACCTGTTTTAGCCAGCCACATAACTTCATCAGTATGAGGTGTTGCTTCATCAACATCAGTAAATGTCAAAACAGGAATAGCTTTAACATCTGTGACTTCATCACATCTTGTACAGTGTCTGGATTCACTGCCTTCCTCAGTAAATGTAGGTTCTTCATCCACTGTCCATTCTTCACTGAAGTCATGTCCTAAAGCAGGTAAGTATTCTTTTACCGTATCTCCACAGTTTCCGCATGTATAAACTTTAACACCTTCTTCTGTACATGCAGCATCAGCAGTAATGACGCCTGTATCCCAGGGATGATCCAATGCATTCGATGCGTTTTCAGCAGCTGATAAAGCTTCAGATGCAGTTTTTGCAGCTTCACGCTTCCTGTCAGCATTGCTCTTGGCTGTGTCATAGGTTTCCTGCTTTTCAGCTTCTGCCTGATGTGCAGCTTCAAGTGCTTCACCGGCAGCATCCTTTTCAAACTTTGAACGGCTGTGCTTTCCTTCAGCAGCCTTCTTGGCAGCTGTCGCATCATCAAGCTTTTCCTGAGCAACTGTAAGATCGCCGTGCATCTTGTTGTAGTATGTATTGAAGCGTTCTGTCCATTCAGCGACTGAGTATGTCTTCTGAATTTTCTCATCATTCATATTGATCAGTTCTGGATTGAGATCAATGACAGTTTCACCATAAGTAGAGTTTTTCGAAATTCCAACGGACTTATAGTCAGGGTCAGAAAGGAGCATGTAGTGACCGCAGAATTTAAACTTGTCACTGTAGCTGTCAGTAAGTGGCTTGTTGTTTGGATATTGGCTATTATAATCATTCTTGAATGCTTCCCAGTTTTCATAGCGTTCCTTTTTCTGGTAGTACATGCCTACATAGATACTTCTTTCGTCTGGACCGTGATCATAACCCACGCATTCACCAAAGTATACCTGTGCATCAGGGAACTGTGCAACATGGTCAAATACACCACTGTTGGCAACGATATCAGCATTTCATGTGGATACGGCGAAAAGTTCGTCAATAACCTTGAATTCAGGAAGACCTTCAGACTTTCTGATTTCATTGAGTTCGTTGATAAGTTCAAGGCTTCTTTTTACATTTTCAAGATTTAATGCACTTGTTTCACTGTCTTTGCCGACAAGCTCAGGATTAACTGTAGCCGATAGTACAGCGAGTGATTCTTTAGCACCATAGTATTCGCAGAATCCCTTGAGACCTGACTCAACGGCCTTGGAAGCAACTTCAACCTGTGCTTCCTTTACAGCCTGTTCAGCTTCGTTGTATGCATCCATCTTTTCGTTGAATGTATCAGTTGCTTTTTTCAGCGGCTTTCTGAGTATCTGCCTGAGCCTGCTTCTTGGCATCAACGATTTTGTTTGACTGGTCTACAAGTTCCTTTGCCTTTTCCTCTTCGGACTTGGCGGATTCGTAGTCAGCCTTGGCTGTTTCGTTCGCCTTTTCAAGTCCATCCTTCTTTGTTGGATCGTTCAGTGTATCAACAACGTCCTGTGCGTCGGTTTTTGCATTTTCATGTGGTTCATAGAAATCTGTTGGTGCTTTCTTGCGTATGAAGAAAGTTTGAATTTGTATTTTGAATTATTTGAGGTGACTTTTGTGTGAGAAAAAAATTTGACTTGCAGTATAATTAAGACATAGAGCGATTAACATTGAATAGATTGGCATAGGAAATGTTCTCTATATCTGTTTTATTTAGACATACAAATCTTAATTGTATTTGAAGATGAGAGGATGAAGTATGGGTGTATCAAAGAAAAGAAATCAAATTTTTCAATATTTGGAAGCAATAGGCATACTGATGGTAATCGATAACCATGTGAAAACTACGATCGGTATTATGTCTGGACTTTTTCCGTATAATTCTTTCTATATGCCAATGTTTGTATTTATTTCTGGCTATTTTTACAGAGAACAGCCAATTTTGAAGAATGTTGTACATAAAGCAAGACATTTGATGCTTCCATACCTGGTGTGGGGAGGAATCGGAAACTTTATTGCCTGGATTATGATGAGGATGGGATTAGTTAATTGGTATACTCCTTTATCTTTTAGAAATATCATTAGTTCGCTGACAATAGCTTCATTATCTCCATTGACAGACTCATCTTGGTTTGTGGTGATGCTATTTTGGGTGGCAGTTATTTATAATATGGTGCATATTTTGCTGAGGATTGATGTGAAATGGAAGGATTATATATTCTTGATATCTAGCATTATCATTGGATTTTGGCTTATATATCTCTGTATGAATGGCTATGCATACAATCTTTATGTTCTTTTTTTTGTCAGAACATTTTGGTATATGCAGTTTTATCATGCGGGGGTAATGTTTCACCGATATTGGGAAAGAAGCGTTTCAAAATGGTCGACTCTTTTGTCTTGTACGATTTTTGTTATGATTAATGCTGTACTACTTTGCATTTTTGGTGAAAACATTAAATTTAATTCCACTGCGTGGATGGCATCTTTTCATTCGTGGTGGTTACCCATTGTCACTTCTGTAACAGGAACTCTTTTCTGGTATAAGGTAATGCAGTTATTGTCAGACAGAATAGGTCAGTTGAAAGCAGTGGATTTTATTGCCGAAAATACATTTACAATTATGTGTACACATTTTTTCTTTACAAAAATTCCTGATTTCTATGTATATTTTCAATATTTGCATGGAAATCCGGTATTCGCAGATTTTCCTGCTGAAGCATTTCAACAGAACATATGGAATGGGTATTGGCGATACGAAACCAATCTTTTAGGTTTTTTTACAGGAACATTTGGAAGTTTCCTGGTGATTTGGATAATGAAAAAATTGGGCATGTATCTACATACACGAAAATGTTCATCAAACATATCTTAATATGAAGTTGGAGAAATAAATACAGTGAAAGCATTGTGAAATGAAACAATTTGGCATTATTGCAAAATCTATAAAAATCAAGAACAGCGGTGTTTTTTCTGTTTACACTTTTCTAAGTTGCTTATAGAAATCAGTCAACATTTACTTATTGTGTAAGATGTTGATTTTAATTCAGGATTTTGTATATCAAATTTTCATTTTGCTGTGCTTTTTTACTTTATACATAATTACTAGGTGTAAAAACGTGCTACAATTATCGATATGTATAGAAAAATAAAAAACAAACACAAGCATACACATTCTAGATATGCTTCTAAAAATAGACATAAAAAAGTTTCGGTAAAAAAGCGTGAAACTCTTCATGATGAAATTAAAAAAAATGAAATCGTTGTTTATGAAGATAAAGAAGTATTTCAGGAAAAAATGAAGGCATTTATTCAAAAGCAAAGGCAGCTTCATCAAGAAGAAATAGCTTCAAAAACAACATTGATTCAATCTGTAGAAGAGTCAAAGAACCAGATCAAAGAATCATTTTTGTCAAAAAAAGAAGAGCTAAAACAAATCAAGAAAGAAGTTAAGGAACAGAAGAAACAATTAAAACAAGAAAAGAAGACTTTAAAACAGGCAAAGAAAAAGAACTATGGTTTCTGGACAACGTTTTTTGTGATTCTTGTATGTACAATTGCGGCACTGTTGTTTTTTAGTGTGCAATGGGTATTCCATACATGGCCAAATTTGAAAATGGATGAATTAATGTATCAGTTGACTGCGCCTACAGAAGGTACGGCATCTGATATGTACTGGGCTTATTTTTGTCAGGCGGGAATTCCGACAATTGTTTGTATGATTGTTTTTGTGATTGTTGCGATAACTTTATCCTATGCATCAAAGCAACTTAGAAATAAAGGAAAAGTTGCATTGAGTATTTGTTCTGTGATTTGTATTGGCTTATCTTTAGTTGAAACAAATACGAAGCTAGATGCTGCGAGATATTTTAAAAATCAAGGAAAAGGCAGTACATTTATTGAAACGAACTATGTTGATCCTAATGATGTGTCATTGACTTTTCCTGAGAAGAAAAGAAATTTAATTGTTCTTTATCTGGAGTCTATGGAAATGACATATGCGGATAAAGAAAATGGCGGTGGTTTTGATGAAAATTATATTCCACAATTAACAAAGCTTTCTGAAGAAAATGAGAACTTTTCTGGTTCCAATACAGTGTTAAATGGTGCACGATCTACAAATGCGACAACATGGACGATGGCTGGAATTTTTGCTTCAACGTGTGGATTGCCTTTATTAACTTCCATTGATGCTAACTCCATGGATACACAAACTACGTATTTTAAGAATGCTACGGTATTAGGCGATATTCTTGAGGATGAAGGATATCAACAGGTATTTGCCTGTGGCTCGGATGCAACATTTGCGGGTAGAAAATTATATTTTACAGAACATGGAAATTATGCAATTCATGATTTGAATTATCGAAAAGAAATGGGAGAATTGCCAGAAGACTATTATGTATGGTGGGGATTTGAAGATCAGAAACTCATTGAATACGCAAAAGAAGATTTAACAAAACTCGCTTCCTCTGATCAGCCATTTAACTATACGATGTTGACGGTTGATACACACTTTGAAGATGGTTATGTATGTGACCTGTGCCAGGATTTGCATGATGGAAATCAATATGGAAATGTGATCTCTTGTTCAGATAAACAGGTAAGTGAATTTGTTTCCTGGATTCAACAACAAGACTGGTATGATAATACGACAATTGTGATTACTGGTGATCATCCAACAATGGATAGTGATTTCTGTGACCCAGTGGCTTCTGATTATTCAAGAAGAGTTTATACAACATACATCAATGCAGATCCAATAGAAAATAATTCTAAAGGGAAACGCCAATATGCAACTTTGGATACTTTCCCTACAACGTTAGCGGCGATGGGGGTGTCCATTGAAGGAAATCGACTGGGATTGGGTACAAATCTTTTCTCAGGAGAGGAAACACTGCTTGAAAAAGATGGCATGCAATTGATTAATACTGAATTCTCGAAAAAATCTGAATTCATGCTGAAATTGGGTGATATTAATCCAAATGCAGAAGGTATGCGTGATCGTGGATCAACAGTTGGATTGGATTTCCATGTGGATGAAGTGGATGAAGATACATTGAGTGTTACTTGCGATGATTTATATGGCATTAATGGAACTTTGAATAGCCTTGAATTATATGTTCAGGATAGTGATGGCAATCAAACAAGTAATATCATGAACTATACAGGGGATGGAACATTTAAAGCACAGATTACAGTTCCGAATGGAAATATAGATTCTGTATATATTGGTGTAGATGCACATAGTACAGATAAAGATAAGAATTCTGTGACGGAAAGAATCTTTGAATATCGTGGAAATGCGAGAACATTTCCAACAAATGATCTAACAAGCTTTTTGAATGAATTGAATGCATTGGATCGTAATAAATACACAATTCTTATGAATACACAGGGCATTGGTGTAACAAATTTTAGTGAAAATGAAAAAATCCTTTTAGGAAAACTGGGGGCAGGAAACGTTGCTTCGAGTGATGGTAAAGCTGCTTTTGCGGTGATTGATGGAAATGCATCCTATTCTAAAGTGTCAGATGACTATCTAAGAGAAGGTGGTACGCTGTCTGATGGAACTCCATATGTGATTTCATCTTCTTCCAATAGTGAACAAGCATCTTCCATTTTGCTTGGCAATGATTATGATGATTATTCTTTACATGTGGAAGGAATCAACATTGTTGTGTGGGACAAAGAAACACAATCTGTAGTTTGTTCAACATATTATCAACAGATGAATAAGGCGCCATCTTTTGATGGTATTTCAACAAAAACTTCTTTGTTAAGCAATGATGTAGAAGTGATTGCGGATAATCCAATGAATTTTGATGATGTGAAATATGTTGTAGCTGACATTTACGATAATGAAAATTGTTCGATTGTTGGTGAAGTTAGAATGACATTGAATTACGACAATACATATATCGCAACATTCAAAGATGTGAAGAAAGATTTTTCAAATAAATCTATTTATGTTTATGCAGTATATGAAAATGGTTCACGTGAATTTGTTGAGAAGTATACACATGATTCTAAATGAATTATGTGAAATTATGGAAATATCAAATAATACTTGAAGATGACGTAACGTCATCTTTTAATATACTTGTAATAACGGAGGAAACCTAAGATGAAAGGTATTATTCTAGCTGGTGGATCTGGTACAAGACTTTATCCACTTACTCGTGTCACAAGTAAACAATTATTGCCAGTCTATGACAAGCCAATGATTTTCTATCCAATTAGTACATTGATGATGGCTGGTATCAGAGATATCTTGATTATCTCTACACCACATGATCTTCCTAATTTTGAGCAGCTGTTAGGTGATGGCAGTGAATTTGGCGTTCACTTTGAATACAAGGTACAGGAAGTTCCTAATGGACTTGCACAGGCATTTGTATTAGGTGAAGAATTTGTTGGTGATGATACTGCCTGTCTGGTTCTTGGAGATAACATCTTCTATGGTAATCATTTTGGAAGTATGCTGAGAGAGGCAGTGAAGAATGCGGAAGAAAATCATCGTGCAACTGTGTTCGGCAAATATGTGAATGATCCAGAAAGATTTGGTATTGCGGAATTTGATGAAGAAGGAAAGGTCATTTCTTTAGAAGAAAAGCCAGTGCATCCAAAGAGCAACTATGCAGTGGTTGGCTTATATTTTTATGACAATCGTGTCATTCAATATGCAAAGGAATTGGAGCCAAGTGCACGTGGTGAATATGAAATCACAGATTTAAACAAAATCTATCTTGAAGAAGGCGACTTAGATCTTCAGGTATTAGGTAGAGGTTTCTCCTGGATTGATACAGGAACAATTGAATCTATGGCTGAAGCTACAAACTATGTCAGAAGTATTGAACACATTCAAGGCATTCGTATTTCTGTTCCGGAAGAAATTGCCTTCTACAATCAGTGGATTGATGAAGATCAATTATTAGCGACTGCTGATCTATATGGAAAGAGTCCGTACGGTGATTATTTAAGAAACTTGGCAAAGAATAGTATTCAAGGCCCAATTAATAAACAGAAGAAGGAGAAATAAGAAAATGAATATTTTAGTAACAGGTGGTGCAGGATTTATTGGTAGTAACTTTGTGTTTCTGGAATTGAAAGAACATCCAGAAGATAAGATTATCTGTGTTGATAAGTTAACATACGCTGGTAACTTAAAGACATTGAAGGATGTTATGGATAATCCGCAATTCAAGTTCTATAAGACAGATATCTGTGATAGAGAAGCAATTGACAAGATCTTCGCTGAAGAAAAGCCTGATATCGTAGTCAACTTTGCGGCTGAATCTCATGTAGATAGATCCATTGAAAATCCAGAAGTATTCCTGGAAACAAATATCATTGGTACAAGTGTATTAATGGATGCTTCTAGAAAATATGGTGTAAAGAGATATCATCAGGTATCTACAGATGAAGTATATGGTGATTTACCTTTAGATAGACCTGATCTATTCTTTACAGAAAAAACACCATTACATACATCTTCTCCATATTCTTCTTCTAAGGCAGGTGCAGACTTATTAGTCAGTGCATATCATAGAACATTTGGCTTGCCAGTTACAATTTCTAGATGCTCTAATAACTATGGTCCATATCAGTTTCCTGAAAAGCTGATTCCATTAATGATTGCGAATGCTTTAGCTGATAAGTCATTACCTGTTTATGGTGAAGGCTTAAATGTTCGTGACTGGTTATATGTTGAAGACCATTGTAAAGCAATTGATTTAATTATCCGTAAGGGTACAGTTGGTGAAGTTTACAATATTGGTGGACATAATGAAATGAAGAACATTGATATTGTTAAGATCATCTTGAATGAATTAGGCAAGCCTGAATCTTTGATTACACATGTCACTGACCGTAAGGGACACGATCAAAGATATGCTATTGATCCTGCAAAGATTCATGCAGAACTTGGATGGCTTCCTGAAACAATGTTTAAGGATGGTATCAAGAAGACAATTCAGTGGTATTTAGATAACAAAGAATGGTGGGAAGATATCATCTCTGGTGACTATCAGAACTACTATGAAGAAATGTATGGCAAGAAAGAAGTAATCGATTAATGAAAGTATTTGTTACAGGTGTATGTGGTCAGCTTGGCCATGATGTCATGAATGAGCTGGCAAAAAGAGGATATGAAGGTGTTGGCTCTGATATTCAGGAAGCTTATGCTGGGGTAGCAGATGGAACTGCGGTAACAACAGCACCATATGTCTCTTTAGATATTACAGATCAGGCAGCGGTTGAAAAAGTAATTATAGAAATTCATCCAGATGTCATTGTGCATTGTGCTGCATGGACTGCAGTGGATATGGCTGAAGATGATGACAAGGTTGCAAAGGTTCGTGCAATCAATGCTGGTGGTACACAGAATATTGCCAATGTCGCTAAAGCAATTGATGCTAAGATGGTATATATTTCTACAGACTATGTCTTTGATGGACAGGGAGAAACGCCTTGGCAGCCTGACTGTAAAGACTATAAGCCTATGAATGTATATGGTCAGACAAAACTGGAAGGTGAACTTGCGGTTGCGAATACATTATCTAAGTATTTTATTGTTCGTATTGCATGGGTATTTGGCAAGAATGGAAAGAACTTTATCAAGACAATGTTGAAGGTTGGCAAAAACCATGATGAAGTGAAAGTAGTCAATGATCAGATTGGCACACCAACATATACATTTGATTTGGCTAGATTGCTTGTAGATATGATTGAAACAGATAAATATGGTTACTATCATGCGACAAATGAAGGTGGCTATATTTCCTGGTATGATTTCACAAAGGAAATCTATAGAGTTGCTGGATATACAACAAAAGTCACTCCAGTAACAACTGAGGAATATGGTTTGAGTAAGGCTGCTAGACCATTTAACTCTAGACTGGATAAATCTAAGCTTGTAGAAAATGGCTTTACACCATTACCTACATGGCAGGATGCGTTAAGAAGATATATTGATGAATTAGATATGGAGAATCTTTAATATGGGACAGATCAGTGTTGAAAAGAATGTTGGTGGAATTGAAGGCTTGTGTGTCATTACACCAGCAGTGCATGGAGATAACAGAGGTTACTTCATGGAAACATATAATGAAAATGATATGAAGGAAGCTGGATTTGATATCAATTTTGTACAGGATAACCAGTCTATGTCAGTGAAGGGCGTATTGAGAGGTTTGCATTTCCAGAAGCATTTTCCTCAGTGCAAACTTGTTAGAGCAGTGAGAGGTTCTGTATTTGATGTTGCGGTTGATCTTAGAAGTGATTCTAAAACATATGGAAAATGGTATGGTGTTGAATTGACAGCTGAAAACAAGAAACAGTTCTTGATTCCTGAAGGTTTTGCACATGGTTTCTTAGTGTTGAGTGATGAAGCTGAATTCTGTTATAAAGTGAATGATTTCTGGCATGCCAATGATGAAGGCGGCTTAGCTTGGAATGATCCAGAAATTGGTATTGAATGGCCTTATTTAGAAGGCACATATCCAGGAAGTGCAGATGCAAGTGGATATCATTTAGATGATGGTACTGCGTTGAATCTTTCTGATAAGGATCAGAAATGGTTGGGCTTAAAGGATACATTTAAGTTTTAAGGAAGATGTAGTAAAATAATGGTGGCGTAAAATTGCTGCCATTATTTTTATTATGAAGAAATTAATTATTATTCCAGCTTACAATGAGAGCGAAAACATTCTAAATACAATAAAGTGCATTGAAAAGGATGCACCAGATTTTGATTATGTTGTGATTAACGATTGTTCCAAAGATAATACATTAGAGATTCTAGAGAACAATCATTTGCATTTTGTGAATCTTCCAGTAAATTTAGGGATTGGAGGGGCTGTGCAGACAGGCTATCAGTATGCATTAGAAAATGGATATGATATTGCGGTACAGGTAGATGGTGATGGTCAACATGATCCTAAATTTTTATCTGATCTGTTCGAAACACTTGTAAAAGAAAATGCAGATATGGTCATTGGATCAAGATTCATTAAAAATGAAGGATTCCAATCTACTTTTATGAGAAGAGTAGGAATTACATATTTCACAAAATTAATTCATTCCTTAACAGGAAAAACAATTACAGATCCAACTTCAGGATTCCGTATGTGTAACCGTAAAGTAATTGAATTATTTTCTAAGGATTATCCTAGAGATTATCCGGAACCAGAAAGTATTGTGGCATTGTTGAAAAGAAAGATGAAAGTGATTGAAGTGCCTGTACAGATGAAAGAAAGACAAGGTGGTGAATCATCCATCAATGCAAGTAAATCTGTATACTATATGATCAAAGTATCATTGGCGATTTTAATAGAGAATTTAAGGAAGTATAAAGTATGACAGTACAGTTAAGAATCATATTATTTGTTTTGATCTTATTAACTTTTGCTTTATTTGTTGATCAGATAAAACAGAAGAAATTGAAATTACAATATACATTAACATGGATGATGTTATTGTTGTTTATCTTGATTGTAACTGTATTTCCTGAAATTCTTGGCTTTGTGGCCAATATAATGGGAATTGCATTGCCAATCAATATGATCTTCTTCTTTGGTTTTTTGTTTACCTTAGTGATTATCTATCGATTAACTATGGCGGTTTCAAAACAATCTGAAGAAATAAAATTCTTAACACAAAAAGTTGCATTACTGGAGAAAGAAATCAATGACAAACATAAATGAACAACCTTTGGTGAGTGTATGTATTCCATCATATAACAATGCAGATTACATTGATCAGACAATTTCATGTATTTTGAATCAAACATATAAAAATCTAGAACTTGTTATCTGTGATGATCATTCTAAAGATGATACAGTAGAGGTAATTCGAAAATTTGACGATCCTAGAATCCGTTTGTTGATCAATGAAAAGAATCTTGGAATGAGTGGGAACTGGAATCATTGTCTTCAGCAATGTAAAGGTGAATTTATTAAGCTGATCTGTGCAGATGATATGCTTGCCTTAGATGCTCTTGAAAAAGAAGTGAATGCATTAATTGCACATCCAACTGCTTTGCTTGCGGAAAGCGATACACAATTTAGAGACTTGGAAGGAAATACAAAAGGCAGTTATACAAGATATAAAAAATCTGGTTTAGTAAGTGGGAAAGTCATCGCAAGAGCAGGTCTGTTTTCAAGAAACCTGTTTGGCGCACCATTGAATAATACATTTAGAAAATCTGTATTGGATCAAGTGCCTGGATTTGATCCTCAATTTAAATATATTCTGGATTATGATTTCTGGGTTAGTATTGCATGCCTAGGAGATGTGTATATTATTCATGAACCACTGAATTATTTCCGTTTGAGAAATGATTCCAATACTGGAAAAGTGCTGACAACAGAACAAAAGGCATATGTTGAAGAACATAAGATGTTGCTTAGAAAGCATGCAGCTGCATTACATATTTCAAATCTTGATTTTGCATTGAGTGTTTTTATTCGAAAATGCTTGAATCTGGGATCAAGAATCTATTTGCGGTTGTTTATTGGAAAGTAGTAAAGGTTTGACGAATGAATATTTTGTATACATTTAATGATAAATTTGTTCCTCAAGTAGCTGCAGCGATTACTTCTGTATGTGAAAATAATAAAAATGTATTTGAGATTCATTTTTATTTGATGTCTTTAAATGTTTCTCAAGAAAATGAAAGAAAATTAACAGCGTATATTCAGAAGTATGGAAGAGAAGTATCATTCATTGAACTGGGTGATATGTCAGAACATTTTGATTTTGAAATCAATACATCTGGATGGAATCCAATTGTGTTGGCAAGATTGTTGCTAGATAAACTATTGCCTTCTTCGCTAGATAGAATTTTATATCTCGATGGAGATACGATTGTAAGAGGCTCTTTAGAAGAATTATATCAGACAGAAATGAAAGATCATGCGATCGCGGCTAGTTTAGAACCAACATATGATTGTGAACGTAAAGCTTCAATCGGTATGAAAGGGATGCCGTACTACAATGCTGGCGTGCTTCTGATTGATTTAAATAACTGGAGATGCCAGAATCTTGGAAAGAAAATTATTTCTTTCTATAAAGAACATGAAGGAAAACTTTTTTCAAATGATCAGGATGCAATTAATGGAACATGTAAAGGACAAATTCTGACTTTGTCTCCTAAGTATAATTATTACAATATATTTGATCAGTATTCGTATCGTTTTTTGTCTAAACTTTGTGATTATCCATATATTGATAAAGATGTATTTGAAGAAGCTAGAAAGCATCCAGTGATTATTCATTATCTTGGAGAAGAAAGACCATGGAGAAAAGGAAATCATCATCGATTTAAAGATGATTATGACAATTATTTGAATATGACTCCATGGAAGGGTATGAATTATGAAGATGGATGGAATACATATTTTATGGCATGGGATACATTTAATGTTCTTACTAAACCATTTCCATCATTGCGCTATCATATTATCAATGCATTAATTCCAGCATTTTTGAATTACAGAGCAAAGAAGGTGAAGAAATGACAGAAGATATCAAAATATATATTGCGACACATAAAAGCTTTACTCCTCCTAAGAATGATATTTATATTCCTTTGCAGGTAGGTGCGGAAGGTAAGAAAGACTTAGGCTATTTGAAAGATAATACTGGAGATAATATTTCCAGCATGAATCCGTATTATTGTGAATTGACTGGAATGTATTGGATGTGGAAAAATACATCCGCAGATATTATTGGTCTGGTACATTATCGTAGATATTTTTATGACAAGTATATCTTTAGTGATCCTAAAAAAATTCTGGATAAAAAAACTATTCAGAATATGATGTCTAAGTATGATGTCATTGTCGCTCAAAGAGGGTATACATGGTTTAACAAGGTTGGACCTCGCTATGGAAAATACTTGCCGGAAGGAAAAAGTGATATGAAAGTCACTGAAGAAGCAGTAAAGATAGTCACTCCAGAATATGCAAATGCTTTTGATACTGTGATGAATAGCAATCATTATTCTCAATTCAATATGATGATTTGTAGAAAAGATGTATTTGATGCATATTGTGAATGGTTATTTGCAATCTTGAAATATGTGGAAGAACACCTAGAAATACCACTAAGTGAAAGAGAGGTATATAACGCAAGAGTATTTGGCTTTCTTTCGGAGAGGTTATTAAATGTATGGCTGGTAAAGCATTCTGAATTGAAAGTAAAAGAACTGCCAGTCTTAAATACAGAAGAATCTATTGGAAAACAGAAAATAGAATCATGCTTTAAGAAAATATTGAAAGGAGTATTGTAAGATGAAGTACGATTATTTAGTAGTTGGATCAGGCTTATTTGGATCTATATTTGCACATGAAGCTAAAAAGGCTGGAAAGAGTGTACTGGTTATTGATAAAAGGCCTAATATTGCGGGAAATGTATATACAGAAGATGTAGAAGGTATCCATGTTCATAAGTATGGTGCACATATTTTCCATACAAATAATCAGGAAGTATGGGAATATATTCAGCAGTTTGCAACATTTAACAGATTTACAAATAGTCCTGTTGCGAATTATAAGGGTGAACTGTATTCTCTTCCGTTTAACATGTACACATTTAATAAGATGTGGGGTGTTGTAACACCAGAAGAAGCACAGGCTAAAATTGAGGAACAAAAGAAAGCTGCCAATATTACAGAACCAAAGAATCTTGAAGAACAGGCGATTTCTTTAGTTGGCAAAGATATTTATGAAAAACTGATCAAAGGATATACAGAAAAACAATGGGGAAGAGATTGTAAAGATCTTCCATCCTTCATTATCAAAAGACTGCCTGTTCGTTTAACATTTGATAACAACTATTTCAATGCTTTGTATCAAGGGATTCCAATGGGTGGCTATACAAAGATGGTTGCAAATATGCTGGATGGTATTGAAGTGAGATTGAATGAAGACTATCTTGCTAAGAAGGATGAATATGATGCATTAGCAGAAAAAATCATCTATACTGGTCCAATTGATGCATATTTCAATTATTCACTAGGAAATCTTGAATATCGTTCTGTTAGATTTGAAACAGAGTTATTAGACAAGCCAAACTATCAAGGTAACGCTGCAGTAAATTACACAGATAGAGAAACACCATATACAAGAATCATTGAACATAAATGGTTTGAATTTGGTAAGGATGATCAAGGAAATGATATTCCAAAGACTGTGATTTCAAAAGAATATTCATCTGAATGGAAACCTGGTGATGAACCATATTATCCAGTGAATGATGAAAAGAATGGTGCACTATATGCAAAGTATAAGGAATTGGCAGATAAAGAAACAAATGTAGTATTTGGAGGAAGACTTGGTGAATACAAATACTATGATATGGATGCGGTTATTGCTTCTGCATTAGATTGTGTAAAGAGAGAAATTCATTGATAATGAATTTGTGTTATAGAAGTTGAAACGGGAATACGGTTTGCCTTCTGTAACACTTTTTTTATTGATGATATAATAATAGCTGTATGAAAAATTCATTAGCTAAGATCGGAAGAG
>ERZ506977.816-NODE-816-length-14397-cov-5.307279_pt1 | contig 14397 bp, 9 predicted proteins | sample MGYA00513168_ERZ506977 | MGnify/ENA metagenome assembly ERZ506977
ACGTGTGCTCTTCCGATCTACGCAGAGGATTTTCCTGTAAAAACTCCGGCACCTGCTGAAAACCAAAGCTGTCACAGTAATGGGCGGTATCTTTACCTCCCTGATGCAACACCACCACGTCGGACACAGAAAGGGAATGTCCCTTGAAATCTGCCGGATGGTCGATGTTGAATGTGCGGTAGATGTCCTCCAACGTGGTCTTGCTATCCAGCGGCGCGGTATAAACAAGGTCATAGTTGGCTCTGTCCACAGAGTGCCCTGTGGCCTGCAAGCGATCAAAGGGTTCAAACCGATAGTCCCGCGTTTCATCACCACTCTTGATCTGATAAATCGAAAAGCTGTCCTGCTCCGGCGCTTCATAGCCAGCCGCCGCATATTCCTCCACGGTCATACCGGCTGCGGCGGCCTCCTGTGCGATCTCGGCCTGCACCTGCTCCTTGTAGTCCTGCAAGGTCTGGTCAAAATCGGACAGCTTCGGCGGCTCCGGCAACTGATACTGGCCCTGATTGAGAAGCGGGCGGCACTCCTGCACATAGTCAAGAACGGCATGGAAATAGGCTTCTTGCTCCGGCGTCAATTCCTCCCCGGAAAGCAGGGGCCGTCTGGCTTCCTGTTCCATGTGGGAGAGATTGCAATGCAGCTTCATATAAGGAACAAACTCACCCAGCAGCATATCCCGTTCCGCTTTGTCCTGCTCCCAGCCCTCTAAGCCGGTTTCCGCAATCACATGATTTTTCCAGCTTTCATCCTGGGCGTAGTATTCATGATAGCTCTGGATGTGCTGTATCAGGGAACCGTCCCCGTCGCCAAAATCCTGCCGCCCCTCGTAATTGTCCGGCTGTCCCCGGAAAGTAAAGTCAATGCGGAACTTAGTCTTGTCATAGCCCATGCCTGCCGGATATTCTGCATCCAGCTTGGCAAACAGGGCGTCGGCCTCATGCAGCGGCATGGTCTGGCCCTCTTGCAGATGGGGGCTTTCACTCCAAAGCACCGTAACAACCGGCTCCGTTGCCGGGTCAAGGGCCGGGGCCTCGGTCTGGTCTGGCGTTTGCTGTTCCTGCGGCTGTTCGGCTTCCTGTTTTGCCTCGCGCTCCTGCTGAAGCTGGGCCAGATGGCCGTCAATGTCGATTATCAGCTCATTGGCTGCTTTTCGGATGGTTTCAAGGGAGGCTTTCAGTTCGGACAGCTCCCGCCCGGAACTCCAACCGGCCACATAGCCAAAAGAATAGTCCGATGTGTCCAGCCCGTAGTGCTGGCAAACGGCATACGCCACGCTTTCGGCCTGCACCTCACGGGTGCGGCGGTCTGGCCGGTCAGCCTGCTCGGTGGCTGGGGTGTCCTTGTCGATGGCGTGGAGCTTGGCATGGGCGATCTCATGGATGGCCGTTTTCAGGGTTTGCAGCTCACTCATGCCCTCGTCAATGGCAATCCGCTTTTCTTCCAGATGGTAGTAGCCGTGTGCGCCGCCCTCGATGTTCTCAAAAGCAATCGGCACCGGCGACGCCTTTTCCAGCGCGGCGAAAAAATCCTGATACTGTTCCACGCTGCCGGTCAGCTCGGACACGGCAATGTCCGGGATTTCTTTGCCCTCGGTCTGGCTCACGTCAAAGACTGTGACGACGCGAAAGGCCGGGATTTCAATTTCCCGTTCCTCGGTGACGGGCTTGCCGTCTGCGCCGATTACCGGCTTTTGAGTAGCCGGGTCGATTTTCTCCATCTGCTTTTTCACCTTGTAGGGGGACGGGGCCAGTATCTTGATGCCTTTTTCACCTTTCTTTACATGGCGTTCAAAGTCGTCCCGCCACTTGCCAAAACCGGCAACCAGAGAAGCGTCCGGCTTCTGCATGGCGATCAGCAGCGTATTGTTGAAGCTGTAATTATGGAACTTGGACATCGCCGTGAGATAGGCTTTGTACTGTTCGCTTTCAAAAAGAGCCTGTATTCCAGCTTCCAGACGGTCAGTGATCTCTTTCATGCGCTCGGCATTGTTCTTTCCGTTTAAGTCGATGGGGATAACCGGCTGGTGCTGCGGGGCCTCGGCAGTCAATACCGCCGCCCGCCGGGTCTTGATCTCGTCCCGCATAACCTCCGGCTGGGGAAAGGCCATTACCCGGTATCCCTCCGGCACCGGCTGGCCCTCATAGACGCGCTGCCAATCGTCACCGCTTTTTACGATATAGCCGTACCCGGTAAAGGCTCCCTGTTCCTGCTGGGCAATGTGGCGGCCAAACTGCGCCGTATCAATCCCGGCTTTCCATTCCTGCGGCATATCCACCATGCCGGAACGGTTCAGGTAGTAGTCACCCAAAGCGGCGGCGGTATGCAGATCCGGCAGATGCACATAGTAGTCCGCGTTTTCAGTAAAATCAATGATCTGACTGATATTTTCAAAGCCGCCCTTGGGATTTTGCAGGGCGGCGTTCAACTCTGCGATCTCGGCGACGTCAAGCTGGCCCAGCCGGACGGCAAGGAAATTCAGCTCGTCCACGTCGGCGGCCAGCACCATATTGTAAGGCAGCGCAAGACGCTGGCCCTCCGGGTAAGAATACCCGTTGATAAAAAAGTCCTGCGGATTGTCAGCGGTAATGCCGATCTGCCGCAGAGCTGTTTGCAGTTGTTCCGTTGTAGTAGGCATATCCAGCCAGACACCATCCTTGCCCTGTTCGTAGAGCTGGCGGTTATGGAGCTGGATAGAAAATACTTCGTTCACGCGATCACTCCTTTCATTGTCCTGTTCCATCAGACGGTGCATCAGCTCGTAGTCCTCAACGCTCATATTGCCGTCATATACATACGGGCCGATGTCCTCGCCGTTATAGGGGCGCTCATTAAAAGGCAGCCCCGCTTCATGGGCCTTGGCCCGCGCTTCCTCCAATATCTCCGGGGGCAGCACATCGTCGTGGGCCTCCATAAACGGGGCGATATTACTCAGGCCGTTTTCGTAGTGGTGGCGCACTCCGGCGGCCAGCCCGTCCACGCTCATTTTCTCGCCCAGATAGCCGGAATAGTAGCCGTTCACTACAACGGCCTTGGGGTCTGTGGCCTGTATCTCGGCAAGCCGCATTTTGTCCTCCGGGTACAAATAGTCGCTCATATCCAGATGAAACGCTTCCCCGTGCCATGAACGACCCTCCCGCCAGAACGTCAGCCATGCAATGCCGCTTCGTAAATCGTCCTGATATTCTCTTACGGTGTCCCGTAAACTTGCCATCGGCAACCTCCTTTCTGTAAAAATGGGTAAAAGAAAAGCAGGAAACCTTTCAAAGATTTCCTGCTAAATCAAATATCAAGTAGGTGCAAAATGTCACAACACAAACATGTTAGTAAAATGGCGTTGCTGCCATTTCCGAGTGAAAGATTGGTTTGTTCAAGCCATATTTTTTTACGACATCATATACTACATCCTCAAACCACTTAGGCGCATACGGCGAAATATAGATTGCTGCAATCAATTTTTCAATATCTATATCCTTTTCAATGCCGCTACTATTAGCTTTTCGCACTTTTACGACAGCTCTCACCTCTTGTTCATATTCAAATGATTTTCGCTTGTACCAATATGCTCCATTTACAGCAGAGAAGCGTTTTGTAAAATCAATATACTGTACTTTTCCTATTTGTATGGACGGGTCTTTTCCAAGTGCTTCATATAGCTGCTGGCAAGTTGTTTGAATTGCAAGCGCATTTTTTACATTTGTAGAGTATAACTTCCACATAGCCTCGGATTCATATTGATCACAATGCCAGCAGCTTACAAATGTGTTTTTCCTTTCAAACTTACCTCCAGTTTCCATTTCGGATAGTAGTCGCACAGCATTTTCTTCTATGTATTGGTCGGTTAAGTCTTTTGGATTCATACCCGGAGCAGTTTGTATCGCCTGCTTGAAAAAATCAAGATAAAAATCATCCCATTTTTCTTTTCTCTCTGCGATTCCCTTTGCTCCTTCAAAAATATCCTCAAACGATTCTAATGATGCAAAATATAGCTTTTTCTTTCCAATCAAAGAAATGAACTTGCTTAAGTCCATATATCGCCAGAGTTTGGCTGTTGGCAAAACCTCCTCATATTCTGGTTTTGTCCAGTAATATCGAACAACGGTTTCAGAAAGTAGCCGGGAACAGTCATCACAAAGTACAGCTGGGGTTCTATCTACAAGATAACCTAAGTGTGCCGTCATGCCATTTTGGAACTGCTTTCCACAATTGGTACAAGCTTTTTTGTGTTCATTATAATAAATATCTAATTCGCGAGTGTGTTGATGCGTCATTTCTTGCATAATTTCACCTCGGTTCCTTTTTCATATTATAACAGAAATTATCACATTTTGGAATACAGATGTTCCTTGAGTTGATATAAAAAGCACATAGGGAGTGCATTCGCCCCCTATGCTTGCTTTGTTAGCGTCTTAGCTCCTGTGTTCCACGCGGTAATTGACGTATTTCCCGCCGGTATCGGCCAAAAGCACCGTCCCGTCATAGGTTTTGCCGGTTTTCATGGAATAGAGGCCCTTTACCTTTGCTTTTCCGTCTTTGAGCAGCGCGGCGGCGATTTTCGGGGTGAACGCTTTCCTGCGTTCCTCAAAAAATCGGTCATTCTTCCACATGACAAACTGGCAGGCCCGGTTTCCGCAGTAGTAGTTTTTCCTGCCCTCGTAGACGGCCTCGCCGCAGCGGGGACACGTCCCGATTGCAATACGCTCGGTCTGAAACAATTTCTGCTTATCCTCACTAATGCAGGAATAGGTTTTCACCAGCTCCCGCGTCATGGCCTCAATACCTGCCATAAACTCGTCCGGGTCAGCCTGCCCCTTGGCGATCTCGGTCAGACGGCTTTCCCATTCAGCGGTAAGCTGGGGAGAGGTCAAAGCCTCCGGCAGTACCACGGCCAGATTGATGCCGTCCTTGGTGGGAATGAGCTGCTTACCCTTTCTCTGGGCAAAGCCCATCTGAACCAGCTTTTCCAAAATAGCGGCGCGGGTGGCCGGGGTTCCCAGCCCCTTGCGCTCGGCGTCCTCCGGCATATCCTCGGCCCCGGCCCGTTCCATAGCAGACAGCAACGTATCTTCCGTGTAGGGTTTGGGCGGCGTGGTGAAATACTCCGTGACGGATGCAGCCACATCCGCAAAGGTCTGGCCCTCTTTAAGCTCCGGCAACTCCCGCACGGTCTCGGCGTCCTCGTCGGAAGCGGTTTTCAAAGAGGAACGGAAACGGCGGTCAATCTCTTTCCAGCCGGGGGAAAAAACGGTTCTGCCCTTGGCGGTAAACTCTTTCCCGGCACAGGTGAATGTGGCGGTGACGGCCTCATATACATAAGGCCCGGCCACGGCGCACAGCACTTTGCAGCAGATCAGGGACAGCAGCTTTCGATCACTCTCGGCCAATCCGTCAAAGCCCTGCTTCACAAATTCAGCGGTGGGGATGATAGCGTGGTGGTCGGACACCTTTTTGCTGTTCAGGATGCGGTCAAACTGCGGGGAAAGGTTCAGGCCCTTGGCGAAAGGCACCAGCTCCCAAAGGCCGGACACAAGGTTTTCGGCCACGGGCAGCATATCATCGGTCAAATACTGGCTGTCCGTTCTCGGATAGGTCAGCAGCTTCTTTTCGTAGAGTGTTTGGGCGTAATCAAGGGTTTGTTTGGCGGTAAAACCAAAGAGCCGGTTTGCCTCCCGCTGCAAGGTGGTCAGGTCATAGAGCTTGGGCGGTTGCTCCGTCTTTTTCTCCCGCGTTACGGAAGCACAAACGGCCTGCGCTCCGGCACAGGCCGCCTTGACGGTGTTTGCTTCGCCAGCATCAGAAAAGCGGCTGCTTACTGCGTCCGCGTCGCCTACACCGATATGGACGATGTGATATTTCTCTTTCTTGAAATTCGTGATCTTGGCGTCGCGCTCCACCAGCAGATTCAGGGTCGGGGTCTGGACGCGGCCCACGGTCAGGGTCTTGTGGTACAGCACGGAGAAAAGCCGGGTGGCGTTAATGCCGATCAGCCAGTCGGCCTTTGCCCGGCACAGGGCCGATTGATACAGCGGGTCGTAGTCTGTTTCCGGTTTCAGATTGGCAAAGCCGTCCCGGATGGCGTTGTCCTCCATACTGGAGATCCAGAGGCGCTTGAACGGCTTTTCACAGCCTGCCATCTGATAGACAAAACGGAAAATGAGTTCTCCCTCGCGCCCGGCATCGGTGGCGCACACAAGGCCGGTCACGTCGGGACGTTCCATCAGAGAGCGCAGAATGTCAAACTGCTGCTTTTTCTCGTCGGGGATGATGTACTGCCACGTTTCCGGGAGGATGGGCAAATCCTCATAGCGCCATTTCTTGAAACGCTCGTCATAGCGGCCAGCGTCGGCAAAGGACACCAGATGCCCGATGCACCAGCTCACCAGATAGCCGTTTCCCTGCAAATACCCGTCGTGTTTCTCCGTGGCCCCGATCACGCCCGCAATGCTGCGGGCGACACTCGGTTTTTCTGCAATTACCAACTGATAACTCATTCCTCGTCCTCCTGTTCATTTTCAACTTCCGGCGCTTCGTCCTCAAAATCCTCGTCGTCGCCAAAATCATACTCGTCTAAATCGTCGCTGCCCTTGGTGTCTGCCTTGGGCTTTTTGAACTTGAAGTAATACAGGGCCGCGCCGCCGCCAGACAGTGCTACCACAAGAAACACGATCAGGCCGCCAACGCCGGAACCGCTGTTCTTCGGTTCCTCCTGCGGGGCCTCGGTTTCCTGCGGCTCCGGCCCGGTACACTCGCTCATGTTATTTTTACAAACCGGGCAATTCGTATTGACGGCCCCAGCCTTGCATTTGGTGGTACAGGTGCAGACAGAAGCGGTACTTCCTGTCTGGTCGTCCTCCATCAGCGCCAGCAGGTCGGCTTCATCCACCTGATTTAAGAAATGGACGGTTTCTTTTCCCTCGTCGTCCCGGTCAATAATCAGGTAAAAGATGTTGCCAGTCTTGGTTTCCACGGTGATAAACTGCTTGCCGCTTTGGGTGGTGCTGCCGATGTCGTCAATCAGCGTCAGGTTCCCGTCCGGGGTCAGGGCAGCGCTACCGCCGGTCTGGCTGCCGGTGAACAACCACAGCAGGGCGGCAAGTTCTTCTTCATCAAGGGAGAGGGAGAAGCTGCCCGCGCCGGTACTTTCTGTCTTGGTGTCACTGACGGTCAGGTAGTCGGAATGGACATAGCCGATGCGCTCCGGCAGAAGAATTTTCACCCAGTCGCCGTCTGTGCCGATCACTTCCACCTGCGTTCCGTTGGGGAGCTGGGTGAACGCGGTCTTATCAAGCCCCGCCCCGGTGCGGACGTTCAGTTTTCCACCGTTTGTAGTCACGGTGCCGGTCTGGGTAGTTTCCTCCGTGCCGCTGGTGGTGATCTGGATGCCATCGTCCGTAGCGGTGATGTTTACCTTGGAACCGAACAGAGAGGAAAGCAGGTCGGCGGCCTCCTTGCCGGTCAAGCTCTTGCTTTTATCATCCTCCGTTTTGCCTGCGGATGCGGTTTCAGTCTTGGAGTGATTGTCTGTGTCAGGCTCCACGCCGCCGGTTGCTTCGGCGGCAGCTTCCGACAAAGGCTCCGGGGCCGGGTCGATGCCGCCTGCAAAGGCGGTAACAGGAAAGACCGTGACGCAGAGCATCACGGCCAGAATTGCGGGCAGAATCCGGGAAATTCGTCTGGTTTTATTCTTCATGGGCATTGTCCTCCTGTTCATGGTACGCTGTGACAGCAGGGGCGGTCTGCATTGCGCCGGAACGCAGAAATGCGGCAAATTCCTCCGGCTTCATGTTCATGCCGCGCACAAGCTGGATGATCTGCAAATTCTCCTGTTCGGTTTTCTGCGCTTCCAGCTCCCGAAGCTGCTTCTGATACTCCGCGATCTTGGACTTGGTTTTCTGGATATCCTTTTCGATGCGGTCAAGTTTACTTGCCATAGTCAAAACTCCTTTCTGGCGTCAGGGCAGACGCCCGAAACTGTAAAAATGGGATTGCCAATAGTTTGAATTGAGATTTGTGTAGGAAATGGGGTCGCCGCAGTGCAGCATGACCGAATTGCCCACATACAGGCCGACGTGAGACACGCCGGGGGTGTCATAAGTGCCAACAAAAAACACAAGGTCGCCGGGTTTAGCCTGTGAACTGGAAACAGGAGTGCAGATGTTGTATAGGCCCTGCGCCCCCAGCCGTCCCACGTTCCAGCCGGAATGATTGATGACCCATGAGATAAAGCCGCTGCAATCAAAGCTAGTGCTGGGAGCGCTGCCGCCCCACACATAGGGATAGCCTATATACTTTTCGGCCTCTTTCAGCATGGCGGCAAACCGTTCATCCTCCAAAGCCTCCGGGGGAACGTCGTAATGGGTTGGCTCTTTCAGGGTGGAGGCGTGGGGGTACTGGCTGCCGGAAAACAGGTCGGGCCGGTTGCCCAGCGTGGACATATACAGAGAATAGGCACTTAGTGTTTCCTCGTCCATGATGTAGACCGGCACATGGGACAGATTGAAGTTTTCCAGCGTCACGGTGCAGATGTAATAGTCATACGGCACCTCGTAGGTGTCCGTGTGGGTGTTGCCGTCTGCGTTCGTCCATGTATCGGTTTCTGTGCGGTAGCGGGTTTCCACCACGACGGTTTCCGTCAGGATGTATTGTTTGTCGAACAGCATTTGCAGGTCGCTTCGTACCTCCCCAATGGTAAACTGCCCGTCATGGAGCGCCGACAGAATGGAGATCAGCACATAGGGGTCATGCTCGATGCTGTCAAGGTTAAAGTGGTACTCGTCATAGTCATGGGTGGCCTCGTAGTTGTCCAGATATGCTTGCAGCTCGGCTTCCAGTGCAGCGTAGGCATCCTCGGCGGCCAGCATATCGCTGTCCTCGGAAAAGTAGGAAGATGCCGCAATGCCGCTTCCGGCGCTGCCGAACATGGCGGTGCAGGATTGCAGGCCGGTCAAAACCATCAGCAGCAAAAGCCCCAGCACCAGAACGGCCAGTGAACCTTTCCAGTGACGGGCCACAAAGGAGGCGGCCCGTTTGCTTTCCTCGGCGGCTGCCTTGGCCGCTTTGGTGGAGGATGCGGCTGTCTTGGCTGCGCCCTGTGCCGCCGTCCCTGCGGTCTGGCCCGCTGTCCGGGCGGCCTTGGCATACTGGCGCTTGATCTGCTGCTTTTGCCAGAACCGGGAAACGGGATTAGTGGCCGCCTGCGCGATCTCCGGGTTATCCCGCAAGGACTTCTGGTAAAAATACTCCGCGTTGGCGGCAAGGGCCTGACGCTCGGCTTTTTCTGCGGCCCGGTAGGGTTTCAGCTTGTGGTGCCGGATGCTGCTTCGGATGGCCCGGCCAGCCTGACGCTCGGCAAGTTCCTCCCCCTTATGGCCACCCTCCACACCCACGTTTTCATGTTCAACTTCGTGGATTTTTCCGTGAGCGAATAGCAACGCCTCCGAAACGGGACGGCCTGCCGGATTAGGCTTTAACTTGGGAGGCCCTTTGTCCTGCTGTTCAAAGCGCAGGGCGCTCTTGGCCTTGCCGGTGGCCTCGTCATAGACCGTTTCTTTCACGACAACACGCTTTTTCGGGATGGCGTCACGGGCTGCATCCAGCTTGTCAGCTTTCTGATCTGCTTTGCGGATATAGGGCTGCAAATCCGGGTCGGCCCGTTCTTCCTCGGTCAGTTGGAGCCGGGAGGATGGCCGGTGCAGGGCGGCGTCCCCCTCGGCAGCGGTGGCTGCTGCCTGCTTTGCGGACTTTTTGGCCTTATGCCGGTCATGAGCATCGTCGGCCCGTTCCAGCAGCTTTTCCGCTGTGCCGCCAGCCTCCGGGGTATAGTCCTGTTCGGCCTCCCGGCTGGAAATGTTCTCAACCTCGCCAGTGGCCTGATTTTCCAGCGTCAGGCCATCGCGGGTCATGGCCTGTGTCACCTTGGGCTTTGCTTTCAGTTCTTTCAATGGCCGTCACCTCCTTTGCGAATCACTGGCTTACCACCTCGCTTAACCGGGTCGTCATAATCTTGTAGAGCTGGGTGTTGTGGGGGATCGGGTTGGTAAAGGGCAGCACCACATTTTCAAAGATTAAAAGGCCCTCGCCGGGTTCGGAATTGTCAATGTACTTCTGCTGGTCTGCCGACAGGTTGAGCCGTTCCGCAAGGATTTTCCTGTCCCCGGACGCCTGATTGAGCAGCGTAATAAAATCGCTGTTTTCCAGAATGTTTTCGATCTCCGGGGAGGAAAGCAGGTCTTTCACATTCTGCGTCGCACCGGTTGGGATGCCGCCCCATTTTCTGAACCGCTTCCAGATTTCAGCGGAATAGGCCGCCGTCTGTTCCTCTTTCAGAAGCAAATGGAACTCGTCGGCAAAGTACCATGTGGCCTTGCCCTGGCTGCGGTTGGCGGTGACGCGGCCCCAAATCTGGTCTTGGACAATGAGCATTCCCAGCTTTTTGAGCTGCTTGCCCAGCTCCTTGATGTCAAAGGCCACAAGCCGGTTTCCGATGTCTACATTGGTACGGTGATTAAAGACGTTCAGGGAGCCGGATACATACAGGTCAAGGGCCTGCGCCACACGGTCAGCCTCCGGGACGTGCTGATCTAACAACGCTTTGTGGAGGTCAGACAGAATCGGCATATTTTCCGGGCGGGGGTCTGCCAGATAGGGGCGGTAGATCACCCGCACGGCCCGGTCAATGACCGTTTTTTCAATGGGTTCCAGCCCGTTCTTGCCGCCCATGACCAGCTCGCAGAACGACAGCACAAAGTCGGATTTCAAGGCCAGCGGGTTATCGTCCTCGGAATAGTTCAGGTTGATGTCCAGCGGGTTCACATAGTCCCGGCTGGTGGGCGACAGCCGGATCACCTGTCCGTGGAGCCGCTTCACCAGCGGATAGTATTCAGCCTCAGGGTCGGAGATAAAAATATCGTCAGGCGTCGTTAAGAACACACTGACGATCTCGGATTTGCAGCTCATGGACTTGCCGCTGCCGGGGGTGCCTAATTTCAGACCGTTGGGACACCGGGCCTGTTTCCTGTCCAGCATAATCATGTTGTGGGACTTGGCGTTGACGCCGTAATACATGGCTGCGCCGCCCTGAAAAAGCTCCTGCGTCACAAACGGCACGAACACGGCCACGCTGGAAGTGGTAAGGCCCCGCTGAATTTTGATCTGGTTGACGCCCAGCGGCAGGCTGCTCACAAGGCCCTGTTCCTGCTGGTAGTCCAGACGGACAAGGGAGCAGTTGTATTTCTGCGCCACACCGGCGGCCTGAAACACATCGTTGCTCAACTTCTGTTTGGTATCGGCCACGTTCAGCACAAGGAACGTCAGCATGAAAAGGCGCTCGTTGCGGGTCTGCAATTTTGTCAGCAGCTTCTTGGCGTCCTCCCCGTAGGTGGCAAGGTCGCTGGGCAGTATGTCCATATCGTAGCCGCTGCGGACGGCCTTTTTCTGCTCCTGTATCTTCATGGCGTCAAGGTCGGTGATCTTGCGCTTGATGGTCTTGATGGCCTCGGTCTGGTCGATGGCCTGCACATGGAGGTTCACCAAAATGCTGCTGTCCGTATTGAGAAAATCCGCCAGCATTTCATCCGACAGCTCTGGGGCGAGGATTTGCAGGAAGCTCACCGCGCCGTATTTTCCGCCCATGCCAAAGGTTTTTGCATTGCCGAAGCACAGGGAGGACGGGGCGATAAAGTCCTTGGTGGAAAGGCCGGAGGGGGGCATCCACTTCCAGTCAAAATTGAACAGCTCCCCGTCCGGGTGGAACACTCCATGCAGCACCGCAAGCCGTTCTTTGCCGTTCATCACATGGGCCACAGCTCCCATCGTCTTGAAGTAACCTAAGAGGTCAAGGCCGATGCGGTTCAGTCTGGCCCTTGCGGATTTCGGGCTGTCGGCCTCAATGGTGAACGTCAGGTACTTGGTTTTAACGATGCCGTTGTTGCCGTTTGCAAGCTGCTTTTGCAGGATGCCGGTGTACTCGGCCCGGATGTCGTCGAAGTCGGCCCCCTGCGGTGCGATCTCAAAGCTCTTGGCGTACTGCACCGGGTCAACCCTGCGGTTCAGGAACGAAAACTGGACGTGGATAGAGGCGTCCACATAGTTGTAGAGGTCGCACAGGTGTTCAAAGATGGCCGTCTTGGTGTCCGGCTGGGCCAGCTGATAGCTGATGTCCTCAAAGGCAATGCACTTGGAAAAGGTGTTTTTCGTCAGGCGGCACACGCCGTCCGGGTACATGGCCTCATAGGGGATGGTGGCCTGTGCTGTATGGGGCTTGCCGTCGCCCTTGTACTTGCGGATTACCGCGTCAATTTCTTTTCGTTGGGCGCGGGTCAGCTTTGTTTTTTCTGGTTCTTTTGGGATTTCTTTTTTGGACAATGGCCTTTACCTCCTGTTCCATTTGATGCTGCCGCATAAGGGCGGCGTAGGCGTTGTTGGTTTGGTAGGGACGCTCTTTGGGGCGGAGGAAGCAACACTGAATCATCTGCATTACCACCACTTCAAGGGGCTGGCCGTGACGCTCATACATGGCAAGCAAAAAGCCCGGCAGCATGATAAATACCATGAGCAGGGCCGCTGCACTGGTGGAGAGATAGTCACGGGTGAGAAAGTATAACGGGACACCTACCAGCAGCGCCCCGCCAAAACAGATCAGTTGCCGTTTGGTAAGGCCAAACACAACCTTGGATTTCACATGAGTTAAGTCCTTGGGGACAGTTACATAAGCCATCTGGCACCTCCTTTCACGACGGGTTTAAGGTAAGATCACATTCCACTTCGTTGCCCCACGCGTCCCAGCCGGGGCATTTCTGTCTGGCAAACAGCTCCACGCGGGGCAAGTCGCCCGCCAACTCCACGATCTTGTCACGGGTCACATCCGGCTTTTTACTGTGCTGTTCAACCGGGCTGATAATGAACTGATGGACAGCGGCAGAATAGCGTTTCGGTTTGCCGCGCTTTGCCAGCAGGCAGATTTCCGCGTTCCCCCTTGTCCAGTAACCCAGTCCGTAAAGCCATGTAGGACTTTTGCGGTTCTGTTTCAGCCAGACAAAGGACACCGTCTTGAACGTAAAGCCCCATGCCCGGATAAGCTGCAATGCCTCCGACAGCATGGGAAATGTGGCCCATAAAAACAGCAGACAGTCCTTGGCAGCCAGAGTTTCCACCGGCAGGGCGCACAGCTTGTCTATGCTCATGGTGGGATAGTGATTTTCCGCTGCACCCGATTTGTTTTTGCACTCATACCGCCATGGCGGATCAGCGTAAATGATGTTGTATGTTGAAATAAATGATTTCCTCCTGTGTGTAGTTGATTTTTAATGCGCCGAGAATACGGATTTACTGATGCTGCCGGTCTTGAACAGGCAGAAGCACAGAAGCACCGTATAGCCCATGCAGCCCCAGATTGCGCCGGATATGTCAGAAGCGGAAGCAATGTTCTGTATCAGCACCGCATAGATACCGACAACAACCATGATTAAAAAGGCTTGGAAGCCCAGCGCCAGCAGGGATTTCAAGTAGTTCTGGCCCATGCCGCGCCATTCGCTGTTTCCCATTGTGGCAAGAGGGATAGGCCCTAACGAGGTTACGACGTAAATTTCAATCATGCGCCCGTAGGTCACAAGGAAAATACAGATGGCGAGAATGTTCATAGTAAGGCCCACCACAAGGGTCTGGAACCACAGGCCCAGAAGCCCGCCCACGCTCATAGCCTCCAACTGGCTTTCAAGGTCAGGTATCAGGCTGTTAAAATCCACGGACGTTTCCCCGATAATCACACCGGCGCTTTGGTTGACGACGCTCTGGGTGGCGTCAAAAATGCCCATGACGATGTTCCATGTGTTGCTGACAATGAGGATGGCAAACGCAGACTTGAAAATCCAGCGGAAGAACATGGAGCTGTCAAAGTCGTGCATATTGTTTTTCTCGGTTATCATCTGTATCAGCTCCATGCACATGACACAGGCAAGGATGGCCGCCGCAATGGGCAGCACCACCGTTTCGGACAGGTTTTGCAGCATATTGAAAATGCCGCTGTTCCACGCCTGCGGAGTGGCCCCTACGTCGGCGGCGATTTCTCCGACTTTGGCATTTACATTGTCAAACAGCCCGGACAGGTTGCCCGTGATGCCGTCGATCAGAATACCTTTTATCCATTCTTCAATGATTTCACTAATCACGGGTAAACACCTCCTTTCCCGCGCCCTCCCGGTCAGGCCGGGAGAGCGCGGAGGGGATTAGTGCGGATGGTTACGGACAAATGCCGGGCTTATCCCAGCAGGCCGGACAGCAGGGGAATCAGGGTCACGCCGATCAGGGCCACGCCGCCGCCAGCGACAAGTTGCTTCACGCCCTGGCTCTTTGCTGATGTGTGATAAAGAAGTAGTAGAAGTGTAAAAAATTTTGCCGTTCCTA
>ERZ506977.827-NODE-827-length-14274-cov-4.199803_pt1 | contig 14274 bp, 12 predicted proteins | sample MGYA00513168_ERZ506977 | MGnify/ENA metagenome assembly ERZ506977
ACAGTTATTTGACTATAAAAAATCGTAAAAAAGTACTATAAATATAAATAAATGTAATAATATTAATAATTAAAATAAGTAATAAAAAAACAATAAAAAACTGTCCCGGGCTGTGTGCCGGGACAGTCGTTGATTTGCGGTAAATCCAGAAGTTCTGGTTATAAAAAGCAGGTAAAGATGTTATTGTTTACAGATAAAATCATTTAAGAACAGTACCTGTTTTTTCAAGATATCCCTCTCTGGCGTGAGCAATATCTGTTATGATGGTACGTCTTCCCTCCCCCTTGCTGATGAAAGAAAGACCTGCCTGGATTTTAGGAAGCATGGAGCCTTTTGTAAACTGACCTTCTTCAATATATCTGGCAGCATCGGAAGGAGTAACAGTGTCAAGTAGTTCCTCATGATCAGTATCATGGTTCAGACCGACTTTTTCAACACTGGTAAGGATCAGGAGAGTATCGGCATTAAGGGATTCAGCAAGAAGACCGCTTGCGAGATCCTTTTCGATAATGGCACTGGCACCATGAAGATCTATACCCTGTTCCATAACCGGAATTCCGCCACCGCCGGCTGCAATGACAATCTGTCCTGCATCTGCAAGTGCACGGACTGTTTCAAGTTCAACAATACGCTGTGGCTGCGGTGCTGCAAGGATTCGGCGATACTGTCCTTCAGCTACTTCTGTAACGTAATTACCCTTATCTTCTTCTGCTTCTGCTTCCTCGGAAGTAAGAGTACGTCCGATAATTTTTTCAGGTTCTCCGAATGCATCATCATATGGATCAATAACTACCTGTGTAAGGATAGTAGCTACCGGTTTATAAATGCCTCTTGCAAGAAGTTCTGAACGAATTGAATTCTGCAGGTCATATCCGATGTAACCCTGACTCATGGCAGCACATACGGACATAGGTGCGAAAGTATAGTCAGGATGAGCCTTTCCGAATTCGTTCATAGCGGTATGAATCATACCAACCTGAGGTCCGTTGCTGTGGGAGATGACTACTCTGGTACCTTCCTCAACGAGGTCTGCAATAGCTTTTGCAGCTTCTTTTGTGGCAAGTTTCTGTTCTGGAAGTGTTGTGCCGAGGGCTTTGTGACCGAGAGCAACAACTACTGTTTTTTCGCTCATGTGGATTCCTCATTTCTTTTCGATTTAGAATATAACAATAATATACCTTATTATAAAAGAATAGGATAGGAATTGCAATAAAAACATAGGTTTCCAGATCCGGGAACAGGAAAAAACCGCCCTGGCAGGCGGTTTTCCTTAACTTTTTTGAGGGGGGAGATAGAGAGTGGTTATTCATCTATCCAAAATCTATTATAGGGAAGAAATATGTTCAAAGTGTGTACTAATTCTAAAAGAAATCTAAAAAGGGTAAAGAAAAATTAAAGAAAATCTATAATTTTTACAGCGTATTGTAGTTTCACAGAAAAAATGGTAGAGTGTAAACACCTGCTGAAAGTCAGCAGATAATATCACAGGGATTCCGGTTCCGGAAATCCATTTTCAAATGTCATTTCGACAACTATTCCAAAGAAGAAAACATAATAAGTTCAGAAAGGGGAGATGCCTATGCCCTGACAGATTTACATCCAGTTTACTTTGTTGAGAGAGGCTGCCGGAGAGGAAAAGGCAGCAAAGAGGAGTTCGCAGATGAATTTTAATATGAAAAACAGAATATGGAAAAATTTAAGTGCAATGAGTATGGCCTTTTTCATGACAGGAATGGTTCTTGGAGGATGCGGACAGACAACAGTTTATGCGGCAGAACTGGCGTATGAAAGTGTAGAATTTGAAGAGCATTCTGAAACAGAAGAGACAGGGATAGAAGAATCCGGGATAGAAGAATCCGGAACAGAAGAATCCGGAACAGATGAATCTGATCCGGATGAAATACAATCAGAAGAAAATGCAGAAGAAACTGAACCTGAAGAGACGGAAGATTCCGAAGAGAAGAATCAGGATAAGGCCAATCTGTCTGATGGTAAATCGGAAGAAGAGGATAAAGAAAACGAGAATAAAAAGAAAACACCGAACTTTACGGTTAACATAGTTACAGATGAAAGTACAGTAAAAGCAGGAAGCAATCTGGTATATACGGTGACACTGGAAAATACAGGTGATGTAATGTTGAAAAACATACAATTGCAGGCATTGTTTTCAAACCAGAATCTGCAGGGCGAGTGGTCCGGGGATAATTTAGAACAGCTGGATGTCGGGATAAGGAAAGAGCGGTATCTGACAGTGAATCTCCCGGAGGAGCAGGAAGTGGCTGTTTCTGTGAAAATTCTGGCATCTGCAGAAGTTGAGATGACAGAAGCAGATACGGAGGATGCTGTAATCAACAGAGAGACATCCCTTGATACAAAAATTATCCCACTGGAAGCATCTTTTGAAGTGACGAAAACGGCTGACCGTTCCGTTGCAGTGCCTGGAGATAAGATTCTGTTTCAGATCTGCATTCGAAATACCGGAGAGCGGACACTGCATTCTGTAGTTACGACAGAACGTTTTCAGCTTGGAAATGTACCGGTACAGTTTTTAGAAAAAGAGGGGGTGGTTCTGAATAAGTCAAAGACAAAAGCAAGGATCGAAAGAATTGAACCGGGCAAGGCAGCAGGCCTGCAGGCAATGGTAACATTGCCGGAAAACCTAAAAGAACAGGAACTTTTGAATGAAGTAACCGTGACGACACTGGAGACTGGGGAGCAGGTGATGACTTCTCAGGCAAAAATTCAGATCAGGGCGACTGAAGAGGTGGAAACAGAAGAGGCAGACAGAATGTCTGTGGATATGGATAATAGTGCAGTTTCCCATACGGGAGAGAGTTATCCGGCTTCTACACATCCAAAAACCGGAGATCCGTACCAACCGTTTTTGTGGCTGGCAATGATCCCCGGTTCTATGCTGGTTGCGGGCTGGATCCGCAGACGGATGTAATTACAATTACAGAATATCGATATGTTCTCCGGCAAGTGCTTTGTTCATACTGCGGACAGCACAGAACTTACCGCACATACTGCAGGTATCACTGTGGTCATCTTCCGGAAGACGGTCATCACGGATAGCTTTGGCTGTTTCCGGATCAAGAGCACAGTCAAACTGTGCATCCCAGTCAAGGACACGGCGGGCATCTGCCATCTTGTCATCGATATCTCTTGCATGCGGGATTCCTTTGGCAATATCTGCCGCATGGGCTGCAATCTTGGAAGCAATAATTCCCTGTTTGACATCTTCTACATTCGGAAGAGCCAGATGTTCTGCTGGTGTTACATAGCAGAGGAATGCGGCTCCGTTCATGGCTGCAACAGCACCACCGATCGCAGCAGTGATATGGTCATATCCAGGTGCGATATCTGTAACGAGAGGTCCGAGTACATAGAATGGCGCTCCCATGCAGATGGTCTGCTGAACTTTCATGTTGGCAGCAACCTGATCAAGCGGCACATGACCTGGTCCCTCAACCATGACCTGTACGTTATGAGCCCATGCACGTTTGGTAAGCTCTCCAAGACGTACCAGCTCTTCAATCTGGCATACATCAGTGGCATCAGCCAGACAGCCAGGACGACATGCATCTCCAAGAGAAATAGTAACGTCATGCTCTTCACAGATGTCCAGAATCTCATCGAAGTATTCATAGAACGGATTTTCTTCACCGGTCATGCTCATCCATGCAAATACAAGGCTTCCACCACGGCTTACAATGTTCATTTTACGTTTGTGTTTTTTGATCTGCTCGATGGTCTTTCTTGTGATTCCGCAGTGGAGAGTAACAAAATCAACACCGTCCTCAGCATGAAGGCGAATTACGTCGATGAAATCATGAGCAGTCAGTTCAGAGAGATCGCGCTGATAATGAATGACACTGTCGTATACCGGAACGGTTCCGATCATTGCAGGACATTCATGTGTCAGTTTCTGGCGGAACGGCTGTGTATTGCCGTGGCTGGAGAGGTCCATGATCGCTTCTGCACCGAGATCTACTGCTTTCATAACTTTCTGCATTTCGATATCATAATCTTTGCAGTCTCTGGATACACCAAGGTTTACATTGATCTTGGTGCGCAGCATGCTGCCGACACCTTCCGGGTTCAGGCAGGTATGATGTTTGTTGGCACAGATCGCTACTTTACCTTCGGCAACCAGTTCCATCATTTTTTCAACCGGCATGTGTTCTTTTTCTGCAACAGTTTTGATCTGAGGGGTTACGATGCCTTTGCGTGCGGCATCCATCTGTGTTGTATAAGTTGTCATATGGTATATTCTCCTTCTATGTAAATGATAATTTTTATTGTGTTTTTCCAAGGGTGTGATCCAGTGGACCAGAACCATGTCCGAGATCCAGCTGTGTCTTCAGGGCATCGGTCAGATACTGCTTGGAACGGCGCACAGAATCTTCAAGAGAAAATCCTCTGGCAAGATTTGAGGCAATCGCACTGGAAAGTGTGCAGCCGGTGCCGTGAGTATTTGGATTGTTGATGCGTTCACCATGCAGCCAGATGCCATGTCCGTTTGTATAAAGAAGGTCATTTGCATCGTTGATGCGATGGCCGCCTTTCAGAAGGACAGAAATGTGAAAGCTTTCATAAAGTTTGTGAGCAGCTTCTTCCATAGAGTCAGCATTTGTGATCTGCAGTCCGGTGAGCGCTTCAGCTTCTGGAATATTGGGTGTGATGATCTCTGCAAGAGGAAAGAGTTCCTTCTGAAGTGTTTGCTCGGCATCTTTGTCCATCAGACGATGTCCGCTGGTGGAGATCATAACAGGATCCAGTACGATATGGTGTGCATGGTACTGCTGTAATTTGACAGCAACGTGGTGCATGATCTCAGCGGATGAGAGCATGCCGATCTTAACTGCATCAGGAAAAATGTCAGTAAAGATGCAGTCCAGCTGGTTGTCAAGAAATTCCGGAGAGGTTTCCTGAATTCCGTAAACACCGGTTGTGTTCTGGGCGGTCAGAGCTGTGATCGCACTCATGGCATAGACTCCGTTCATGATCATGGTCTTGATATCTGCCTGAATGCCGGCACCACCACTACAGTCGCTTCCGGCAATCGTTAATACTGTTTTCATAATCGTGTTATTCCTTATTGTTTTGTTGAGATTTACAGTTTTTGCAGTTCCGTAAGAAAATGTCTGACGGCTTCGGCTTTGTTATCAGGTTTAAAAAGTCCGCTGACAACGGCGGCACCGGAAATCCCACTTCCTGCAAGAAGGTAAAGGTTGTCAGCAGTAACACCGCCGATTGCAACAACCGGAATTTCTACAGCCTGACAGATCGCTCGCAGAGTTTCGACAGGAAGTTGTGTGACGTTGGTTTTAGTGGTGCTTCCGAAGACTGCACCGCAGCCTATGTAGTCTGCTCCGGCATTCTGGGCTGCAAGTGCTTCTTCGACATTATGGGCACTTCCGCCGATGATAAAGTCAGGCCCGAGAAGCTGACGTGCTTTCTGGATGCCCATATCAGAAAGTCCGACATGAACACCGGAAGCATTTGCTTTCTGTGCAAGATCCGGGCGGTCATTGATGATCAGTGGAACATTGTAACGTTCACATATTTCTTTTAAAAGGGCGGCTTCCTGAAGGATTTCTTCGTCAGAAGCATTTTTTTCACGAAGCTGGACACAGCTGACACCTGCGCGAAGGAGTTCCTCGGTAACGGATGCAAGTGTTTCATCGGGTTTCAGCCAGCTTCGGTCTGTAACAGCATACAGTTTTAGCTGTTCTGGTGATATTTTCATAGGTCTTTCTCCAATATCTGATCAGAATTTATGTTTCGAGGTGTACATTAATTTCTCTTCCAGTACATCAAAAAGATGTACATGAAAACTTCCAATGCCGGATTTTTCTGCGTCTGTTCGTCTGCCTGCTTCAAGGGCAGTTTCACGCCAGAGTGCTCCGGCGGCACAGACCGCATCAAATGCAGAAGTGTCCGTACACAGAAATAATGTGCAGAGTGCAGAAAGCATACATCCGCCACCGGTGATTCGTCGAATCCTGGAGTCACCGCCGGTCAGAATCTGTGTCTGCTTTCCATCAGATACCACATCCTCTTTGCCCGTGATCAGAACTGTGCAGTTGAGAAGAGATGCCGCCTGCCCTGCAATCAGACAGACATCACGTTCCGCCATCTGCAGGGAACTTTCTACACCGCCGTGTTTCTCGGGACTGTCGGTATCTGAAAGAAGAGAACATAGAACAACGGCTTCTTCCTGATTACAGCGAACAGCAGTCGGATGAACGGTTTGAAGAAGTTTTTGCAGCTCTTTTCTTCGAAATGTGCTGGCACCGGCGCCGACCGGATCCAGGACGACCGGGTGGCCAAGGGCATTTGCCTTCTGTCCGGCAAGGATGCAGGCCTGTATTTTGGCAATGTCCGGTACTCCGGTATTCAGAAGGGTTCCATGACAGAAAGAAGTGATTTCTTCGACTTCCTGTTCATCCTGTCCCATTACGGCACTTCCGCCGGCTGCAAGCAGTAGATTGGCAACATCCTGCATGGTTACCGGATTAGTGAGACAATGAATCTTGGGAGCATCCTGGTGAATGCAGAAAGAAATTTCTTCTATATTATTAAGTGACATAAATTATCTCCTGGCGGCAAGAAATACCTGGCTTTTTTCAAAAACACGAAGCAGGATAAAGGCCAGTACACTTCCGGTAAATGTTGAGATAAAAAACGGGATCATGTATACGGTGAATCCGGCCGGGGCAAGTCCCATGAGAAGTTTGGCTACCGGATAGGCTGCAAGACCTCCGAGGATTCCGGTTCCCAGTGCTTCTGCAACACAGGTAAGACTTAATTTGCGGGTGAGTCGGAAGACCAGACCACAGCATAAGGCGCCAACCATGCTTCCGGGAAAGGCAAGAAGACTGCCGATTCCTAGCAGGTTGCGGATCAGACTTGCACAAAAAGCAATGCCGATTCCCCACCATGGGCCAAGCATGACTGCTGCAAAGACATTGACCATATGCTGGACCGGAGCACATTTGCTTCCGGCAACAGGAACGCTGATCAGACTTCCGGCAACAGCAGCTGCTGTCAGTACACCTGCAATGGCCAGCTTCTGAGTGGATGTTGTTTTTTTTGTGTTCATTTTGAGTAAACCTCCTGTTCTACCTGATGAGGGATGAGCCATTGACAGCTTCTTAAAAATCTGATAACAAAAAAGAAGATACCGCAGGGGTACCTTCGTTCAATGTGTCTGGTATTTCCCTACGTTGGCATTATCCAAATCAGGTTAAGGGTCGAAACCAATCAGTTTCCTCTCAGCCGGCTTCAGCCAGCTCCCCTATTTTGTAATTTTACTTTCCTATTATACTGCCAGTTAAAGAAGATGGCAAGACTATATTCAGTGATGTTTTGTAAAAAAGCAGAAAAGCAGAAAAGGAAGACAAAATCTACAAACATTGAAAAGAGAATCTGTTTGTGCTATTCTGTAATGGAGTATATATCCCTAGGCAGAGGAGGACAATATGAAAGTATCAACATTATTGGAAGGTTTGAAATATATCTGTTGTCAGGGCAGCACAGAACAGGAAGTCTCTACAGTTGTATATGACTCCCGAAAAGTAGAAGAAAATTCCCTGTTTATCTGCATTCGCGGTGCGGTTGTGGATGGACACAAATTTGTACCGGATGTGATCAAGAAAGGTGCGAAAACACTCGTTGTTGAAGAAGAGGTAGAAGCACCGGAAGATGTAACTGTGATCAAAGTTGCAGATACCCGTTATGCGATGGCCTTTATTTCCGCTGCATATTTTGGACATCCGGCGGAGAAACTGAAAACGATCGGAATTACCGGAACAAAAGGAAAAACTACCACAACATATATGGTAAAATCCATTCTCGAAAATGCAGGATACAAAGTTGGACTGATCGGAACCATCGAAGCGATCATTGGAGAAGAATCCATTCCGGCAAGCAACACAACTCCGGAATCTTATCTGGTACAGGAATATTTTCGTAAAATGGTAGATGCAGGATGTGACTGTGTAGTTATGGAAGTTTCTTCACAGGGACTGATGCTTCACCGTACACAGGGATTTGTTTTTGATTATGGTATCTTTACCAATATTGAACCAGATCATATCGGACCAAACGAGCATAAGGATTTTGATGATTATCTCAGATGCAAATCTATGCTGCTCCAGCAGTGTCGTGTGGGAATCGTCAACAGAGATGATGAACACTTTGAGAGAATTATCGAAGGGCATACCTGTCAGCTGGAAACTTACGGATTTTCTCCGGAAGCTGATCTGCGTGCAGAAGATGCACATATGGTAGGCGGCAAAGGATATCTCGGTATCTCTTATCAGCTGAAAGGACTGATGGAATTCCCGGTTGAAATTGATATTCCGGGTAAATTCAGCATTTATAATTCACTGACTGCAATTGCAATCTGTCGTCATTTCAATGTATCACAGGAAAACATCATCAAGGCACTGAAAGTGGCGAGAGTCAAGGGGCGTATCGAGGTGATCAAAGTTTCTGATGAATTTACATTGATGATCGACTATGCACATAATGCAATGGCACTGGAGAGTCTGCTTACTACATTAAGAGAATATCATCCGCATCGACTGGTCTGCCTGTTTGGCTGTGGAGGAAACCGTGCAAAATCCCGCCGTTATGAGATGGGAGAGGTTTCGGGCAGACTGGCAGATCTGACGATCATCACATCCGATAACCCTAGATTTGAAGAGCCACAGGATATCATTGATGATATTAAGATCGGCATCAGTAAGACGGATGGAAAATATGTCGAGATCTGTGACCGCAAAGAAGCGATTGCCTATGCAATCCATCATGGAGAACCCGGAGATATCATTGTTCTGGCAGGAAAAGGACATGAAGACTACCAGGAGATCAAAGGTAAGAAGTATCCTATGGATGAAAGAGTCCTGATCGCAGAGATTCTTCAGGAGGATAAAGAAAGAGCAGATAAATGATCTACGCGGATATCATTGTGGATATATCCCACGAAAAGCTTGACCGCAGTTTTCAATACAGAGTTCCGAAAGAACTGGAAGCAGAGATTCAACTGGGAATGGTAGTGACCATTCCCTTTGGAAACGGTAATCATGAAAGAAAGGGATATGTGACAGGCCTTTCTGACAAACCGGCATTTGATATATCCAAAATGAAAGAACTTCATGGAATCTGCAGCAGTGAGGAGACCACAGAAGAACGCCTGATCGCACTTGCGGCATGGATGAAGAACCGATACGGTTCTACAATGGTACAGGCGCTGAAAACGGTTCTTCCGGTCAGGGAAAAGGTCAAAGCAAAAGAGAAACGTTATATAGTACTGAATATGGATGTGGCAGCGGCAGAGCAGCTGGCAGCGGAACTGGAGAGTGGCAGATGCAAAGCCAGGGCAAGACTGGTTCGGGCGCTTCTGAAAGAGAAGAAACTGGATTATACAAAAGCGTCCAGAGAACTTGGGATGACAGCATCTGTTATAAGGCCGCTGGTGGATCAGGGTGCAGTGCTGGTGACACAGGATGAAGTCTATCGAATGCCGGTAGACGGTTCTGATATTCCACGGGAACAACTGTCCATGCTTACAGAGACACAGGAAGCTGCGTTGTTGCAGATTCAGGAAGAGTGGAAGCAGGAAACACCACGTCCGGTTTTGATCCATGGAGTGACTGGAAGTGGAAAGACGCAGATTTATATGAAACTGATCCAACAGGTAGTGAATGAGGGAAAACAGGTTATCGTACTGATTCCGGAGATCGCCCTGACTTATCAGACGGTCCGCAGGTTTTATGGATGGTTTGGGGATAAAGTATCTGTGTTGAATTCCAGACTTTCACAGGGAGAGAGATATGATCAGTTCAAGAGGGCAAAACGTGGTGAGATCCAGATTATGGTTGGCCCCCGTTCGGCTCTGTTTACACCTTTTTCCAGACTGGGTTTGATCATCATTGATGAGGAACATGAACAGACATATAAAAGTGAAAACAGCCCAAGATATCATGCAAGAGAAACGGCAGAATATCGTGCACAGATGGAAAATGCCCGCCTTGTCATGGGCTCGGCTACTCCATCACTTGAAGCGTATACAAAGGCAAAAGACGGAGAATATCGTCTGGTAAAGCTGGAAGCACGCTATGAGGACCGGCCGCTTCCGGAAGTTACTGTTGTGGATCTTCGCGAGGAATTAAAAAATGGCAACCGTTCCATATTAAGCCGCAGTCTGAAGACTGCAGTTGAGAGGAGACTGGAGAGAGGAGAACAGTCGGTACTTTTTCTGAACAGAAGAGGATATGCCGGCTTTGTTTCCTGCCGTTCCTGTGGGGAAGCGTTGAAATGTCCACATTGTGATGTGGCACTTACAGAACACAATAATGGAAAGCTGGTCTGTCATTATTGTGGCTATGAACAGCCACGGGTGGAAAAATGTCCGGTGTGTGGTTCTCCGTATATCGGCGGTTTTAAAGCCGGGACACAGCAGATTGAGCAGGTCCTTCGAAAGACTTTTCCAAAGGCACGCGTTCTTCGAATGGATTACGATACAACGAGAACAAAAGGAAGCTACGAGAAAATACTGTCATCTTTTGCAGAACACAAAGCAGATATTCTGGTAGGTACGCAGATGATCGTCAAAGGACATGATTTCCCGGATGTGACGCTGGTCGGTGCGATTGCGGCAGATCTGTCGCTGAATGCTGCTGACTATCGCTGTGCAGAACGTACATTTCAGCTGCTGACACAGGCCGTCGGCCGTTCTGGCAGAGGGAGAAAAGCCGGTGAGGCGATCATACAGAGCTATCATCCGGATCACTATAGCATTCAGGCGGCTGCAAAGCAGGATTACGAAGCTTTTTATCAGGAAGAGATGGCATACCGTATGCTGATGGATTATCCACCGGCGGCACATATGCTGTCTGTGCTGGCATCCGGAGAAGATGAGAAGCTTCTGGAGCAGGGAATGGACTATCTTGCGAAGTTTGTAGAGCGCATTAGCGGAAAGTACAGAGTACATGTGATCGGCCCTGCATATGCATCCGTGGGAAAAGTAAATGATATCTACCGAAAGGTATTGTATCTGAAACACAAAGATGAACGTGTACTTCAGGATATAAAGAATAAAACAGAGAAATACATTGAAGTAAATTCCGGATTCCGGAAATTATATATTCAGTTTGACTATACATAAATATCAGGATCGCGAGAACAATTTGTTGTGGAGCAATCCGCAGTATTTATATGCACCACAAAAGAAGAAAAAGAGAGGAAGAATAATATGGCAATCAGAGTAATCAGAACAGAAGAAGATCCGGTTTTGCGAAAAATCAGCAAGCCGGTAAAAGAAGTAACTCCAAAGATCATAACACTGATCGATGACATGCTGGATACCATGTATGAGGCAATGGGTGTCGGACTTGCAGCACCACAGGTCGGTATTTTGAAACGAATTGTAGTCATTGATGTAGGAGAAGGCCCGATCGTACTGATCAATCCGGAAATCCTTGAAACTTCCGGAGAACAGACCGGTGACGAAGGCTGCTTAAGTGTACCGGGAATGGCAGGTCAGGTGACTCGCCCAAACTATGTCAAAGTTAAAGCCATGGATGAAGATATGAATGAAGTGATCTATGAGGGAACCGAACTTCTGGCGCGTGCATTCTGCCATGAAATCGATCATCTTGACGGAAAAATGTACACAGATCTGGTTGAGGGAGAACTCCACAGAACCAGCTATGAGGAAGACTGATTGCAATAAAGAGCAATTAAGGTGATCACAGATTAAATAATGAAACAGCCCCATGTATAATGGGAGAAAAGAGGAGCAGACTACTATATGAAAATTGTTTATATGGGAACGCCGGATTTTGCGGTACCGCCTCTTGCGGCACTTGTACAGAATGGATATGAGGTGACTGCAGTTGTAACACAGCCGGATAAACCAAAGGGAAGAGGCAAGACACTTCTGCCGACACCGGTCAAAGAAGAAGCAATGAAACACGATATTCCGGTTTATCAGCCGCTCAAAGTGCGTGAACCGGAATTTGTGGAAACTTTAAAAAAACTGGAACCGGATATGATCATCGTAGCCGCTTTTGGACAGATCATTCCAAAGACGATCCTGGATATGCCAAAGTATGGATGTTTGAATATTCATGCATCACTTCTGCCGAAATACAGAGGTGCGGCACCGATCCAGCAGGCCGTGATCGACGGAGAAAAAGAATCCGGTGTAACGATCATGCAGATGGGTGTTGGATTGGATACGGGAGATATGATCTCTCAGGCAGTGGTACCACTTGCTGAGGATGAGACAGGTGGAAGCCTTTTTGACAAACTGGCAGAGGAAGGTGCCGCTCTTTTGATCAGAACGATTCCTTCAATTGTAGATGGAACTGCTGTTTATACAAAACAGCCGGAAGAGAGCCCGACACCGTATGCAGCTATGATCAGCAAGAAAATGGGTCTGATGGATTTTTCAAAAAGTGCTGTTGAACTGGAAAGACTGGTGCGTGGACTGAATCCGTGGCCGAGTGCATATACGTTTCTTAATGGAAAGACGCTGAAGGTGTGGAAATGTGCAGTTGAGCGTGCAGAATGTGGAAAAGAAGCACCGGGAACGATCATTGGTGTGGATAAATCCGGCATTCATGTTGCATGCGGAAGGGATGCACTGATTCTGAAGGAAGTGCAGCTGGAAGGAAAGAAGCGGATGGAAACAGACGCGTTTCTTCGCGGATATCAGGTAACTGCAGGGACGATGCTGAAAGATCATAAGGAGTGATGCGGATGTACGGATATGGATACGGATATTATGGATTTGACTGGACCTATGTGCTGCTGATCATTGGAATGCTGCTGTCACTTGCTGCATCTACAAGGCTGAAAAGTACATTTTCCTATTATCGCAGAATCAGAAGTGCATCCGGTCTTACCGGAGCGGAGACAGCAGAGAGAATCCTTCGTGCGGCAGGGATTACAGATGTGCATGTAAGAGCAATTTCCGGAAGCCTTACAGATCATTACGATCCGAGGACAAAGACTGTAAGTCTTTCCGAGGATATCTATGATAAAACTTCACTGGCAGCAGTTGGTGTAGCTGCACATGAGTGCGGACATGCAATTCAGCATGCAATTGGCTATGCACCACTTGAATTCCGCAGCGCGATCGTTCCGGTGGCGAATTTTGGGAGCACGCTTTCCTGGCCGTTGTTTCTGATCGGACTTTTTTCAGGAATCCGCCCACTGGTAACAGCAGGAATCGTTCTCTTTTCACTTGCGGTTCTGTTTCAGCTGGTGACACTGCCCGTAGAGATCAATGCATCTTCCAGAGCTTTGAAAATGCTTCAGAGTACAGGAATTCTTGGGAGTGATGAGACAAAAGGTGCAAGAAAAGTACTGACAGCTGCGGCAATGACCTACGTAGCTGCACTGGCTGCTTCCATACTGCAGCTGCTGAGACTTTTGATACTTGCAGGAGGAAGAAGACGAGATGACTAGTGGAATCAATACAAGAGAAATGATCATGGAGATCCTTCTTCAGATTGATGAAGAGGGAGAACACAGTCATATTGCGATTCGTAATGCGCTTTCCAAATATCAGTTTCTGCCGAAACAGGAGAGAGCTTTTATCACAAGAGTCTGTGAGGGAACACTGGAATACAGGATATTGATCGATTATATCATCGATTCTTTTTCGAAGATCCCTGTTGATAAAATGAAACCGCCGATCCGCGAGATTCTGCGAAGTGCAGTATATCAGCTGAAATTTATGGATCGTGTGCCGGACAGTGCGGTCTGCAATGAAGCGGTGAAACTGGCACAGAAAAAAGGATTTTATAATCTGAAACCGTTTGTAAACGGTGTACTTCGCACGGTGGCAAGGCAGATGGATGAACTGGAATATCCTCCAAGAGAAGAGAATCTTGTACGTTATCTTTCGGTTCGCTATTCCATGCCGGAAGAACTGGTAGAACGCTGGCTCGCCGATTATGGAGAAGAGACAACAGAAAAAATGCTTGCGGATTTTCTGGAGGAAAAACCGGTGACTGTACGCTGCCGTACATATCTTAATTCCGTAGATAAGATCTGTGAAAGTCTGAAAAATCAGGGAGTCAAAGTAGAACAGGCACCATATCTTCCTTATGCAAAACGTATTTCAGGATATAATCATATTCTTGCACTGGATGCATTTATTCAGGGGAAAATGGTTGTACAGGACGTCAGTTCTATGCTGGTTGCCGAGATTGCCAATCCTCAGAAAGGTGACTATGTTATCGATATGTG
>ERZ506977.831-NODE-831-length-14217-cov-4.120181_pt1 | contig 14217 bp, 10 predicted proteins | sample MGYA00513168_ERZ506977 | MGnify/ENA metagenome assembly ERZ506977
CTTATGGAAAAGCTGTTAACTTTCGCTAAAGATTTGTTTTCTTGAATTTTCAATTCATTTTCATTAAAGCTGAGACAACTAACTTAATGACATTGGCACACAATCACTGCATCTATTGTTGATGTAAGCTGTTTAGAAATATCATTTTCAATGATCCAGATATCTCTATTGTATGCTTGTTTCTTTTCATCACTCTTTGCAGCCTGGTACGCAATCACTGTTCCACCTGGGTTATACTGCAGGTTTTCCAGAAATTTATATTTCAGTAAATCTTCAATCAATACTTTCTGATTCATAAAATCACTTCCTTTATTTTAAGCATTTTCTAATTGCACGAATCAATATTTCTTCATCTAATGGTTTCGCAAGATATTCATTCATTCCTGCCATTTTTCCACGCATGATATCATCCGAAAAAGCATTTGCACTCATCGCAATAATCGGAATCAAAGAAGCATCTTTCCTTTGTAGAGTTCGAATTCTTCTTGTAGCTTCTAACCCATTCATTCTTGGCATCAGAATATCCATTAATATCATCGCATAATATCCAGGACTGGATTTTTCAAAACTCTTTAAAGCCTGCACACCATCTTCAACACAATCTACAATGATTCCATTCTTTTCAAGCAAGAATTTCACAACTTCTGTATTTAATTCATTATCTTCTACAACAAGTGCTCTCAAACCCTTCAAGCTGAAATGACTCTCTATTGAATTGTTATATTTGATTTCTTCTCCAATTTCAAATGTCATGCAGATCTTTATATCTGTACCAACATTTTTCTTGCTGGCTACTTCAATGGTTCCATTTAACTTATCCACCAGTTTCTTTACAATAGCTAAACCTAATCCACTGCCTTCATATGTAGAACGACTTGTCTTTTTTTCTTGTGAAAATGCATCAAAAGCATATTTCATAAACTCTTCAGACATACCGATCCCATCATCCCTACATCCAAATTCAACTGTCACATGTGTATCATCATGATCAACTTCTCTATAGTAGACAACAACATTTCCGTTTTTCTCTGTAAACTTTACTGCATTTTCAGTTAAGTTTGCAAAGATTCTATCAATATATGTAGCGTTACTTACTACATATGGATATTGAATGTTTGCTTGATCAATATCCATATGGAACGTAATATTCTTCTCTTTCGCTTTTCTCCAGGATTTCACACATGCATCCTGTATTGTATCAACAATCGGCAATGGCATACATGTTACTGCAGATGTATCTGACTCAAGTTTATTTAATTCCAGAATATTATTCACCAAAATCACAAGGTAATCCAACGATTCATTTATTTTCGCTTTTAATGACTGTCGCATCTCTAGATCATTTGGATATTGATCTGACATTCGCAGCATTCCAATCACTCCATTCAATGGTGTACGGATATCATGAGACATATTTGAAAGGAATCGATTCTTCGCTTCAACTTCATGTTTTGCTTCTTCTGCTTCATAATGTAAATTCAATTCCCTTCTCTTAACTTCACTGATACTACGTATTGTACAGATGATTTCAATCACTTTCCCATTTTCATCACGATTTTTCGCAATAAACACAAGATGATGCCAGTTCCCATCAAGCATCTTATATTCCGTGACAGTTTCATCATCCTTTGCTAAATGATTTTGAATGGTTTCAAAATTTGTGAATTCATAAAACATCTCTCGATATTCTAACTCAACACTCTCTTCACATCTCTCTTTAAATCGTTTTGAAGCACAACCTTTATTTCCTGTGAAATGATGTACTGTACTATCATGCGATATCTCTTCATATTCATCTTTTTCAAGATTGATTAAATAAATATGACAATATGATTTCGCAATTGTAGAAATGATTTCATTACTTTCAGTCACTTCTTCATATGCCCGCTGGATCTGCTGCTGGATTGCTTTTTCTTTCTCCATGATATCGTCAATATATCTAAAACCTAAAAGTGCATAACAATGTTTTTCATCTTCTTTAACCTTAATTGCCTGTGCTTCAAAGTATTTTTGATGACTCTTGTTAGAAAGACTTTTGTAATGATTTGTAATACGATCATTTCCATTTAAATTCTTTTTCAAATTATCACACGTAAACCAATCCAGAAACTCCTGTTGCTTATCCTCGGATATATACAAAGCTGCATAATGTTTACTATAATTATCAAAATTATAGAACACTTGCCTTTTCATCATATCTTCCGCATTTGTATTAGAAGAAATATGTACAGATTCAAATGTTTTAGAATTTAATTCAATAAAATAAACTGCCGTAAAATCAGAACATAACTTATCTAGAATATCTTTTTCTTTTTCAATTTTATGTAACGCAGCTTCAAGTTGATTGTTCTTTTTAATTTCTTCCAGAACAACTTCGTTCACATCTTTAAATCCCATGACGAAAGAATTATCATTTTTATCCAGCTTTGCAAACGAAATCTGATAGTATGCCAGCTGTCCATATGCATTTCTTTGATAAATTACCTGATAAATTGGATTTTCCTGTATTTCTTTCAATACTGTTTCATATGATGTATCTTTTAAAAATGCTGCACGATTTCCTTCGTCAATATAACGTTCAGCATAATCACGCATAGATTTTGTATAGTGATTGATTTTTCCGAACAGTTCGATGGCTTCCTGAATGACCCATTCCGCATATTTATAACGACAAAGCTCACAAGTCTGATCAGGATGGACCAGCCACATCGTTACATACTCATTCGCAAGACCATCAATGATTCTTCTCTGTTTCTCTTCTTTTTGTTTTCTCTTGTTAATATCAATAAAAATTCCACAGACATTCTTGATTTTTCCATTTTCCTGCCAAATTGTTTTTCCAATGGAATGTACCCATTGATATTCTCCATCAGAGTTTCTCAATCGAAATTCATCGTCATGTTGTTCATTTAGATTTTGTAATGTTTTAAATTTATCAATGGATTGTTTTACTTTATTGACATCATCTGGATGTACATAAGACAAGAAAGAACGAAAGCCACTCGAAAAATCTTCATATGCATAATGGAACATACGACATAATGCATTGTTGCCTTGATATACAAGTGGATTTTCATTTTCGTCAAACACGATCTTCCATCTCGCAGTGCCTAACGATTCATAAATTGCTTCATCACTCTCTTCGCTCGTAAAAATCCAGATAGATAAATTCTCATCCTGTTTTGAATATGATTTAATTTGAAGCTTTACTAAATCACCATTCATCTTGCGGTAAAGATAACATAGTTCTGACTTTTCTTTTAAAACAGAATACACATAGCCATAATCCATCACCGCATCAAATACGTTACAATAAGATTCCTTTACAAAACGCTTCCGATATTCATCTATGATCGTTGAAAACTTCCACTCTTTCTCTTTCAGTAGTGTTGGGAAAAATTCCGGTGTAATGATTTCTCTAAATTGATCTGTTTGTTTATCTACAACATAAACACCTAGATACTTAGGTGCGATTAATTTTAAAAATTGCTCACTGTCATTTTTTTCTTGTAGTAATTGTGAGTATTTCAACTCCTTATACAATGCGGAGTCTGTTTCATTATTTACATAGTGTCTCACACAAGGCTCCTTTCCATCAAGGATATATCTGTTAAAAATAATATAAATTGAGGACGGGTATAGTTCAAGTGAAATTTCAACAAATTAGAAAAGATTTTTTCACTTCTATCCCAAAAAAGAAAAACAAATATATCTCATATAAAAAGCCAAAAAATACGATAAACATCAGCAAAACAAAAAACAGCTTTAAAAGGCTTATTGATGCCATTTAAAGCTGCTTTTGCTTCATAAAACTCCTAAAGAATTAATGACTTTCTAAATTTCCATTCATGCCACGTTCTGTAGCTGTCTGCATCGTTTCTTTACCAGTTTCTGTTAATACTGTTGTATCATCTTCAACTTCATATCCAGCATTTCTTGCTGCCTGAATACCTGCAAGTCTGCCAGATGTTAATGAGAAACCTAAACCAACACCTTCAACATCCTGATATGTACCATAAGAGATACCAGAAACGTTATTACCAGTTGCATAGAGATTCTTAATTACTTCATGATCTTCATTCAATACCTGAAGCTTTTCATTTGTATTGACACCACCAAGAGCCCCTAATACACCAGCATGTCCCTTAGTTACATAGTAAGGACCTTCAGAAACAGAATACTTCAAAGATTCCTTAGATTTAAAGAATTCTTCATCTTTACCACTCTTGACATAGCTATTGTAGTTATCTACTGTTTCCTGCAGATTTTCTACATCACATCCAATAAATGCTGCAGCTTCTTCAAGTGTATCAAATACACCACCTTCATTTGCTTCTGTCAACTGATCAAAGCCACTCTTCCAATCATCACTGCTGATAGGTGCATGGTAGATTGTTGGATTGCCATTTTCATCAACGATACCAAATCGATCCCAGTAATGTACCCAAGTACCTGTATTTTCCTGAGACATATCTGTCCATCTATCTACTGTAGCCTGATCAACAATTGTATACGCATAGCCACCTTGAGAAAGTACAGCAGATGTGAATTCAACAGTATCTTTCAGTAAATCTTCATTCATAAATCTCTTACCTTGGTTATTTACCCAAAGAATTGGAGAATTCAATGTTAACTGTGAAACAACTTCATCATCACATCCCTGTGTTGTAACACCATGGTTCATTGTTAACAGTTCACCTTGATCTGCACCAATGTCCCACATCATATCCACACCAGGTGCATATGATCCAGCTAAAACATTGCAGTTTGCATATACATCTTCACCTAATGTTTCCTTCATGAGTTCTTCATTATTTGCGAAAGAACCTGTAGAAATAACAACTGACTTCGCATTCACAGTCAATGTTCCACCATCTTTCTTTGTACATTTCACACCTGTTACATTTCCATCCTTGTCGACAATGATAGAATTCGCTGTAGTAGCATACTGTACATCCACGCCTGCTTTATCTAATGCATCCCCTAAATATTCAAATGGATTTGCATTGTTCCATCTGTGGTATACAACTTCTGTATCGAAGTGTGCAATCTGCTGTGCAGTTTCAGACAAGAAGAAACCTACACCATGATTTAACATATAAGAAACTGTATTTTTTGCTTCTGCAATAAATTCACGGATCAGCTTAGAATTTCCCATGTTGTTATTACGTTCCTGGAAGTGATCATACCAGTATTCTTCATCTGTTGTTTCACCATCAGTATAGCACGCTTCCTGTTCAACAGAACCAACTGCGAACATACCCTGTGCTGCATTACCAAATCCACCAATAGATTCTGTTGCTTCAATACCAATTACAGAAGCACCACCTTCACTCGCTCTTAAAGCAGCTGTTGTACCAGAAGCACCCATACCTACAACGACAACGTCTGCCTCTAATGTTTCATCTTCACCCTTTTTTGTTTCTGTGGATAAACCAGCCTGCTTCATACAGTCTGCAACGGCTTCACTTACCGCATCACGTGTAGCAGTCGCACCAGACACAACATCAATATCACCAGACTGCGCTTCTACGATTTCCTTTGCCAAGCCTTCCGCAGCATCTGCACCATATCCTTTTGACTGGCTGCTGGAATCTACTTCAGCATCTGTAATCTTTCCATCTTTCACTGTAATTGTGACCTTTACATCACCCTTTTCAAATCCTTGTGCTGTAGCTGTGTAAGTGCCATCTTTTGCTTCTCTCGCTGTACTATTAGAAGTACTGGAACATCCAAAAAGAGAAACACTCATTACACAAGCAAGCATACATGTTAATAATTTCTTTTTCATTTTCTCTACCCTTTCAGTGCTATTAGTGTACGTAATTGTGAATTTGTGAACAATGGACTATTCCAATCTAATATGTGGCTGATTCTTATATTCAAGTGATATACTAGTTGTCATGAAAGATATTCAAGCATCGATTATCACGGAAGGCATTAGTACATATTTCACAATGATCATTCCACAAAAAGAATGTGAAATTACATTGGATGATAAAGCATATCATGCACTATCTCATGATTTAATCTTCTCAAGAGAAGACATGAAATATCAAGCAACTGAATCACTCCTTATCTATGATTTTCAAGCATCTTTCTTTGACAGTCTATTTGATTCCCAGATTTCAGACTGCAGGATCCTGTATGATTTTTTACATGCGCCAGATGCAAGTGGCGAACACTTATATTTTTCTAATATTGGCAATGATGCACTCTATACACTCGAATTAATTTTCAACGAATTTTCAAGAGATGATATTTATCATGAAAAACTAATCCGCTTATTACTTGTAGGCTCATTTTCATTTCTAGATCGAAATCATTCAGAAACTTTACTCATTCCAAGATCCACAATGATCCAGAATCATATCTTTGGTAAAATCATGAAATACATTGGAGATCACTATCGCAATGTTACGCTAGATCAGGTCGCAAAAGAATTCAACTATCACCCAGACTATCTTTCCTATCGTTTCAAAAAAATCACAGGCATGTCATTTACAAAAAAACTATTATCTATCCGCATGGAAGAATCCATGCATCTACTACTCACAACAGAAATGACGATTCAAGAAATTGCTGAATTCAATGGTTACCATGATCGTTCCCATTTTTCAAGAAACTTCAAAGAATATACAGGCATGACACCAAAACAATTCCGAAAAAGCCATCAAAAAAATCATCAATCTCAATGATCAATGATTTCGATTCCCTTTTCTTCTGCTTCTATTTGGACCAGGTTTTCTCACACGATAATGTCCGCCACTTGCTTTCTTCTTTTCCAATGCAACTGGTGCAGCATTTTCAGCCAGGTGATATCCATCTTCTGTTTTCATAAACCAGCCAATTTTTAAAGTACCGCCACAATTTGGACAAATGGCATAGCCTTCCATTGGAAGTTCATTACTATCTTCATTCACTTCCATATATCCACACAATTCACAATACATCCCTCTCGCAATTCCATTACTGAGGTCTTGTTTTGCGGCAGCGCTTTTTTCTTCTGTTTTGTTTTCTTCTTTTTTCTCTTTTTTCAGTTTTTTCAAGAAATTAAACATGTTCTTTCCCCCACTTTTTTGCCTATCTAGAATACAACATTTTTTTCTTCTTTAAGTGAACAAAACTTGAATATTATAAAATACCAAAATGCTGGAATGCTTTCAGAATACCATCGTTTTCACTTGTATCTGTAACGTAGTCTGCATGTGATTTCACTTCATCATTCGCATTTCCCATCGCAACACCGACTCCCGCAAATTCAAGCATTGTCATATCATTTCCACCATCCCCAAAGGCAATGGTATCTTTCTGATCAATACCATAGTAATCCAGTATTTTCTGCATTCCTACAGGTTTTCCACCTTCTAATGGAATCATGTCCGCAAATTCTTCTGTCCATCTTGCAGATTTCAGGCCTGGTGCATGTTTTACCCATTCCGCATCATCCTTACTTGGAATACGTGGACAGATCTGATACGTATCATGTGTGTATGAGCGAACCGGATCTTCTACTCTTAACATATGATCTTCTTTTCCAATACTTTTTAAATATTCATAATGTGCTTTATTAAATGTAATATCATAAGAATCATTTTCTTCCATGAATGTACAAGCATAATCCGCATTCTCTTTGAGCCATGGAACCAAAGAATGCAACGCTTCTTTACAAATCGGCAGTTTATAAAAACAATGCTTGTCTTTATCCATGACGTATTGACCATTCAAAAGGACATACCCATCCCATGGAAAAGCATTCAATTTCTTTCCAAGCAATGGTAATTGTACAGGTGGTCTGCCACTCGCCAGAAACACTTTGATTCCTTTTTCCTGTAATGCATGCAGCATTGCAATCGTTGTATCTCTTAATTCAATTTCATTAAATGGCTTCAATGTACCATCAATATCAAAAAAAGCAGCTTTCATAATTATTCCCTCACATCGAAATGATTATATACAAAAACTGCTTCGAATAAAAATCTTTTTTTCACTCATTTGAAGTGCTGTTTTCTTCAACAGGCTTTTCTACTACAGTATGTTTTACAACACCACTTGCAATATCATTTCCCATTTTTTCAAAACGAGAAACATCACTATTCTGTGATGTCAAAACAATGGATGCATTCTGCAAAACATCAATCTGAGCTTTGATTGCAGCATCATCTGTTTCAATGCTCATATTGACTGGAAGTACATGCCACTTGTCATAGTGATTCAATTGTGACTGTGTACTACCTAAAAAGCCTGCAAATGCTACGGCTGCCTTAATACTTTTGCTTGTTGGAACAACTGCAGCTGCTTTTGTAGAAACGGTTGTTTTCAACTGTACTTCTTTTCCGTTCAATGTATATTCAGGCATTGCACATACCGCAATGTTTTCTTTTCCAAGTGCTTCTTCCATGGATGCATAATCACTTGTGGAAGCAAATACCGCATTCACTGTACCGTTCTTTAAAAGTGTTGCGGGATCTTCTTTAGAATTCACAAAGTTTTTAGAATTCTTTAAATCAACCAGATAGTCTGTCACTGCCGTTGCATTTTCACTGGCAAAATCAACTGCACTATTCATTCCAGCGCCAAAATAGAATGCTGAAATATATTTTCCATCCAGTAAAGAAAAGCCTACTTTTCCTTTTTTTAGCATTGCATCAATATTCTTAGCAACATCTTCACCAAACACCCTCTTGTCATAATACATGCACCACGTATCACTAGATGTATACGGAACACCATACACTGCCCCATCATATGTCACTGTATTTACAATTGTAGAGCTATTCTCATTTTCAATTGTATTTAAAGTTTCACCACCAAGTTCCGCAATAGCATTTGTTTCGATAAGACTTGGAAGATCATTTGAATCATATAAATATACATCAGGTAAATTTTCTGAATTTTCTGCCAGTTTATTTTTCACATCCGCAAAAGCAACTGCTTCTGTTTCAATTGTTAAATCCCATTTTGGATGTGCTTTTTTAAATGCTTTGATTTCTTTTTCAATCCAGCTGTCTTTTCCAGTTTCTTCTTCAGGTGCCCAGACTTTTAACGTCGCACTTAAGGATTCTTCTTCAACAGTAGACGTTTGTTCTTCAGAAGTTTTAGATGATTCTTTTTTTGTACAACCAGCCAGCATACTCGTAGATATCAATGCGGATAGTCCTATTTTCATTAACTTGTTCGTATTCATATTACTCATTTCCTCCTGGTTCATATTCATAACACTTATAGATTTTACAACATTCACTCCATTATCTTCAAATAATTCTGAATATTTCAAAAATCACTTTACAACCATTATTTGACGACTTTGTTATAATGATAAAGCACGTGAAAGTGAGGATAAAAAAATGAGTAAAGTAGATGTCATTAGTGGATTCTTAGGTGCTGGTAAAACAACATTGATTCAGAAATTAATCAAAGATGTATTTACGGGCAAAAAAGTAGTATTAGTAGAAAATGAATTTGGTGAAATTGGTATTGATGGCGGTTTCTTACAGGAAGCTGGCATCACAATCAATGAAATTAATGGTGGATGTGTCTGCTGCACATTGCAGGGTGATTTCCATGATGCTCTGGAAAAAGTTGAAAATACATACCATCCTGACCATATCATCATTGAACCAAGTGGTGTAGGTAAATTATCAGATATTCTTTCTATCGTAAAATCTGTAGAAGGATTGGAGCTCAACAGCTATAGTGCTGTCGTAGATGCGAAAAGATGCAAGATCTATCACAAGAACTTCAAAGAATTCTTTGATGATCAGATTTCTACAGCTTGTTGCGTTATTTTAAGTAGAACACAGCTGGTCAATGAAGAAAAATTAAATGAAGATGTTTCTATCATTCGTGAACTGAATCCTGATGTAAGAATCATTACAACACCATGGGATGATCTCAATGGGGAAAGTATCTATGAAGCAATGACTGGTTCAAGTAACGGTTTCCCTGAAGGTCTGGAAGAATTAGATTTTGATGAAGAGGAACATGAACATCATCACCATGATGAGGACGAACATGAATGTTGTTGTGGACATCATCATGATGAAGATCATGAATGTCATCATCACCATGACGAAGAAGAACATGAATGCTGTTGTGGACATCACCATGATGAAGAGCATGAATGCTGCCACCATCATGATCATTCCGAAGAAATTGAACATGCAAATGAAGGCTTAAGTGAAGGAAATAAAGTACATATTGGTGGAGGCGAACATGAACACCATCACCACCATCATCACCATCACGGATTAGATGCAGATGATGTATTTGATTCTATTGGTATTGAAACAGTTAACCGTTATACAGAAGATGACATTCGTGAAGCGCTCAAAGGCCTTGGCGAAAATATCGTTCGTGCGAAAGGTATCGTTCCTGCAACAGATGGATCCTGGTTATTCTTTGACTATGTTCCTGGTGATGTAGATATCCGTGCAGGTAAAGCTGCCTATACTGGATTGATTACTGTCATTGGTGAACATGTTGATGTAGAAAACATTAAGACATTATTTAAGGTGAAGTAATATGGCAACACCTGTATATTTATTCACTGGTTTTCTAGATTCTGGAAAAACAACATTAATTAAAGATACATTAAGTGATCCAAACTTCATGGAAGGTGTATCTAGAACTTTAATTGTCTGCTTTGAACAAGGCGAAGAAGAATATGAAGAAGACTGGCTGAATGATCATCATGCATTTATTGAATATGTTGATGATGTAGAAACATTTACACCAGAAAAGATGCATGAATTAGATACGATCTATCATCCAGATCAGGTATTCATTGAATGGAATGGTACACTGGCAATTCCTGAAAGTATCATTTCTAACATGCCTGATTTCTGGCCACTTGTACAGATTCTAACACCAGTAGATGCTTCAACATTCGCTACATTCATGGGCCCATTGCGTCAAATGATGTATGAACAGATTCGTTATTCTGATACTGTTATCTGTAATCGATGCACAGAAGAAACATCCGGAAGCATGCTAAGAGGAAATATCAAAGCAATTAACCGCAGAGCACAAATCTTCTATGAAGGAAATTTTGGTGAAGCAATTGAATTAAAAGATGGTGGTCTGCCATTTGATATCAATGCTCCCATCATTGACATCAAAGATGATGACTATGGATTATGGTATATGGATGCTGTGGAAAATCCAGATAAATATGATGAAAAAGAAGTTATTCTTCGTGGATACTATGCTGAAAGTATTCCAGGCTATCATCAGACATTTATTATGGCTAGACGTGCAATGGTTTGCTGTGCAGCAGATACATCTGAATGTGGTATTACAGTTACAGGTGTAAAGATCCAGGAAATGACAAAAGGCAACTGGTATGAAGTACAAGGACATCTCAAAACAATTCCTATGGAAAATGGTGGAAAAACATGTGTTCTATATGCAAACCGTATTTCCAATTATCACAAACCAGAAGATGAATTTGTAACATTTAATTAGCGAAAAAGATGACGTCTACGTCATCTTTTTTCGTTATTCTTCTATTACCAAACGTTCATATTTCTTCCACAATGTTTGAATATTTCTGGAAATGATGGAACTAAGTTTCGATACGATTTTTGTAAAGAATATCTTGTAGACTGCACTGATGATGAATGATAGGATTGCTAAAGAAACAGCCATAAAAACAGCACATATAAATGCATGTTCTATACCAAATCGACGCAATATTGAAAATTCAATCACTGGTCTAAAATATCTTCTAAAAGCAAGATTTTCATGAAATATATACACAAGTAATGATAAAGAAGAAAAGTAATTTATCGTACGATTGATAAACTTCTTTTTTTTCATCATATTAAATGAAGAAAATGCAATCAAAAACATAAATAAACTATTATTCATATTCCAGCGTACAAGTCTATTTAAAAAATAATTTGTTCTAAGCCCAAGATAATCCACGCTTAGAATCAATGCAACATAGCTAACGATAGAAACAAAAAGAATACCTTTATTTAATTTTAGGTTTTCTGTCCATTCATTTTTATAGATTTTAATAAAACTGACAATGACATATGTTGCAAGGAAAATCACTAATTCATTTGCAAAGAATAAGTTGATTTCCTCTAAAGGTAATACAGGAATAATAAAATAAATCATAAATAAAAAAGATGTTAAGGCAAAATGTTCACTTATATTTAACTGTTCCAGCATGCGATTCAAGAATGGATAAATCAAATAAAACAACAAATAACAAGTAATATACCAGTTGTTTGCAAATGTTGTTGGAAAGAATGTTCTTACAGTATCTGATACCTGAAATTGTATTCCAATTGCATGCAACCCCCAAAAAACAATCATATTGATGATCCACACATCAAGTATCATATGAATCACTTTTTTCAAACTCATTTTTTTACTGTTCACTAAAAACCATGCAGAACATATAAAAAACATATTATTTCCTAGTGCACCACAAATTCTAAAAAGAGCCAGCAGCAAAACATTCAAATCTGTTGTTGCGGTGGCAATATTAATGAATGTTCCTTCTCCTATTCCTAAAACATAGTTTGGTTCTGTTAAAGTCTGTATTACATGTGATAATACAATCAAAAAAATGGCAATCACTTTATATAGTTCTATGCCTGATTCTCTTTCTTTTTTCATTCTTCCTCCAGCTTCGACAAAATCATTATCTAATCAAATTCTGTTTGAAAATCATCTCACATTTTCTAAATTTTTATAAGACTGAATGACAAAATGTCTAACAGATGTTATTCGCTTTTATCTTATTGTATAACTTTTTTCTCATCTTCACTGAATCTTCAGATTTTCACACGTTTTTAACAAGATTTTATATGCGAAAAGTGCTAAACTATAACGGTCATTAAAGAAAGTGAAATTTTTGTGAAATATGTTGAGTAAATTAAAACAGATATTTTCTATTAAAAGAATTGTGTGGTTCTTATTTGTTTCAGGATTATTTCTTGTATTATATACACCACACTTATCATACCATGTAGATCTAGATAGCTGCAGTGAAGGAACGATCGTACTTGCCAACTACAACACTGACCGTAACGAAGAAATCTTCGAAACATACAACTACAACGGTCATAAAACATGGTATGATGTCGCACCATATTATAAAGAGATTGCAATTACGAATGTACCTATCGTAACAAACAGCCTGCAGATGCAGCTGCAAGGTGTAAAGAGCATGACCATCAACAAAATTACATTATCGTTTGGGCCAATGACTGTTCGTGAATATACTTCCAGCAACTTTACATCCCAATTAGCAGGTTCCCAAGGCATTGATATCTCTCTTGAAAATGATCAAATTCATTTGAATTTGCAGAATGTAGAAGGCTGGGTACAATTCCAGACAAAAGAATATCTTCCAAAATTCATTATCATTCAAGTCTATGCATTTATCATGGTACTCGCATGGATCATTGCGGTAATGATTGATAAGCATTTAGAATTATCCAACGCCATTCCATTAAATGAACTTATGTTACTCGCAGCTCCGTGCTGGGTATTCTTCATGATGGAGAACATATTAGGTAATTTCTTCTATATCAATACTGGATTACGTTTACTAAACGTTGGTATTATGATTGTCATCTACAAGATTTTCCATCTCATCTTCTTTAGAAGACCAATGGGATTAAATCTTGCGAATATCACATTTACACTCTATGCAATTGTTTCCACATTTGTTGTCGTGTTCAGAAATCGTCCAATTGCCCCTTGGGACTTTACAGCACTAGGAACAGCAATGGATGTTGCGGCAAACTATGATATTCATTTAAATTACATTATGATTTTTGCATTCATTGTGGATGCAATGTTATATCTCGTTATGCGTTGTGTACCAAGAGACAAAACAAAGATCAATAAATGGTATACAGCCTATCCAATCATTGTACTTGTCGTTGCATTGTTCTTTAACAGTATTGGTTCTTACTATTTATGGGATATTCGATTACTATCCACATTCCAGAATGAAGGTACAACTTTAACTTTCACGGGTCTGGTTCGTCAATTCTTAGAAAACCAGCCAACAAAACCAGATGGATACAGTGAAGATAAACTCAATGCATTAAAAGAAGAATACAGTACAAAAGCAAAAGCAGATGCAGAAGCAGATGAAAAAAACACAAAACCAACAACGATCATTCAGATTATGAATGAATCATTCAGTGATCTAGATATTGGCGGCACAACGATTGCCGAAGGCATGAC
>ERZ506977.837-NODE-837-length-14103-cov-4.437642_pt1 | contig 14103 bp, 12 predicted proteins | sample MGYA00513168_ERZ506977 | MGnify/ENA metagenome assembly ERZ506977
CATCGCTGCAGCAGAAGAAACACAGAATGACCTTTGCCAGGGACGTGGGGATGCTTACTGTGGTATGCTGAATGCAAGCTACAACCTGCAGCTTCGTAATGTAAAGGCTTATATTCCGGAATACCCGGTTGGCGATGCAGAAGACTGTGCAGATATGATCCATGACTTCCTTCCAATCGCAAGAGCAGTTGAAGGTTTAAGCAACCTTAAGATCATCAGCTTTGGACCACGTCCGACAAACTTCCTTGCTTGTAACGCTCCGATCAAACAGCTTTACAACCTTGGTGTGGAAATCGAAGAAAACTCTGAACTGGATCTGTTTGAAGCATTCAACAAACATGAAGGTGATGAAAGAATTCCGGAAATCGTTAAAGAAATGGAAGAAGAGCTTGGTGCCGGAAACAAGAAACCGGAAGTTCTTTCAAAACTTGCTCAGTACGAACTGACTCTGAAAGACTGGGTAAGAGATCACAGAGGATATCGTAAATATGTAACCCTGACAGGAAAATGCTGGCCGGCATTCCAGACACAGTTCGGATTCGTTCCTTGCTATGTAAACAGTCGTCTGACCTCCCAGGGTATCCCGGTATCCTGTGAAGTTGATATCTATGGTACATTAAGTGAGTTCATCGGACAGGTAGTAAGCAACGATATCGTTACACTGCTTGATATCAACAACTCCGTACCGAAGGATATGTACAAAGAATCCATCGAAGGAAAATTCGATTATACACTGAAAGATACATTCATGGGATTCCATTGTGGAAATACTGCTTCTAGCAAACTTTCCTTCTGCGAGATGAAATATCAGATGATCATGGCAAGATCCCTTCCAATCGAAGTTACAAACGGAACTCTGGAGGGAGATATCAAACCTGGAGATATCACATTCTATCGTCTGCAGAGCACAGCTGATAACAAACTTCGTGCTTACATTGCACACGGCGAGGTTCTTCCGGTTGCAACTCGTTCCTTTGGAGCAATTGGTGTATTCGCTATTCCGGAAATGGGACGTTTCTATCGTCACGTACTTATCGAGGGAGGATTCCCGCATCATGGCGCAGTAGCATTCGGACACTTTGGAAAAGCTCTTTTCGAAGTATTCAAATATATCGGCGTTCCGGTTGAAGAAATCGGTTACAATCAGCCGGCAGGAGTAAGATACCCAACAGAAAATCCTTGGGGCTAAATTTAAAAAATAAAATAAAACCAATACAGGCATCCCGGGAGTTTTCCTGGGATGTCGTAGTAAGGAGGAAATATGTATTATATTGGTGTTGACCTTGGTACTTCCGCAGTAAAACTTCTTCTGATGGAAGAATCAGGAAAAATCTGTAATATCGTATCAAAAGAATATCCACTGTTTTTCCCACATCCGGGCTGGTCAGAACAGAATCCGGAAGATTGGTTTACCCAGAGTGTTGAGGGAATGAAAGAATTGACCGAAGGAATTGACCGCTCTCAGGTAGCCGGAATCGGCTTCGGTGGACAGATGCATGGACTGGTAACACTGGATAAAGATGACAATGTCATCCGCCCGGCGATCCTCTGGAATGATGGACGTTCCCAGAAAGAAACAGAATATCTGAACAACGAAATTGGAAAAGATAAATTATCTCAGTATACAGCAAATATCGCTTTTGCTGGATTTACAGCACCAAAGATCCTGTGGATGAAAAAAAATGAGCCAGAGAAATTTGCAAAGATCGCAAAGATCATGCTTCCGAAAGACTACCTTGCATACAGACTTTCCGGATCCTTCTGCACAGATGTTTCTGATGCATCCGGAATGTTGCTTCTGGACGTAAAGAATCGCTGCTGGTCTAAAGAAATGATGGAAATCTGTGATGTAAAAGAAGAACAGCTCCCGAAGTTGTATGAGAGCTGGGAAGTTGTTGGAACATTGAAACCGGAAGTTGCAAAGGAACTTGGTTTCTCCGCAGATGTCAAAGTCGTAGCAGGAGCAGGTGACAATGCGGCAGCAGCAGTCGGAACAGGAACCGTTGGTGACGGACAGTGTAATATTTCTCTTGGAACCTCCGGAACCATCTTCATCTCAAGCAAAAACTTTGGCGTTGATGAAAATAATGCACTGCATTCTTTCTGTCATGCAGATGGAAGCTATCATCTGATGGGCTGCATGCTGAGTGCAGCATCCTGTAATAAATGGTGGGCAGAAGAAATTCTTCAGACAAAGGATTTTGCTGCAGAGCAGGCACCGATTCAGAAACTTGGTGAAAATAATGTATTCTTCCTTCCATATCTGATGGGAGAAAGATCTCCACATAACAACCCTGATGCAAGAGGTGTCTTCTTCGGAATGTCTATGGATACCACAAGAGCAGATATGACACAGGCCGTTCTGGAAGGTGTTGCATTTGGACTTCGCGATTCACTGGAAGTTGCACGTAAACTTGGAATCAAAATTGACCGTACCAAGATCTGCGGCGGCGGCGCAAAGAGCCCGCTGTGGAAGAAGATCATTGCAAATGTTATGAACCTTAAGGTTGATGTCCTTGAAGTAGAAGAAGGACCGTCCATGGGTGGTGCAATGCTTGCTGCTGTAGGATGCGGAGCTTATCCGGATGTTGAAACCATCGGAAAGAAGATGGCTCATGTAGTTGATACCGTAGAGCCGGAAGAAGAACTTGTGGCGAAGTACGAAGAGAAGTATCAGAAGTTTAAGAAACTGTATCCGACCCTTAAACCTCTTTTTTAAGGTACTTCCTTAAGAACCGTCAATGATTTTGGCAAATAAGAAAACCCTGAGGGGGACTATCTCACAGTTGCGAAGGCCGAAAGTCCCCCTCAGACTCCCCCTGTTTGGCCACGCTAAGAGCAAGTAAGAATAGGAAAATGTAGTTTACTGGGATTAGCTAAATATCTTTTAATAGTTTGTCAGTAGAATGATAAAATGCCAGGAGATCTTCCCCATGTGAGAGAGAAGAGTCCTGGTATTTTTCTATTTATTTCATATTTGATGTACAAAGAGAGATATATATCTTTTAGCCCAGGGGTTGCAAGGGGACTGGCCAAGTCCCATTGCGGTTTCTGTATATTGTCAAATAAAAACAGAGTCTTAGGGCAATAGCCCTGATAGAAAGAAATGTCAATGCAAATTGACGGGTCCAAGGGAAGTCCCCTTATGTTTATTTATTCACAAAGGAAAAATTTCGAAAATTTGTCAACATCATATTTGTGTAAAAAATATACAAAATTAAAAATCAATTTTTTGTACTTTTGTTAAAAGAAAAGAAAAAAATTGACAATTTCTTGACAACCAAGAGCGTTTATGATACTATTTTTTCATCAAGTTAATAAAGTCTCTGGTAACTGGCGGAGTAGTGGAAATCACCACATGGGAATCAGAGATTTGCAGAGCCGACCGTCTGGGCAGTATTTGAGAAATTCTCAGATACTGCTTTTTTTAACCGGAAGAATGTTCGGGATGGGGATAATGACAGATGCCCGGGATATTCGAATATGTGCAGAGGGTATATGGTTAGAAAGGGACGTGGCGCTTACAATGAAAGGAGACAATTATGGGATTCAAAAGTGACATCGAAATTGCACAGGAGTGCGAAATGCTGCCAATCACAAAGATTGCGGAAAAAGCAGGTATTGATGACAAATATCTGGAACAGTACGGAAAATACAAAGCAAAAATTGATTACAATCTCCTGAAAGAGAGTGACAAGAAAGATGGAAAACTGATTCTTGTAACTGCAATCAACCCGACACCGGCTGGTGAAGGAAAGACTACAACAACAGTAGGTCTTGCAGATGGTATGCAGAAGCTTGGAAAGAGTGTTATGGTTGCTCTTCGTGAGCCATCTCTCGGACCGGTATTCGGTGTCAAAGGCGGCGCAGCAGGCGGTGGTTATGCACAGGTAGTTCCGATGGAAGATATCAACCTTCATTTTACAGGTGACTTCCATGCGATCGGTGCAGCAAATAACCTTCTTGCAGCAATGATTGATAACCATATCTTCCAGGGCAATGCACTGAACATTGATCCAAGAAAGATTACATGGAGAAGATGTGTGGATATGAATGACCGTCAGCTTCGTAATGTAGTAGACGGACTTGGCGGAAGAACAAATGGTATGCCTCGTGAAGACGGATATGATATCACAGTTGCATCTGAGATCATGGCAGTTCTTTGCCTTGCAAGCGATATCAAAGACCTGAAAGAAAGACTTTCCAAGATTATCATCGGATATACATATGGTAAAGTTGCTGAGCAGAAACCGGTAACTGCTGGTGATCTTCATGCAGAAGGTGCTATGACTGCACTTCTGAAAGATGCCCTGAAACCAAACCTCGTTCAGACACTGGAACATGTTCCGGCAATCGTTCATGGTGGACCATTCGCAAACATCGCTCATGGATGTAACTCCGTAACAGCTACAAAGATGGCTCTGAAACTTGCTGATTATGCAATTACAGAGGCTGGATTCGGTGCAGACCTTGGTGCAGAGAAATTCCTAGATATCAAATGCCGTATGGCAGACCTGCACCCAAGCGCAGTTGTTATCGTAGCTACTGTACGTGCTCTGAAATATAATGGCGGTGTAGCAAAAGCAGACCTTAATAATGAAAACCTGGAAGCACTGGAAAAAGGACTTCCAAATCTTCTGAAACATGTAAGCAATATCAAGAATGTATATAAACTTCCTTGCGTAGTTGCTATCAATGCATTCCCGACAGATACAAAGGCAGAACTTGACCTTGTAGAAGCAAAATGTAAAGAACTCGGCGTAAACGTTGCACTTTCAGAAGTATGGGCAAAAGGCGGCGAAGGTGGAATCAAACTTGCTGAAGAAGTTCTTCGTCTGGTAGAAGAACCGAACGACTTCTCCTATGCATATGAACTGGAAGGCTCTATCGAAGACAAACTGAACCAGATCGTACAGAAAGTATACGGTGGTAAGAGAGTTGTCCTGACAGCAAATGCTCAGAAACAGGCAAAACAGCTCGAAGCTCTTGGCTTTGGCAACTGCCCGATCTGTGTAGCTAAGACACAGTACAGTCTGACAGATGACCAGACCAAACTCGGTGCACCGACAGACTTCGAAGTTACTGTACGTAACCTGAAGATCTCCGCAGGTGCAGGCTTCATCGTAGCTCTGACAGGTGAGATCATGACTATGCCAGGACTGCCAAAAGTACCGGCTGCAGAGAGAATTGATGTAGACGAGAACGGAAAGATTACTGGACTTTTCTAGGAATTAAGTCTCATATCTAAAAGTATAAATTTTGCTTTATAAAGCAGGGTAAATATTTTTTGAAAAAAAGAAACCCTGAGGGGGACCATCTCACAGTTGCGAAGGCCGAAGGTCCCCCTCAGACTCCCCCTGATTGGCCACGCTGAAAAGAATTGTGGTAATATATAATTATATCATTAGAATGTAAAATAACAGGATATCTTCTCCATACGAGAGAGAAGAGTCCTGTTATTTTTATATACTGCTATATTACTTATAAGAAAGTCTTTCGCTTTGAAACACCAGGAGGATTTTTCAAAGGGAACCACATAAGGCAAAATTCCCGTCAAATATTTTGGCCTAGGGGTTGCAAGGGGACTGGCTAAGTCCCCTTGCGGGTCAGAGGGCAGTTCCCTCATGTACGAATCGGTTGATATAATGCAGTGCCGCGCCAATAGCCGGAGTATATTGTCCATGTGTGCCGACCAGCAGTTGATCAGCTGTGAGAGTGAATGGGTTATTTTCATTGATCAGATGCAGCAGCATATTGAGATCTTCCGGAACCAGGTAAGGGGCAAGATATCCGCTGATAATGATAGGGCTGTCGATGATCATATTCAGATTTCGCATCGCAAATGCAAGATGTTTAAGATAATCCTGCCAGATTGTATTCAGGTTGTCTGATTTTCCTTCGCGTAGTACATGGAAGAATTCTTTTATGCTCATACCGGCAGCTGCTTCCAGAGAGTTTGCGGAGCAGTAAGTTTCCAGGCAGCCGTGGCTACCACAGTAACAGAGAGGACCATTTGGATCAATACACATGTGTTCTATGGCTCCACTGTGCATGAAGCTTCCCTGGTGAACGTGATGATTCATGATAACAGCACCGCCAAGGTTACGATTCAGAAGAAAAACAACTGCATCGTTGAGATCAAAATGATTCCAGAGTTCCAGATAAGCCGCAGATTTGGAATCGTGTTCCAGATGACATGGATATGGAATTCTGGAAGTAAAATCGGATAATTTCATTTTAGTATTGTGCATGATCGCACCATATGTTACTGCAGAACCATCAGGTGAAATAATACCTTGTGTAGCAATAGAAACACCAAGAATCCGATCACGGTCATAACCATTTTTATCGATGAATTTTTCAATATTCTGTGCGAGTTCTGCATAATATTCTGCCGTATTTTCATAGGGGAGAGCAATTGTATCCATTGCCATTGCCTCGCCATACAGATCAACAGCAGCAATGTGGAACATGTTTTTCAGAAGGCCGATTCCAATTGCGATTTTTACATCGGTAACGATCTGAATTACCTGAGCTTTGCGGCCGCCAGTGGATTCAAAATAACCATCCCGGCAGATCAGGCCATCCTGTTCAAGTGCATTCAGATTTTGGCTTACTGTAGAAAGTCCCATCTGCAGATCCTGCACGATCTGCAACTTGGAAGTCTGTTTTTCACGATAAATATACTGATAGACTTTTTCACGATTTATTTTTTTTAATGTAATAGTGGTTACGCCTTTTTCCTTCATTTTTATGAATCAGCCAGAGGATGATAATTGCCGCTGGCATTTCCTTTCTCCCGATTCAAGAGGGGAATTTTTGTATTCCGGATTGATAAGCTTCATCCGATAATGATCAAAAGTTTTGCTTATATCATAAAACTAAGATTTGAATTTATTTTAGTATACCATAATAAAATACGGAAAAAAAGAGGAGGAGCGGATAGTTTAACGCGGGTCATTGACAAATAGTTGTATTCTGTTTACCATGGACAACAGATACAGAGATTTATCCAGTAGATATTCAAATAAAATGTGGATAAACATTTGAACGGGGAGGCCTGAAAATGAAGATAACAGAGCGATTGAATGTTCTTCGAGAGTTAATGAAAGAAAAAAAGATAGATGCCTATCTGGTGCCAACGGATGATTTTCATGGATCTGAATATGTGGGTGATTACTTTAAATGTAGAAAATATATCACAGGTTTTACAGGATCAGCGGGAACAGCTGTGATCATGCAGGACATGGCTGGGTTGTGGACCGATGGCAGATACTTTATTCAGGCGGCAGATCAGCTTCGTGGCAGTACGATTGAACTGTTCAGATCGGGTGAGCCGGGAGTACCGACGGTACATCAGTTTCTGGCAGAAAAGCTGGAAAAAAGTATGTGTCTGGGCTTTGATGGACGTACAGTCAGTGCAAAAGAAGCAGAAGAATTGGAGAAACTTCTGGAAGAAAAAAATATCACATTTGCTGTAAATGAGGATCTGATCGGAGAAATCTGGAGAGAACGTCCGGCACTTTCCTGTGAGCCGGTTATGGAGCTGGATGTGAAATGGGCGGGCGAATCAAGAAAGGATAAAATTGCAGGGATTCGAGAGCAGATGAAGGCAAAAAAGGCGAATATTTTTATTCTTACTTCACTTGATGATATCGCCTGGTTACTGAACATTCGCGGTAATGATATTCATTGTTGCCCGGTTGTTCTTTCTTATTTGATCATGACGGATACCGAGGTTCGATTATATGCAAACGCAGCTGCTTTTTCGGAAGAAATCTGTACAAATCTGGCAGATGATGGAGTAAAAATCTATCCGTATGAGGATGTCTATTCTTATGTTCAGACAATCTCAGAGGATAAAAAAATCCTGCTTTCCAAAGACAGTGTCAACAGCCGTCTGGTAAGTAATATTCCATGTAATGTGACGATTGTGGATGAGCCAAATCTGACACTTCTTCCGAAGGCAGTCAAAAATCAGACAGAAATGGACAACGAAAGAACTGCACATATCAAAGATGGTGTTGCAGTTACAAAATTCATTCGCTGGATGAAAACAAATGTGGCAAAAGAGAGGATTACAGAACTCGGCGCAGCAGAGAAATTATATCAGTTTCGCAGTGAGCAGGAGCATTTTATTGGAGATAGTTTTGATCCGATCATTGCCTATGGAAAGCATGCGGCAATTGTTCATTACAGTGCAACAGAGGAGACTGATATTCCATTAGAGGCCAGAGGGATGGTACTTGCAGATACTGGCGGACACTATCTGGAAGGTACGACCGATATCACAAGAACGATCGTATTGGGAACGGTCACAGAGAAAGAGAAGAAATATTTTACTGCAGTTCTGCGTGGAAATCTGAATCTCGCAGCTGCGAAATTTAAATACGGATGCACCGGATTAAACCTTGATTACCTTGCCAGAGGTCCGCTTTGGGAACTTGGCGAAGATTATAATCATGGTACCGGACATGGGGTAGGATATCTTCTGAATGTGCATGAAGGGCCTAACAGTTTCCGATGGAAAAATCTTCCGGGAAATCCGGCACCGGTGTTGGAAGAAGGTATGATTACATCCGATGAACCAGGATATTATCTGGAGAATGAATTTGGCATCCGTCATGAAAATCTTGTTTTATGTAAGAAGGCAGAAAAAACTCCTTTCGGGCAGTTTATGTGTTTTGAGTCACTGACTATGGTACCGTTTGACCTGGATGGAGTTGATCCGGAACAGATGTCGGACCGTGAACGAAAACTGCTGAACGAATATCACAAAAAAGTCTATGTTACCATAGCACCATATCTAGATGAGGAAGAAAAAGAATGGCTGAGACAGGCAACCAGAGAGATCTGACAAAGGGTGAAAAAACAAAATATCGACTGGCGAGAGCAATGAAAGAATGCATGAAAACGACGTCCGTAGAGAATATTACAGTCAAACAGATCACAGAGAAATGTGAACTTACCAGACAGACGTTTTACAGGAATTTTCTGGATAAATATGATCTGATCAACTGGTATTTTGATAAGCTGCTGGCAAAGTCTTTTGAGCATATGGGTCAGGGAAAAACCGTCTATGATGCACTGGTTAAAAAATTTACTTATATACAGGAGGAACAGAAATTCTTTTCAGCAGCATTTCGTTATGATGAGCAGAATTCTCTGCGACAGCATGATTTTGAGTTGATTCTGGCTTTTTATGAAAAGCTGATTTGTGAAAAAACTGGCAAATTTCCAGAGGAAAATGTTCTATTTCTTCTGGAAATGTACTGTAACAGTTCTATTTACATGACTGTCAAATGGGTGACAGGGGAGGTGACATGTACACCGGAAGAGCTTGCGGAAAGACTTGTGGACGGTATGCCGGGGAAACTTGCAGAAGTATTTACAGGTCTTGAAATTCTGAATTGATAAGTGCTAAAATGCTGGAAATAAAGGAAATATGGACTATATATGTTTTCCGGCTAAAAATCATCTGGTGATTTTTACTGAATATAAATATCAAAAATTGGAACAAATCACGAAAGTTACAGAAAACGTTACACATGACGAATTCTGTAACTTTCTTTTTTATTAAAACATTGTTAATATAATAACAACTTGAAAGAAAAAACTGTGAGGAATTGATAAAAAGATACTCACGATTAATGTAGAAAGGGATGTATTTATCATGGCAAACAGAATTAATTTAAATGGAACGTCTTATCACGGAGCAGGAGCAATTGCTGAGATTGCAAATGAAGCAAAAGCTCATGCATTCAAGAAAGCATTTGTATGTTCTGACCCGGATCTGATTAAATTTAATGTAACAAGCAAAGTAACAGATGTTCTTGCAAAAGAAGGTCTGGAATACGAAATTTATTCTGATATCAAAGCAAATCCGACTATCCAGAATGTGCAGAATGGTGTAGCTGCATTCAAGAAATCCGGAGCGGATTATATTATCGCAATCGGTGGTGGTTCATCTATGGATACTGCAAAAGCAATCGGTATCATCATCGCAAATCCAGAGTTTGAAGATGTAAGAAGCCTGGAAGGCACAGCACCGACAAAGAATCCTTGTGTACCGATCATCGCAGTTCCGACAACCGCAGGTACAGCAGCAGAAGTTACAATCAACTACGTTATCACAGATGTTGAAAAGAAACGTAAATTTGTATGTGTTGACCCTCATGATATGCCGATCATCGCAGTTGTTGATCCGGAAATGATGTCTTCCATGCCTAAGGGACTGACTGCCTCAACAGGTATGGATGCTCTGACTCATGCAATCGAAGGTTACACCACAAAAGCCGCATGGGAAATGACAGATATGTTCCATCTGAAAGCAATCGAGCTGATTTCCAAATCTCTTCGCGGTGCAGTAGAAAACACAAAAGAAGGCCGTGAGGGAATGGCTCTTGGACAGTATATTGCAGGTATGGGATTCTCAAATGTAGGCCTTGGAATCGCACATTCCATGGCACATACTCTGGGTGCTGTTTATGATACACCACATGGTGTTGCATGCGCAATGATGCTCCCGATCGTTATGGAATATAATCAGGAATGTACAGGTGAAAAGTACCGTGAAATCGCCCGTGCTATGGGTGTCAAAGATGTAGATTCCATGACACAGGAAGAGTACAGAAAAGCAGCAATCGATGCAGTAAGAAAACTTTCTGTTGATGTTGGAATTCCGACAAAACTGGAAGCGATCAAAGAAGAAGATCTTCAGTTCCTGGCAGAATCTGCTCATGCAGATGCATGCGCACCGGGAAATCCGAAGGATGCAAGTGTAGAAGATCTGAAGGATCTGTTTAGAAAGATTATGTAATTTAAAAAAATTTAATCGTATGGGGAATCCTTTGAAAATTTCTCCTGGTGTTTCAGGAAGGGAGATTTTCGTGTGAAGGATTCCTCTTTTTGTCTTTGGGATTCTTGAGTTCTGGCTGTGTAATGGGGGAGGATTGTTCTGTTGTATGCCATACTATGGGTAAACGAAAGATTGGATGACCACAGTAGAAGTAAATATATTCCATGCAGGATACGACACGAACCTCGTACCTATCCATGCTTTTGGCAAAATAAAATATGTAAATTTGCGTCCCTTTTGGCGTTTCTGGCGTCTAATAAGTAGAAGCACATAAATGAAAGCTTTTACACAACATTTCCTGATGACCGGTCAGAGACAGGAGAATGGAGAAATCAATGAACAATGAATTTTTGATACGAAGGGCAAAGAAAGACGACAAAGATGCCTTCTGCAGGCTGATGGATGAGCATTTGCAGTGCATGTATAAGATGGCATCTGCATATCTCAAAAACGATGAAGATGTTGCCGATGCGATCCAGGATACCATTCTTTCCTGCTATGAAAACCTGAGAAGTCTGAAGCAGAACAGATATTTCAAGACCTGGATGCTTCGGATTCTGATCAATAAATGTAAGGATATTCTGAAGCAGAAGAAACAGGTCACCTACATGGACCAGATGCCGGAGACTCCTTTTTACGAGGAAGAATATGCTGCAAAAGAGTGGGCACAGATGCTGGAACCGCTGGATAATAAATATCGTCTGGTGATCCTTCTGTACTATATGGAAGGGTTCAATATCCGGGAGATCAGTGACATCCTGGATATGAAAGAAAGCACTGTGAAATCGCGTCTTCAGAGAGGCAGAAAACAGGTTGCAGAATTGTATGAATATAAGGTCAGGGAGGGACGTGCCTAATGATGAGTCTTAATGATAATGAAAAGGATTTTCAGAAAAAACTTCAGGAAGAAACAGAAATACCGGTGATTGTACATGAGCGCGTGAATCAGGCATATCGTCTGATCGAAAATAATACTGCTGTGCAGAAAAAGGCGCCAAAAGAACCTTATCACTGGATGAAGCTCGGAGGAAGAATTGCAGGGGGAATGGCGGCAGTGCTTGCAGTCGGATTTATATTCTGTGCAGTGAATCCGGTTATGGCAAAAAATCTTCCGGTGGTTGGAGGACTCTTTGAAATGCTGCAGGATAATGTGAGCTTTTTCGGTGATTTTTCGGATCATGCAACGACGTTGGAATCCGTTGATACAACTGAGTCAGATATAGAAGGAAATTCATCGGAAGATACTGAGGCGGGACAGGATACGACAAAAGATGATACCGCATATACTAAGACGGCAGATGGTCTGACGATCACATGCTCGGAAGTATACGCGAACAGTCAGGCGGTCTATATAACTATGCAGTTTAAGAGCGGGCAGCCATTTCCGAAGACAGAAACTTTGGCGGAAAGTGGAACACCGGTCATTGATCTGGATATGACTGGCGGTGTGGACTTTAATTCAGAAGCTAGTCCGGTGATCGATGGCCAGGTGGAAGGACAGTTTCTGGATGACAACACCTATGCATGCATTTTCCGTTATGATCTTGCTCAGGCGGCAAAAGACTATACGGAATATAATGAGAAATACGATGAAATGACACAGCAGGTACTGGATGAGATGGGAATTACAATGGATGATATGGATGATGAGACAGATGAAGGGTATGCGCTGCTGGAAGAATTTATCAATAAAGTATCTGAGCGTGGTGGAGAATATCAGAAATATATTAAAGATATTGAGATTCCGGATACCTTTAATCTGCATCTGGATATCACGAAGGTAAGAGGACTGGAAGCAGATTATGAATGGTCAGAAGATGACTATGAAAAATATGGAACAGATGCGGGCTACTACAAATATGAAGGTGACTGGAACTTTGATATTCCGGTTACAGTAGACGATTCTCAGACCGAGGTTCTGGAACTGAACGATACAAATGATGCAGGTATTGGCCTTAAATCTGTAATTCGTACACCATATGAGCTGACCGTAAATGAGCTTTATGAAGACGGCTCTGACAGTGATTGTTTTATGGTAGCGCTTGACGCGAACGGAAATAAACTTCCATATAATGATTCTGCCGGAAACAGCAATAATTTTACAATCCAGGACAGAGATATTTCCACTGTTGACATTTATATTCTGGATTATACTCAATACATGGATGAATTGAAGGGACCGGATAATTACAACAATAACGAAAACAAACCGGAAGGTCAGAAATGGAGTGATCTTCTTGAACAGTATGCAAAATATCACAAGACCCTGCATTTTGACTGAATATAGTGTGTCAGATGTAACTGTCAGATAATATTATAGAATGAATGAAATAATAAGATAGTATTTTACTTTTTGGGTGGAAACGGGTATCATATGGGTAACAACGTTTTCACCCAAGGAGGAGATTATCATGAAGATAGGTTTTATCGGTTGTGGAAATATGGCGACGGCCATTTTAAAAGGAATTCTGAAAAGCGGTGAGGTGGCAGCAGCAGATATCATTGCATCTGCAAAATCAGACAAAACCCGCGAAAAGATCGAGAAGGAGCTTGGTATTCAGAAGGCAGATACAAACGCTCAGGTTGTGGATTTTGCGGATGTAGTTTTTCTGGCAGTGAAGCCACAGTTTCTGGAAGGTGTTCTGAATGAAATTAAAGACAGTGTAAAAGAGGAACAGATTTTTATCTCTATTGCACCGGGTAAAACATTACAGTGGCTTGGGGAACATCTGGGAGAAAAAACAAAAGTTATCCGCACTATGCCAAATACTCCGGCAATGGTTGGTGAGGGAATGACAGCGCTTTGTGTAAATGAGCTGGTCACAGAAAAAGAAACTGCACTTGCCGTAAAACTTTGTGATACCTTCGGAAAGACAGAAGTGATTCCGGAACATCTGATGGATGCGGTTGTAGGTGTTTCCGGAAGCTCTCCGGCATATGTGTTTATGTTTCTTGAAGCAATGGCAGATGCAGCAGTTGCAGACGGAATGCCGAGAGCACAGGCATACAAATTTGCGGCACAGTCCATGCTCGGAAGTGCAAAACTGATGCTTGAGACAGGCAAACATCCGGGTGAACTCAAAGATATGGTCTGCTCTCCGGCAGGAACGACAATTCAGGCAGTACGTGTTCTGGAAGAAAAAGGTCTGCGCAGTGCAGTGATCGAGGCTCAGACTGCATGTGTGAAAAAAGCAAAAGGAATGTAAAATAAAATTTAACATAACATAGCAAGAATTCTCCTTCCT
>ERZ506977.888-NODE-888-length-13465-cov-3.031544_pt1 | contig 13465 bp, 10 predicted proteins | sample MGYA00513168_ERZ506977 | MGnify/ENA metagenome assembly ERZ506977
GGCCGAAGCCCATGGTGCCGAGGCCGCCGCTGGAAATGAAGCGGCGCGGCTTTTTGAAGTTCACGTTCTGCGCCGCCCACATCTGGTGCTGGCCGACGTCCGTTGCAACGGCGGTATTCTCGCCGAGGTGCTTGTTCAGCGTCATGATCGCGTTGCGGGGCGTAAGACCCGGGCGAATATCGAGATAATCGTTTTCGGTTTCTTTTAAGGCCTTCACAGCCTTTTCCCAGTCGGGCTTCTGCTCTGCGTTGACGAGCGGAATGAGCTTTTGCAGCGTCAGCTTCACGTCGCCGCGCAGGCCGCAGGCAGAGTTCACGGTTTTCGAGAGCTCGGAGCCGTCCACGTCAATATGGATGATCTGCGCAAGCTTCGCAAACTTCTCGCGGTTGCCCGTCACGCGGTCGTTAAAGCGCACGCCGAGCGAAATGATGAGGTCGGCGTCGTGCATCGCCATGGAGGAAGCGTAGTGGCCGTGCATGCCCTGCATACCGAGGAAACGCGGGTGGTCGGTCGGAATGCCGGAAAGGCCCATCAAGGAGCAGCCGATCGGCGCGTCAATCTTCTCGGCGAGCGCCAGCATTTCTTCCTGCGCTTCCGATGTGATGAGACCGCCGCCGAAGTAAATGAACGGACGCTTCGAGGCGTTGATGAGCGCCGCGGCTTCTTTGATGCGCACGTCCTTCGCCGCGTGGCGTTCTTCGGGCTGTACAGGTGCCTGCGGCTCGTAGTCGCAGACCGCTGTCTGCACGTCCTTCGGCACATCGATGAGCACCGGGCCCGGTCTGCCGGACTGCGCAAGCGCAAACGCCTCGCGGATGGTGTCCGCCAGATTCTCCACGGAGCCGACGAAGTAGTTGTGCTTCGTAATGGGCAGCGTCACGCCCGTAATGTCGATCTCCTGGAAGCTGTCCGTGCCAATCTGTGTCGTCGGCACGTTGCCGCAAATCGCGACAAGCGGGATGGAATCGAGGTACGCCGTCGCAATGCCGGTCACAAGGTTCGTTGCGCCCGGGCCGGAGGTGGACATCACCACGCCCACCTTGCCGGTCGCTCTTGCGTAGCCGTCCGCCGCGTGGGCAGCGCCCTGCTCGTGCGCCGTCAGCATGTGGCGAATTTCATTCTGATATTTATAAAGACTGTCGTAAACGTTCAGGATCTGCCCGCCCGGATAACCGAAAACGGTGTCGCAGCCCTGTTCAATTAAAGTTCTGATGAGGATATCTGCACCTGTAAGCTGCATTCAATTACTCCTTCGTTAAGTATTCAAGGATGAGGTCGCCGCACTTTTTGCAGCCGACCTTCGTCATGCCGTCTTCCATAATGTCGGCAGTACGGTAACCCGCGTCAAGGTACTTGGAAACTGCATGCTCCACCGCATCGGCTTCCTTCGCCATATCGAAGCTGTAACGCAGCATCATGGCGGCGGAAAGAATGGTGCCGATCGGGTTTGCAAGGTCCTGACCCGCAATGTCCGGTGCAGAGCCGTGGATCGGCTCGTACAGGCCGCAGCTCGTCGCACCGAGGCTCGAGGACGGGATCATGCCGATGGAGCCGGTGATCATGGAAGCTTCGTCGGAAAGAATGTCACCGAACATGTTCTCCGTCACGATGACGTCGAACTGTGCCGGGTTCTTCACGATCTGCATCGCGCAGTTATCGACGAGCATATCGGTCAGCTCCACGTCGGTATATTCTTCCGCCAAGCGGTGCATGACCTTCTTCCAAAGGCGGCTCGTGTCGAGCACATTGCTCTTTTCTACGGAGCACAAACGGTGATTGCGCTTTCTTGCCGTCTCAAATCCGATGCGGCCGATGCGCTCGATCTCCGCTTCACTGTACTTCATAATGTCCGTCGCGACCGGCTGGCCGTCTGCATCATCGGTCTTATGCTCGCCAAAATAGATGCCGCCGATGAGCTCGCGCACGATGATGAAATCAATGCCCTTTTCGACAATAGATTTTTTCAGCGGAGAAGCGTCAGAGAGCTGCGGCCAGATCTTCGCCGGGCGGTTGTTGCTGTAAACACCCATACCCGCGCGCAGGCGCAGCAGACCCTTTTCCGGGCGCTTCGGGCCCGGCACGTCGTTCCACTTGTCGCCGCCTACGGCGCCGAGCAGCACACTGTCGGAAGCTACGCACTTATCGAGCATTTCCTGCGGCAGCGGCTCGCCCCACTTATCAATGGCACAGCCGCCCATATCGACATCTGTATAATGAAAGGTGTGTCCGTACAGCTCTGCAATTTTATCCAGCACGCGGAGCGCTTCGTTTACGATCTCCGGGCCGATGCCGTCGCCGCGGATCACCGCGATGTTCTTCGTCATTTGTTTTCCGCCTCCTTGAGGGACTTCAGCAAGCCGCCTGCTTTGATGATGTTCTGAATGAACGGCGGGAACGGCTGTGCCTTATACGTCTTGCCGGTCGTGATGTCGGTGATGATGCCGGTATCAAAATCGACCGAAACTTCGTCGTTTGCGTTGATCTCGTCTGCTGCTTCCTCGCACTCGAGAATCGGCAGGCCGATATTGATGGCGTTGCGGTAGAAAATACGCGCAAAGCTCTTTGCAATGACGCAACCCGTGCCGCAGGTTTTAATGACGAGCGGTGCGTGCTCACGGGAAGAGCCGCAGCCGAAGTTCCAGCCCGCCACAATGACGTCGCCCTTTTCGACCTTCTTTACGAACGCCTTGTCAATATCCTCCATGCAGTGGAGCGCAAGCTCCTGTGCGTTCGGGGTGTTGAGGTAACGTGCGGGAATGATAACATCCGTATCGACGTTATCGGGATATTTGAAAACCTTGCCCTGTGTGTTCATGCTTACGCCTCCTTATATTCGGTGATGTAGCCGGTCAGCGCGCTGGCTGCCGCCGTGTGCGGAGAAGCCAGGTACACTTCGCTGTCCACATGACCCATGCGGCCGACGAAGTTGCGGTTCGTTGTGGCGATGCAGCGTTCGCCCGCTGCCAGAATGCCCATATAGCCGCCGAGGCACGGACCGCATGTCGGGGTAGAAACAACCGCGCCCGCATCGATAAATGCCGTCACGTAGCCGCGCTCCACGCATTCGCGGTAGATCTGCATCGTGCCTGGAATGATGATGCAGCGGATGCCGTCCGCAATCTTCTTGCCGTTCAAAATGCTGTACGCCGCTTCCATGTCTTCCATTCTGCCGTTCGTGCAGCTGCCGATGACAACCTGGTCAACCTTAATATCGTGCAGCTCGCTTGCCGGGTGCGTGTTCTCCGGCAGATGCGGACAGGCGACGGTCGGCACAATCTTTGCGAGATCGATATCGATAACCTTTTCGTATTCCGCATCGGGGTCTGCTTCGTATACAACCGGCTCGCGTTCGCTTCTGTCCTGTAAATAGGCAAGCGTAATATCGTCCACCGGGAAAATACCGTTTTTCGCACCGGCCTCAATCGCCATATTGCAGATGCACAGGCGGTCATCCATGGAGAGGTTCTTCACGCCCTCGCCGGTGAACTCCATGCTCTTATACAGCGCGCCGTCCACGCCGATCATGCCGATGATTGTGAGGATAACGTCTTTGCCGCTGCAATTTTCCGGCAGCTTGCCGGTCAGGTTAAATTTGATCGCGGACGGAACCTTAAACCACGCCATGCCCGTTGCCATGCCGGCTGCCATATCCGTAGAGCCAACGCCTGTGGAGAACGCGCCCAGCGCACCGTAGGTACAGGTGTGGCTGTCCGCGCCGATGATGCAGTCGCCGGCGGTCACAATGCCCTGCTCCGGCAAAAGCGCATGCTCAATGCCCATCTTGCCCACGTCATAGAAGTGGCTCACGCAGTGGCTGCACGCAAACTCGCGGCACGTCTTGCTCTGCTCCGCTGCCTTAATATCCTTGTTCGGCACAAAGTGGTCGAGTACGATCGTCACTCTGTCCTTATCGAAAACGTCTGTAAAGCCCGCTTTCTTAAACTCATGGATTGCGACCGGCGTCGTGATGTCGTTGCCGAGCACGATATCCAGCTTTGCATTGATGAGCTGACCGGCAGTAACTTCACTGAGACCCGCGTGCGCCGCAAGGATCTTCTGCGTCATGGTCATTTTCATTTTAGTTTCCCCCTTTGATCATATTGTTGTAAGCGCTCAACAGCGCCTTTGTATTCGCCTTTACAACGTCGGTGTCGGTGCCTGCGCCCCAGAACATCGAACCGTCTTCCTTTTCAAGGCCGATGTACGAAGCCGCCACGCTCTGCGAGCCCTGCCCCTGCATACTGTGCTGGGTAAAGACCTGCAGGGTGTACTCTGCACCGGTGTACGCACGCAGCGCGTTGTTGATCGCATTGAGGGAGCCGTTGCCCTCCGCTTCCATCTCGGTCTCTTCGCCGTCCTTCGCGAACGTGATGCCGATCTTCACGTTGTCCTTGTCGCGCATAAACTCAAAATCCGTCACGGTAACACCGTTCGTCAGATTGAGGTAGTTCTCTTCAAAGATATTCAGAACCTCATCCGGCTTCAGTTCCTTGTGCTCGTGGTCGGAAATATCCTTGCACAGATAGCTGAAGTGCTCGCGCATTTTCGGCGGCAGGTTATAGCCGTACGTCTGCTCCAGCAGATAACCGATGCCGCCCTTGCCGGACTGGGAGTTGACGCGGATAACGTCTGCGTCGTACGTTCTGCCGATGTCCTTCGGGTCGATCGGAATGTACGGTACGTTCCACTGATGCAGCTTATTTTTCGCTCTGTATTTCATGCCCTTTGCAATCGCATCCTGGTGGCTGCCGGAAAACGCCGCAAACACCAGTGCGCCCGCATACGGGGCTCTTTCGTACACATGCATACGCGTGCATTTTTCATATTCGTCCACAAGGTACGGCATGTCGGAGAAGTCAAGCTTCGGGTCAACACCGTGGGAGTACATGTTCATCGCAAGCGTAATGATATCCACGTTGCCGGTACGTTCACCGTTGCCGAACAGCGTACCCTCTACGCGGTCTGCGCCGGCAAGGAGCGCCAGCTCGGTGTCCGCAACGCCCGTGCCGCGGTCGTTGTGCGGGTGCAGAGACAAAGTCACAAATTCACGGTACTTGAGGTTCTCGCTCATGTACTCGACCTGCGAAGCATACACGTGCGGCATGCTCATTTCCACCGTGACCGGCAGATTGATGATGACGTTGTTCGTCTCGCTCGGCTCCAGAACGTCGAGAACCGCGTTGCAGACCTCGAGCGCGTATTCCGGCTCGGTGCCCGTAAAGGACTCCGGAGAATACTCAAAGCGGAAGTTGCCTTCGTATTCGGCCGCAAGCTTTTTGACGAGCTTCGCGCCGTCTACGGCGATCTTCTTGATTTCTTCCTTGGACTTCTTAAACACCTGCTCGCGCTGTGCAACGCTGACGGAGTTATAGAAGTGGATAATTGCGCTCGGTGCGCCCTTGCACGCGTCGAATGTCTTACGGATGATGTGCTCGCGGCACTGGGTGAGCACCTGCACGGTAACGTCCTCGGGAATCATGTTGTTGTCAATCAGCGTGCGGAGGAACTCATATTCCGTCTCGCTCGCCGCCGGGAAACCAACCTCGATCTCCTTAAAGCCGACCTGCAAAAGCACTTTGTAGTATTCAAGCTTTTCTTCAAGGCTCATCGGGATGACAAGACTCTGGTTACCGTCGCGCATATCCACGCTGCACCAGATCGGCGCCTTTTCAATGTGGTCTTTTTCCACCCACTTGTTATATTCTTTCGATACCGGGAAGTACCCGACCTTATATTTGCTTGCGTCCATCATTTTGCTTTCTCCTCTCAACCCTTGGTGGTTCTGAAGCCTGCTTCACGCAGGGCGTTTTTGATCGTTTTCACATGGTTGTTGTCGCGCGTCTCCATTTCGATGCGCAGGAAGCAGCCGTTAATGCTTTCGGTGTTGCCCTTTTCATAGTGCACGCCGGTCACGTTGCCGCCGCAGTCCGCGATGATCGAAGAGATCTCCTTGAGCTGACCGGGCTTGTCGATAAGCTCGATGAGGAGGCTTGCGGAACGGCCGGAGTTCATCAGGCCGCGGTCAATCACGCGGGAAAGGCTCGTCACGTCGATGTTGCCGCCGGAGACGATGCACACAACGCGCTTGCCCTTTAAATCAAATTTATTGAACATCACAGCGGCAACGGAAGCAGCGCCCGCGCCCTCCGCGATCATTTTCTGTTTTTCGATGAGTGCCAAGATTGCGCTCGAAACTTCGTCCTCGCTCACAAGCGCGATGTCATCCACATATTTTTTGACAATCTCAAACGTGTTGTCACCCGGGCGCTTTACGGCGATGCCGTCCGCCACGGTCTGCACGGTGTCGAGTGTCTCGATCTTGCCTTCGTGAATGGAGTTGTACATGCTCGGTGCGCCGGTCATCTGTACGCCGTACACCTTCACGCTCGGGCGGATGTGCTTTGCGGTGTACGCAATGCCGGAGATGAGTCCGCCGCCGCCCACCGGCACCACAATGGCATCGATGTTGTCAAGGTCATTCAGAACCTCCAGCGCGATGGTTCCTTGGCCCGCGATAACGTCTTCGTCGTCAAACGGGTGCACGAACGTGTAGCCCTCTTTTTCTTTCAATTCAATCGCCTTGTTATACGCGTCGTCGTAAACGCCCTCCACAAGGCAAACCTCTGCGCCGTAGCCCTTTGTGGCCTCCACCTTGGAGATCGGTGCGGAGTCCGGCAGACAGATGAGCGATTTGATGCCGTTTTTCGTTGCCGCCAGCGCCACGCCCTGTGCGTGGTTGCCCGCGGAACAGGCAATAACGCCTTTCGCTTTCTCTTCTGCGGAAAGCTGGGAGATCTTATACGCAGAGCCGCGCACCTTAAAAGAGCCGGTGATCTGCAAATTCTCGGGCTTTAGGTACAGGTCGCAATCCGGCGCGATGCCGTAGGTCTTCACGACGTTTGTTTCGCGGATGATGCTCTTTAGAACGGTTTGTGCATCAAATACTTTGTCTAATGATAACATGTTCTTCTGCCTTTCCTGCTGTGTTCGGTTTAAAGCCTTATGAATTTGAAAGTTTGTGCTTTCAAACTTGCAGCTTGTTTCCTTGTTCTTCCGCTTTGAAGTGTAAAAAAACCGCCTCAAAGCCGTTTATGCTTTGAGACGGGTGTAATAACTAAATTATGCACTCGCGGTACCACTCAAATTGCGGAGAACCTCCGCCACTCTTCGAAGTCCAATAACTTCTATGCACTGACGTAGCAATCACGGGATACCCTACTGAATTCGCTGTTCAGGCATCCGGCTCGGAAGGGAGAAATCTCTGCATCTCTGCACCGGTTCACACCTGCCACCGGCTCTCTGAAACAGCTTTGCACAGACAGTCTTCGTCATCGCTTTTTGTTATGAAATTGAATAGATTATAACACCCGCTTTCCCCGTTGTCAATGCTTTTCGACCGCCTTGTCAAAATTTTTCTTCTGTAAGTTTTGCAGGAAATACCTTTTCTCCCACCGTTTTTCCTTTTTTCTCAAATCGGGCGCTTTTTCCGCAATTCACGCAAAAAGTGTGGAAAACAACGCGCAAAATCCTCAGTTCTGCCATAGCCAAAATAAAAAAGGTATGATAAAATAAGAAGGTTGAAAAGAGACTATGTATTTTCGGGTGATTTTCGTGACAAAAAGTATGACAGAGGGTAAGCCCCTCAAGCTTATCCTGCAATTTGCGGTACCGCTTTTGCTCGGCAACCTCTTGCAGCAAATGTATAATCTGGTTGATGCCGCCATCGTCGGCCGTGTGCTCGGTACCGGCGCACTCGCCGCCGTCGGCGCTACAAGCAGCGTGCAGTTTCTGGTACTCGGTTTCTGCATCGGCATCTGCATCGGCTTCGGTATCCCCATCGCCAAAAGCTTCGGCGCAGAGCGTCTTGATAAAATGCGTTCGTACATTTTCAACTCCGTGCTGCTTACCGCCTTATTCGCGGTGCTCATCACGGCGGTATGTTCTCTGTGCTGCACGCTCATTTTACAAATGCTCTCCGTGCCGCAGGATGTTTTTGACAACGCCTACGCGTATCTCATCGTCATTTTTCTCGGCATCCCCTTTACCTTATTATACAATCTGCTCTCCAGCATCCTGCGCTCCGTCGGTGACAGCCGCACGCCGTTCCTGTTCCTCGCCATCTCGACCGTCCTGAATATCGGTCTTGACCTGCTCTGCATCATTGTCTTCAAGTGGGGCGTTGCGGGCGCGGCTATCGCCACCATCGCAGCGCAGGCGGTCAGCGGCATTTTGTGCCTCATCTATATCCGCTTCCGCGTACCGCTCCTCACGCTTTCCCGCGCAGACTGCAAAGCGGATGCGGAATCCATCCGTGACCTCGTCGTCATGGGCATCCCCATGGGACTTCAAACCTCCATCACGGCCATCGGCAGCATGGTCATGCAGGCGGCGAACAACGGCCTCGGCAGCGTGTACGTTTCGGGCTTCACGGCCGGCATGCGCTTAAAGCAGTTCTGCATGTGCCCGTTTGATGCCCTCGGCTCTGCTGTTTCCGTCTTCTGCGGTCAGAATCTCGGTGCAAAAAAGCCGGAGCGCATCCGGCAGGGCGTACGGCTCGGCGTCATCGTCGGCGTCGCCTACGGCTTCTGCATCGGCCTTGTCATGATCTTCTTCGGCCGCAGCATGTCCATGCTCTTTGTTGAATCGAGTGCAGGCGACGTGCTCGACGCTTCCGCAAAATATCTGCGCTGCATGGGCTACTTCTTCTGGAGTCTCGGCATCCTCAACATCTGCCGTATGGCGACACAGGGCATCGGCTTCTCCGGCCGCGCGGTATTCTCCGGCGTAACGGAAATGTTCGCGCGCTCCATCGTCAGCCTCGGCTTTGTCGGCGCGTTCGGCTATACGGCTATCTGTTTCTCGGATCAAACCGCGTGGATCGCCGCCGTGCTCTACATCACCCCCACCTGCCTGCACTGCATTAAGAAAGTCACAAAGCAGATCGAAGCGGAAAAAGCGAACGCCAATCTCTCCGAAAGCGTTGATTAAAGTTTCGCCCGCCTTTTTCAATAGGCGAAATCTTTTTGCCTACCCAAAGTCAGCCGTAGGAAACCCAGTTGCATGGGTTTCCTAAAGGGCTTGCCCTGCAAGCCTTTAGAAAAAGCTCCCCCATCTCAACTATATAAAAGGAACCCATCTATGAATGAAACTATTGTAACACTCAAAAAAGGCGAAGGCCGCGCTTTCAAAGCGGGCGGTCTTTGGATCTATGACAACGAGATCGAAAGCATCCACGGCACGTTCAAAAACGGCGCCGTCGTCACCGTGCAGGAGCAAAACGGCTGCCCGCTCGGCCGCGGCTTCATCAACCAGAACTCCAAGATCCGCGTTCGCATGCTCACCCGCGATGCGTCACAGGAGATTGACGACGCGTTCCTCGAGATGCGCGTGCGCAACGCCTGGGCATACCGCAAGCGCACGGTCGATACCTCCGCCTGCCGCGTCATTTTCGGCGAAGCGGATTTCCTACCCGGCCTTGTCATCGATAAATTCTCCGATGTCCTCGTCGTCGAGTCCCTCGCGCTCGGCATCGATAAAATGAAGCTGCAGATCGTTGACATCTTAAAGAAAGTCCTGCTCGAAGACGGCATCAAAATTCGCGGCGTGTACGAGCGCAGCGACGCCAAAGAGCGATTAAAAGAAGGCATGGACCGCAAAAAGGGCTTCATCGGCGACGAATTCGACACCGATGTCAAGATCGTCGAAAACGGCGTGCGCTACATCGTGGACGTTAAAGACGGCCAGAAGACCGGCTTTTTCCTCGACCAAAAATATAACCGTCTCGCCATGCAGCGCATCTGCAAGGATATGGATGTGCTCGATTGCTTCACACACACGGGCTCCTTCGCGCTGAACGCCGGCATCGCGGGCGCAAAGCACGTCCTTGGTGTAGACGCGTCCGAGCTCGCCGTCGCGCAGGCGCAGAAAAACGCCGCTCTAAATAATCTTTCCGATACGGTCGAGTTCAAGTGCGCCGACGTTTTTGACCTGCTCCCCGCGCTCGAAAACGAAGGCAAGCAGTTCGACGTCGTCATTCTCGATCCCCCGGCGTTCACAAAATCCAAAAACGCCATTAAAAACGCCGTCAAGGGCTACCGCGAGATTAACCTGCGCGGCATGAAGCTCGTCAAGGACGGCGGCTACCTTGCCACCTGCTCCTGCTCGCACTACATGAACGCCGAGCTCTTCGCCCAGACCATTGGGCAGGCCGCGCGTGCCGCGCACTGCCGCCTGCGTCAGGTGGAGTTCCGCACCCAGTCGCCGGATCATCCTATTTTGTGGAGTGCCGACGAATCCTATTACCTCAAGTTCTATATTTTTCAAGTCTGCCACGAGCACTGAGGAGGCGCTTTTCCTTGAAGTTCACAAACGACCTCGGGTCGGATAACATTAAAGGCCTCGTCTGGACCTTGGCCGTTCCCTCCATGCTCTCGCAGCTCGTCAGCGTACTGTACAGCATTGTAGACCGTATGTACATCGGCAATATTCCGAGCAACGGCACGCAGGCGCTCGCGGGCGTCGGCGTGTGCGGTCCCATCGTCACGCTCATCTCGTCGTTTGCGTTTCTCGTCGGCATCGGCGGCGCGCCGCTTGTCAGCATCAACCTTGGCGAAAAGAACATAGCCGCCGCTAAAAAAGTCATCGCAAACTGCTTCGTGTACATTTTGGCCCTCGCTGTGCCCGTCACGGTGCTGGCATATATCTTCCGCCGCCCCATTTTGCTCACGTTTGGCGCGACCGAGGCCGTTTACCCCTACGCCGAGACCTACTTTTCGCTCTATCTAATCGGCAAGGTCTTCGCCCTCACCGCCACAGGCATGAACCAGTTTATCATCACACAGGGCCACAGCCGCAGCGGCATGCTTTCCGTTTTAATCGGCGCCATCATCAACATTGTGCTCGACCCCATTTTTATCTTCGCTCTCCGTATGGGCGTCGCGGGCGCGGCCATCGCCACGGTCATTTCGCAGGTTGCAAGCTGCGCGTTCGTGCTGTGCGTCCTGTTCGGCAAACATATCGAAGTTCCCATCACATTTGGCGGATACGATTTAAAAGTCATCGGCCGTGTGACGAGCATCGGCATGAGCGCGTTCCTCATTATTCTTTTCGATAACGTCATGCTCATCTCGCTCAACATGATGCTTCAGCGCTACGGCGGCGACAACAGCGACATGCTCCTCACCTGCAACACCATCGTGCAAAGCTTTGAGCTGCTCATCACCATGCCGCTCGGCGGCCTCACCATGGGTACACAGACCATTTTAGGCTACAATTTAGGCGCACGCCGTCCGGAGAAAATCCTTCGCGCGCAGCGGTACATCTTCGTCATCGCGGTCAGCTTTTGCGCCCTCATGACGCTCGCCGCACAGACCATCCCGCATCTCTTTGCAGGCATTTTCACCAAAGAACCCGAATACATTGCCATGACGGCGCGGCTCATCCGTATTTACACGCTCGGCACCGTGTTGCTTGGCATGCAGTACGAGATTGTGGACGGCTTTACGGGCATGGGCGTCGTCAAAATCGCGCTGCCGCTTTCGGTCTTTCGCAAGGTCGTCTTCTTTGCGTGCATTTTCATTCTGCCGCGCTTCCTGCCTATCGAGCAGATCTTCTTCTGCGAGCCCATCTCGGATATTTTCCCGCCGCTCGTCTCCATTTTGGTCTACGCACTCACCATCAAACGCGTTATTAACCGCGGTCCGCAAAAGCAGACCGCCTGACTTCTGTAAATCTTTTCCGAAAGGACTGTTTTAAATGGCATTTCGTTCCGTACCGTATGACTCCCTGTCTTTAAACCCGTTCACAAAAATCGGCAAAGAGTGGGCCCTGCTCACTGCCGGCGATGAAAACGGCTTCAACACCATGACCGTCTCCTGGGGCGCCATGGGCTTCATGTGGGGCAAGCCGTCCGTCACCGTGTATATCCGCCCGCAGCGCTACACGAAAGAGTTTGTCGATGCCCGCGATACTTTCACGCTCTCGTTCTACCCCGCAGAGAAAAAAGACGCACTCTCCTACCTTGGTAAAGTTTCCGGTCGCGATGAAGACAAGGTCAAAAAAGTCGGCTTCACCCCGGCGTTCACAAACGGCAATGCGTATTTTGAAGAAGCGGAGCTCGTGCTCGTCTGCCGCAAAATGAGCCGCACGCCGTTAAGACCCGAGCAGTTCCTCGACGAAACCGTAGACGGACGCTGGTACCCGAACAAAGACTACCACGAAATGTACATCGCAGAAGTTATCGATGTGCTCGTCAAAGAATCATAAAAAACACAAAACCGCCGCATACCGGAAAAATTTCGGTATGCGGCGGTTTTCTTATATCTATCCTGTTTTTAAACGCATTCACCGAAGCAATCCTTAATCTCCGTCATGCGCGTCATCTGCTTTACGCCAAACGGACAGCGCTTCGGCCAGTATCGCGTTATCAAATAGTCTTTTTGCGCGTTTTCCTTGCGATTTTGCAGGGATTGTGCTACCATGTTTCCTATAAATTCAAAAAAGGAGGGACACCGTATGACGTTTGTCTCCACAAAAAAATTAGAAAAGCCCATCCCGGAGGGCATGTCCCCGCAGAAAGCACCATGCGGGTCTGCCTTTGCAAGATAAAAAATTCGGAGGTATTTCCCGTGTCTGATAAACTTCAAAAATCCCCGTTGGCGGTCATTTTCAATATCGTGCTCGCCGTCGCGCTCGTGCTGTTCATCATCAGCGCCGCTGTCGTCTTCACGCTCAATTTCCGTCCGCTCTATTATTTTGACGTTGACCATTTAAACATCACCGCCATGTCCGGCCTGCCGCGCGAGGAAATTTTGCAGAACTACAACGTGCTCATCGATTACAACTCCATTTTCGGCACAAAGGTCCTGAATTTCCCCACGCTCGCCATGAGTGAGAGCGGCCGCATCCATTTTGAAGAAGTCAAAAGCGTGTTCGGCGTCTTCGAGATCACGCTCATCGTCAGCGGCATTTTGAGCCTTGCGGGCATCATCTACCGCCATTTTAAAAAGAACCCGGGGTATCTGCTGCTTTCCGGCATTTTAACGATCGCCATTCCCGCAGCGCTCGGTGTACTCATCGCCTTAAACTGGGAAACGGTGTTCGTCCTATTCCATAAGATTGTCTTCCATAACAACTATTGGATCTTCGATGCCGCAACAGACCCCGTCATCACCATTTTGCCCGATACCTTTTTCATGCACTGCGCTTTGATGATCTTGGCGCTCGTGGTACTGGGCAGCATCATCTGCCTGCTCGCATATAGGCACGCAAAGCATAAAAAGACGCACACCGCCTAAAGCTTTGCCGAAGCTCCGCTTTTCACACTCAAACAAGGAGGGATCTGCTTTGCAGACCTATAACTGGCCATATAAAAATGAATTAGACATCACCGAAACGCTTTCCTGCGACGTTTTGGTGCTCGGCGGCGGCCTTGCCGGCGCCGGTCAGAACGGTGCCCGAACCCACC
>ERZ506977.896-NODE-896-length-13332-cov-3.792800_pt1 | contig 13332 bp, 8 predicted proteins | sample MGYA00513168_ERZ506977 | MGnify/ENA metagenome assembly ERZ506977
CAAAAACTCAAGGTTTTATGCGGAATAGAGCTCGGCGAGCCTATGCACGATCCGGAATGTACCGAAAAAGCGCTTTCTTTTGGCGATTTTGACTTTGTTTTAGCGTCTTTGCACAATTTAAAAAATATGGAAGATTTCTTTTTTATCGACTTTAATAATTGTAATATTTCCGAAATTTTGAAATTATATTTTAATGAACTTGCAGAAACAGCGACCTTCAGTGACTTTGACAGCCTTGCTCATCTTACATATCCTTTAAGATATATTTTTGAAACAACAGGGGAATATCCCGACCTTACACCTTATCAAGATGTTATTGACGATATATACAGAACACTGATTTCAAACAATAAAGCTCTTGAAATTAATACTTCGGGTTTATTCAAACCCATCGGCAGAACTTTGCCCGATGAATTTCAGCTAAAGCGCTATCGTGAACTCGGCGGAAAGCTTATCACTATCGGAAGTGATGCCCACACAAGCACTGCTGTCGGAAACGGAATAGAAGAGGGAATAAGACTTGCACATAAGTGCGGATTTAAGTCGTATACTATCTTTGAAAAGCGCCGCCCGATTGCTATACCGATAGAATTTTAATTAAACTATATCGTATATCTTAATAGATATTGTGTTGTTTATCATATTATAACGCAAGTTTAAAATAATTCAACCGCTAATTTTGGTTACTGTATCTATTAATGTACAAAACTATAAATATTGTTTAATAAACCGAATAAAACAAATAAAAAAACAGACATTTCTCAAAAGTTGGAAATGTCTGTTTTGTGTTTTAGTTTAATTATATTATGTCAAGTCAGCTTATTATAATGTCTTTGCAAGTTCTTTTATGTATTCTCTTAATTGGTCTTTAGTTTCGGGATGTTCAAGACCTACTTCGATTTGAGCCTGAAGAATACCGAATTTATTGCCCATATCGTATCTTCTGCCCTCAAATTCAACGGCTGTCATACCGTCTGTAACAGCGATTTCACGCATTGCGTCTGTAAGCTGAATTTCACCGCCTATGCCCGGCTGTGTTCTTTCAAGAATTTCAAAAATTTCTGACGGAAGAACACATCTGTCTATGATAGAGTAAAGTGAGAGAACTTCCTCCGGAGTTTGCGGTTTTTCTTTCATATCTGTGCATTTAAATACATTGTCGTAAATATGCTCAACTTTAAGTGAACCATATTTATGAATGTCTTTTGCATCAACTTTTTTAACGCCGACAACACCTTTGCCAAACTCGCCGTAATGTTCAATAAGCTGACCTATGGCTGGTTTTTTGCCTACGATTGCGCCGTCGCCGAAAAGTACGGCGAAAGGTTCATTGCCTACAAAAGACTTTGCTTTTAAAATAGCGTGGCCTAAACCCTTCATTTCTTTCTGACGAATGAAAGTGATATTTGCGAGATTTGAAATACCTCTTACTGTTTCAAGAAAATCAAGTTTGCCGCTTTTTTCAAGGATTGCCTCAAGTTCAGGGGATGCATCAAAATGGTCTTCGATAATGCCTTTACCTCTGTTTGTAACGATAAGAATATCTGTTATTCCGGCTGCAACTGCCTCTTCAACGATATACTGAATGGTCGGTTTGTCTACGATCGGGAGCATTTCCTTTGGCATTGATTTTGTCGCGGGAAGTACTCTTGTGCCGAGTCCTGCTGCAGGTATAACTGCTTTTGTAATTTTCATATTTTCCTCCGATATTTGTTTTTAAACGAACAGCGGCATATAAGCGATTGCTAAAAATACAAATGTTGCCACAACTGCTATGGCAAGGTTTACGCCACCCTTGTTTTCAATTTGCTCGTTAATTTTTGACTTTGTGGTTGCTGCTTCTTCGTCTGATTCTTTATCAAAACTTGAAGCGTAGTTTTTAATTGATGAAATTTTCTTTATGCAGTGTTTAAAATACATTCTGTTTGTTCTGAAACCGCAGATAAGCATAATGGCAAATCTGATTGCTCCGAGAATGTACGGAACAGCAAAGTACAAAAGATTTGTAGAGGACATACCGGCAAATAAATCGCCGACATTAGCACCGCTGTATCCGCTTTGAAGTATGGCAGAGTAATTATCCATATAAATGTTATATGCCTCTGTAAATTCAGGTGTGGTTTGTATAATAAGTGTGCCTGCAAGCAATCCTACCACGATTACCGATATAACAATGCCGATTGCGTACATTTTCCTGTAAAGCATATATGCACCGGGTAAAATAGCAGATACAAAGCTGAATCGTGATTTATTTGTTCTTAAGATTGAACCGAAAACACGCATAAAGTAGTTTGTATTTTTGCCGACAAATTTTGAAACCTCACCTGCGGTTACATTATCTGCCATTTTTTCGTCTGCCTTAAAACCTGCCATCGGATCAAATGCAATAAAAGGTATTCCGCCGTTTTGTGGATTTTGACCGAAAGGAAAACCGTTCATATCCGGCGGAACATTATTATTTCCGTTTACGGAATCATTCTCGGGTTGATTGTCTTTTAACAGAGGCGCTCCGCAATGTTCGCAGTAAAACAAAGTATTGTCGTTTGGATGACCGCAAATTTTGCAGATTACTTCATTGTCTGTGCCGCTCTCTTTGTCAGCTTCAAAGTTATCGGAACTGTCCGGTTGATCATTTTCAAATGAAAAATTTTGTGAATGTTTATCCTGATAAAAGCAGTGTTCCTCCTGCTCGTAGCATTCTCTGTGATGCGGCGTGCCGCATTCAGGGCAAACTACTATATCATCGCCCTCTTTAAACTGTTTGTTACAAACAGGGCATTTATATTTATAAAAATCCATATTTGCCTCCGGGTATTTTTATACAAACTAATTATAACAAATAATCTTATTAATTGCAACCATAATTTATTATAATATTTTAAATGTATATAATCTCTGAATTTTATTATTTAACCGCAAAAAGAATATATTTATTTACAAAATATTGTAATAAATTGGTAAATCTGATATAATGAAAATGTTAAAATTTTTGAGCAAGGAGGATTACTTGTGAATGATAAAGTGAGCGTACAAGTGGTAACCTTTGGAGCAATGAATTTTGCAATGCAGCAAAACTATGTTCCGCTTGTGCGCAGCGTAACGATAAAAAATAACAGCGATGAGGAAATTAAAGATATTATGTTAAAAATTTCCTTTGAACCTGAATTTGCAAAGCCGTTTACACATAGAATTGAGGTTTTACCTCCGCATACCGAAATTGAGGTAAGTCCTGTTAATATTATAGTATCTACGGAGTTTCTGTTCTCACTGACAGAGAGAATTGTTGCACAGATCAGCGTACAGCTTTTATGCGGCGAAGAAGAACTTGTAAATGCCGGTGACAATATTGATTTGCTTGCCTATGATGAGTGGAGCGGCTGCTATATAATGCCTGAACTGATTGCGGCTTTTGTAACACCTAATCATCCCGCTGTCTCGGGCATCCTTAAAATTGCAACCGATTATTTAAGAAAATGGGGAAAAGACCCGAGCATAACAGGTTATCAGAGCCGCAATGCAGATGTTGTAAAACTGCAAATGGCTACTGTTTATGCCGCTTTACAGTCAAAAAATATTGTTTATAATAATCCGCCTGCAAGTTTTGAAAAAGCAGGTCAGCGTGTGCGACTTCCTTATTCTGTAATTGAGCAGAAACAAGGTACTTGCATTGACCTTGCGGTTACATATGCGTCTTGTCTTGAGGCGGCAGGACTTTTCCCTTTAATAATGATAAAAAAAGGTCACGCATACTGCGGCTGCCGCCTTGAAGAGGAAACTTTTGCCGATTGTGTAATTGATGATTTTTCGGCTATTGACAAACGAACGGTAAGCGGAAATGAAGATATTTTGCTTGTTGAATGTACGGATTTTACGGCGGGAGAAAAGATTGATTTTGACAGAGCGGTAAAGCACGGAAAAAATAATCTGTCAGATTCGGAAAATTTTATATGTGCTGTTGATGTTAGAAGAGCAAGAGCGGGAGGACTGCGACCGATTCCCCAAAAAATAGATAGCAACAGTATTTGCGGTTATGACGGGACGGTTGATTCGGTTCCTGATTATCAGGCAGCTGCACCTAAGAAACTTAACAGAAGCGGTACAGGTGTAATCGGATATGAGGAAAGTTCGCTTTCAAGAATACAGATATGGGAGAGAAAGCTGCTCGATTTCAGTTTGAGAAACTCACTTTTAAATTTCAGAATTACCAAAAACGCTTTGCCGATTTTAACTCATGATCTTGCCGCTCTTGAGGACAGCCTTGCAGACGGAGTATCTTTTTCAATACGGGAATTGCCGAGCGAATGGACGGCGTCACTTAGAGATGCAAGGCTTTATGAGATAGAAAACGAAAATGACCTTGCAACAAATATTGCAAGCGAAGAGTTTAAAAGCAAAAGACTTTGTGCGGTTATGCATGACGAAGAACTTGAAAAAACTCTGAAAAATATTTACAGAACAACAAAGTCGAGCATAGAGGAAAACGGTTCAAACACACTTTTCTTAGCACTTGGATTTTTAAAGTGGTACGAAAGCGATATTTCGGAAAAGCCACGCTATGCACCGCTTATTATGATTCCTGTTGAGCTTGTAAAAAGTTCGCATAATAAAGGCTATTTACTGAGAAGCAGACAAGAGGAAACCCAGATTAATGTTACATTGATTGAGTATTTAAGGCAGATTTTCGAACTGAAAATACCGAGCCTTGACCCACTGCCCGAGGACGAGCACGGTACGGACATTCCGCTTGTTTTCAATACGGTTCGTAATTGTATTCTTGACAAAAAGCGTTGGAATGTTGTGGATACGGCTTGCTTGGGACAGTTTTCGTTCGGTCAGTTTGTAATGTGGAGTGACCTTAGAAACCGTGCCGACGAATTAATGCAAAATAAGGTTGTTGCAGGTCTTATTGATAAGAAAATTACTGTTGAGCAGGAAGAAAATCCGCTGACGGTGTCTGAACTTGATGAGCGCATCGCACCCGATGACCTTGCAATACCGTTGAGCGCAGATTCTTCACAGATGCTTGCCATTGCAGAGGCGGCAAAGGGAAAAAGTTTTGTACTTCACGGACCTCCCGGAACAGGTAAGTCGCAGACAATTACAAATTTAATCGCAAATGCGCTTTATCACGGTAAATCTGTTCTTTTTGTCGCAGAAAAAATGGCGGCTCTTAATGTGGTTCAACACAGACTTGAAAATATCGGTCTTGCTCCGTTCTGCCTTGAACTTCACTCAAATAAGGCGAGCAAAAGCAGTGTGCTTTCTCAACTCGAAAAATCACTTGAAGTCGGCAGAATAAAGCATCCCGAAAAATACAAAGCAACAGCAGACAGGCTGAAAGCTATGCGTGTGAGTATGAATTCTGTAATTGACGGACTTCATAGAAAGCACGAGAGCGGAATTTCCGTGTATGACGCTATAGAACAATATGAAACCTGTGCTGAATTTAAGAATAAAATAACAATTCCGCAAGAAGTTATTAACACTGTTAATGATGACAGAATAGAACAGCTTTCATCCTTAATTTTAAGTTATAAAAATTCTGTTGACGGTGTAGGTGATATAGTTAATAACCCGCTTAAAAATATTTCTCTTACGGAATATTCTATACCGTTAAGAGAAAAGCTGTATTCGGATTGTGTAAATTTGCTTAATTTATATAATAATGCAAAATCGTGCATTGAAAGAATTTTCGGTACATTTAATATCAATGCCGAATTAAGTGAAAAATCAATCAAAAACATTTTAAATCTTTGCAGAGCGTTGCTTATTCCTTCGGCTTTTTCTCCAAGCCTTATTCTTGAAAATAATTACAATGCGGTAACTCAAAAGCTGAATAATTATTATGAAAGCATTTGTAACGAAAACAGAGAAAAACAAGAGATTGAAAAAGTGTTTACAAGCAGTATTTATGAGTATAACTGTATTCAGGCTCTTAATGAATGGAATGTCGCTCAATCAAGTTGGATATTTAGCAGAAATTCAAAACAGAAAAAACTTTTGAAAGAAGTTGCAACATTTTGTGTTATGCCAAATGCCGTTACCAAAGAAAATATTATCAATTGGTATCAGCGACTTATTAATTTTAATAAATTGCACAATGATAATATGACTTGCGGTAATGAGCTTAGGTATATACTTAATGAATTAGGTTCTGATTTTAAACAGGCAATTGATAAAACCGATTTTGTCTACAATGCGATAAGTGTGTATAACTATAATGAAATCAGAACAATATTGAATGCTTTTAAGAATATTAATCTTGCACAGCTTGGAAACGATGTTAATTGTGCAGAAAATTATATATTAAAATGGAATGAATTTTCCGACATTTTCAAAGTTAATATTGATAATGAGCAGAACGACAATTGGCTTGACCGCACCGGAAATACTCTTAATAATATAAGTAAGAATATTGACAAATTGTATGCGGTTACGGAATATAACGCTAAGCGTGAACAGCTTGCAAATGAACAGCTTGAGTGTATTTGTAATGCGGTTGAAAGCGGTATTGTTAATAAGGAAAATGCAGTTGACGCTTTCAGATGCAATGTGTATTATGCGCTTGCACTCAAATATATTTCTGTTGACGAGAGCTTGAGCACATTCAGAAGCAACAGCTTTGAGCAAACTATAAAAGAATACCACGCATTAATTGATGAATATTCAAACCTTACTGTTCAGGAACTTGTGGCTAAACTTTCATCTCAAGTGCCTGTTTCGGGTTCGGCGGGTGCGTCGTCTTCCGAACTCGGTATTCTTAAAAGAGCGATAAAAAGCAACGGCAGAATGATGTCGATAAGAAAGTTGTTTAACGAAATCCCTGCATTATTACGCAGACTTTGCCCGTGTATGCTTATGAGCCCGATTTCTGTTGCGCAATACATTGACCCGTCATTCCCTAAATTTGACCTTGTGGTGTTTGATGAAGCATCACAGCTTCCGACAAGCGAAGCTGTCGGCACGATTGCAAGAGGTGAAAATGTTGTGGTAGTCGGTGACCCTAATCAGTTGCCGCCAACAAGTTTCTTTAAATCAAACAGAATTGATGAAGAAAACATAGAAAACGAAGATCTCGAAAGTTTGCTTGATGACTGCCTTTCGATTTCAATGCCGCAGATGTACTTAAAATGGCACTACCGTTCTCGCCACGAAAGTCTTATCGCATACAGCAATATGAAGTATTACGATAATAAACTTTATACATTCCCGTCGCCGAACGACAGAGTGTCGGCAGTTAAACTTGTACACATTGACGGCTACTATGATAAGGGCGGTACAAAGCAGAATAAAGCCGAGGCAGAGGCTGTGGTAAATGAAATTATCCGCAGATTATCCGATGAACAACTGCGTACAAAGAGTATCGGTGTTGTAACTTTTAATATTATTCAGCAGAATTTAATTGAAGATATGCTTGCCGATGAATTTTCTAAAAAACCCGAACTTGAAAAATACGACAGCGAATCCGCAGAACCCGTATTTGTTAAAAATCTTGAGAATGTACAGGGCGATGAGAGAGATGTAATTCTGTTTTCAGTCGGCTATGGTCCCGATAAGGACGGCAAAGTTTCTATGAACTTTGGACCGCTTAACCGTGACGGCGGCTGGCGCAGACTTAATGTTGCAATTTCAAGAGCAAGACAGGAAATGATTGTGTATTCCACTCTTACTCCCGAGCAGATTGATTTGTCACGCACAAGAGCACTCGGCGTTGAAGGGCTTAAAGGCTTTTTGAAATTTGCGGGACAGAACCGAAATATTGTTATACCCGACGGCAAAGTTTCTGTTCATAACGATAATAGAGTTATTGAAGAAATTGCCAAAGAGATAGAAAAACTCGGCTATAAGGTGAACTGCAATATCGGTTGTTCGGAATACAAGATTGATATTGGTATCGTTGACCCTAAAAATCCCGACAGTTATCTGCTTGGTATTCTTGCCGACGGTGAAAACTGCAAAAATTCCGCAACATCTAAAGATAGATTTGTATTACAGCCCGATGTGCTTGCAGGTCTTGGCTGGAAAATTATGCGTGTATGGACTCTTGATTGGCTCGATGATTCGGCTCGTGTAATTGAAAAGATTAAATCAGAAATTGAAAATGCGATTTCGGGCAAAAATACCAAGCAAAAAATTTCAGAGCAAAACAAAACTCAAAGTTTAGAATTTGAAAAAATTGATACATCAACACAGATTGAACAGACAAGACAGCGAAAGTACGAAACAGTCGATTCTCAAATTCTCGGAAGTTCTGAAAGCTTTTATACAGCAGCGGCAGGGGTCGAAATTCAAAAGCTGATGTTTAAAATTATCTCTGTTCAAGCACCGATAAGTAAAAAGGCATTGTACAAAAGTGTGCTTTCGGCTTACGGCATTTCTCGCTCGGGTAACAGGGCAGAGGCAATACTTGACGGTATTCTCGGCAGAATAATGCACTCCGAAACCTCTGACAACGGGGTGATATTCGTATGGCAGCCCGAACAAAAACCTGATGAATACAATGTTTATCGTGTGTCGGAGCAAAACGAGAATAGGCGCAATATTGACGATATTTCCTCAAAAGAAATATTAAATGCAGTCATTCAAGTTTTGAGCGAACAAGGCGGTATGCAAAAATCTGACCTTATTAAAGAAAGTGCCAAAAAGTTCGGTTTTACAAGAACAGGCACGCTTATTGATACAACGGTCGGTTTTGCTGTCGATAACGCAATCAAAAACGGCAAACTTGTTGTATCGCAGGACGGAAAAATTACAGATAAAACATAATTATAAGATAGGAGAAATATAATGCCGGATAATGAAGAAAAGATTTTTCAATAAAATCTCAATGAAAAAGCGCCGCAACCCGGTATGATGTTTTTGTGCATTTGCTTTTTGAAGAAAAATGTGAAATGCCGCAGCAGTCGGTAATGAATGAAATAATGGAAAAACATCTTGGCAAAACCGAATGTTTTTCTTATTATAAATTATCGGCAGGTTTTATGCCTGAAAATTATATAGCACATTTTAAAGACACTGATGTTAATACGGGAGAATATGCGGCGGGAAAGCGGGAATAAATTATTTACGCAAATTCCTTATTATAAAAAACAGTTTACATTTATCGGCTAATTTGCTATAATAAAATTGTATGTAAAATAGTAATCTGATTTTTAGAGCTATATATCAAATTAAGACAGGAATGGTATATTTTATGGTACAATTTGAGGAATTATTGTTAAAGGTTCAGGCACTTAAACCTGAAATTGACGATTTGTCAGACGCTCTCGGTATGAAAGGTATGCTTTCGGAAATTCAGCAGCTTGAGCTTAAAGCTACCGAACCGGGGTTTTGGGACGATGTAGAAAAATCTCAAAAAGTTTTACAGCGTACAGGCACACTAAAAGGTAAGGTTGAGGCTTACGAGGCTTTGGTGGCTAAGTATGAAGATACCTGCGCTTTGATTGAACTTGCAAATGAGGAAGAGGATCTTTCACTTCTTGAAGAGGCTGAAAGCGAGGCAGAGGGAGTTAAAGAAAGTCTTGAAAAGCAAAGACTTCAAACTCTTCTGACAGGCGAATATGATAAGAACAATGCAATTCTTACTTTCCACGCAGGTTCGGGCGGTACAGAGGCTCAGGACTGGGCGGAAATGCTTTACAGAATGTACAACCGTTGGGCAGATGCTCACGGATTTAAAGTAAAAGAAGTTGACTACCTTGACGGTGACGAGGCGGGTCTTAAAAGTGCCGTTCTTCTTGTTGAGGGTGAAAACGCTTACGGTTACTTAAAGAGCGAGGCAGGCGTTCATCGCCTTGTAAGAGTATCTCCTTTTGATTCACAGGGCAGAAGACACACAAGTTTTGCCTCTCTTGAGGTTATGCCTGAAATGGACGATAACATTGAAGTAAATATTGCTCCCGAAGACATCAAAATGGATGTTTACCGTGCGAGCGGCGCAGGCGGACAGAAAGTCAACAAGACTTCATCTGCCGTTCGTCTTACTCATATTCCGACAGGTATTGTTGTAGCAAGTCAGGTTGAAAGAAGCCAGTATCAAAACCGTGATGTGGCTATGAAAATGCTTATTTCAAAACTTATGGAAATTAAAGAGAGAGAACACCTTGATAAAATTGAAGACATTAAAGGTGTTCAAAAAGAAATCACATGGGGCAGTCAGATCCGCAGCTATGTGTTTATGCCATACACAATGGTTAAGGATCACCGCACTTCATACGAAACCGGTAATATTCAGGCTGTTATGGACGGTGACATTGACGGATTTATTAACGCATATCTCAAATGTGCAAGTCTTGGCACATTGCAAAAATAATCATTAAAGAGGTAGATAAAAGTGAAATATTTGGTAATGCTTTGTGACGGTATGGCCGATGAGCCAAACGAGGCACTCGGAAATTCTACACCGATGGAAAAGGCAAACAAGCCTTGTATGGACAGCCTTGCCGCAAAGGCTGAGGTCGGTATTGTTAAGACTGTAGCAGAGGGTTTAAAACCCGGCAGCGATGTAGCAAACCTTTCCGTACTCGGTTATGAACCTGCCGTATATTACAGCGGTCGTTCTCCGCTTGAGGCTGCAAGCATCGGTATTGATTTAAAGGATACAGATGTAACTTTAAGATGTAATCTTGTTACTCTTTCAGATGATGAAGATTACGAAAATAAAACAATTCTTGATTATTGCGCCGATGATATTTCTTCGGAAGAAGCTAAGATTCTCATTGAGTATATTCAGGAAAAACTCGGAAATGATGTATTCCGTTTCTATCCGGGCGTATCTTATCGTCATTGCCTTGTTTGGAGCAACGGTAATCCGCATCCCGGTGTGCTTACACCTCCGCACGATATTACAGGCAAGGTAATTACAGACTACATTCCAAAGGGTGAGGCTGTTGACGAGCTTTATGACCTTATGAAGAAGAGCTATGACCTTTTAAAGGATCACCCTGTAAATCAGGCGAGAATAGCAAGAGGCAAGCGCCCTGCAAACTCAATTTGGCTTTGGGGCGAGGGTACTAAGCCTTTACTTGATAATTTCAGTGAAAAATTCGGTATAAAGGGCAGTATGATTTCTGCCGTTGACCTCTTAAAAGGTATTGCAATCTGTGCAGGAATGAACAGTGTTGATGTTGACGGCGCTACAGGTTACCTTGATACAAACTTTGACGGTAAATGCAAGGCTGCTATTGAAGAATTTAAAAACGGCGCCGATCTCGTTTATATACATGTTGAAGCTCCTGACGAGTGCGGTCACCGTGGTGAAATTGAAAATAAGGTAAAAGCTATTGAAATGATAGACGAGCATATTCTCGGTTCTGTAGTTGAATTTTTAAAGGGTTACGATGATTTTGCTGTTTTGGTATGTCCTGACCATCCAACTCCGCTTTCTATCCGTACACATACTTCTACTCCTGTTCCGTATCTTATTTATGACAGTAAAAATGAGATTAACAGCGGTGTAAAAGTATTCTGCGAAAAAGAAGCAAGAGAAACAGGCAACTATATTGAAAAAGGCTTTACTATGATGAATTATTTTCTTACAAAATAATTTTTCGTCTACATAATTCATTAAAAAATTTACATCCTCACATTTATAATTGAATTAATCAATAAAAATGTGAGGATGTTTTTATGCGTGAATTTATATTAATTGTAACCGCTGTAATCATAATTGCACTTGTTGCTGTAGTGTTTGTAATAGTGTATATAAACCATAATAAAAAGAACGGTAAGTCCCACAAGCCGACAATTATTTATTACAAAGTCAAAGAAAACGAAACCGAAGATAATACAGAAAATAATTCTGTAAAAGATAATTAATTTTATTTTTCGGAATCTGCAAATACTTTATCGCTGATTTCTAAAAGTTCGGAAAAACTGTGAATGGTGTAGTCGGGATTTTCTGTATTGCCAAAACCGTATTCGGCAAATACAAACGGCACCTTTGCGTCTTTTGACGCTGTGGCGCTGGACCAGGCCTGCGTGGACGCCTGCCTGAACGCCGCCCCGCTGCCCAACAGCCAGCTGAGCACGAACCTTGCAAAGCCGGGCTGGAACTGCTACCACGACAACTTCAAGGATTCCAACCCCAACATCGAGTGGAAGGCCACCCTTGAACAGGCCGAGAAGGTGGGCATGGGCACCCGCCAGTATGTGCTGAAAAAGGTATAAAGACAAAATGGGGCGCTGACCGTGTGGTCAGCGCCCCATTGCGCTTTAAAGTTTCAGGTTGCGTTTAAGCCTCGCCGTTCGTCTCCGGCACGATATCGTCCAGCACAGCTTGCAGCGCCTGCCAGTTTTTCAGGGTGCAGCCGGGCAGGGTGTCAGCGTCCAGCCCTGCATCCGCGATGCGGTCGGTCATGCTGTCCTTGTCGCTCAAAAGGCTCAGCGCGTCCGGCTCGATCATCGTCCAGGCCTCGGCAAAGCTTTCCTGCTCATCAGCGTCCAGCGTGTCGTACCAGCTGTAGAAAGCTTCCTGCACGGCTTCCGGGGTGCGGGAGGCAAGACGGGCGTCTTCCGCCCACTGCAGCAGGGATGCCGCTGCGATCACCGATTTGAGCGAGCAGCCGGAAACACCCGGCCCCCAGCCCAGACAAGGCTCAAAGGCGGCAGCGGTGCCGGTGATGGAGAAGATGGAGTTCTCGTCAAAATCGCCGGGGTTCAGGCCGGAGGTGTCGGCCCGGGTGGTGGAATCAGGCAGGTCTTCGCCGGAAGCAGCGGAGCTTGCAGAACTGCTGGCAGAGCTTGGCGCTTCGGAACTGCTGGCGGTTGAGCCGCCGCAGCCTGCCAGAATGCTGCAGGCCAGCGCTGCGCAGAGCAGCAGCGAGAGGATGCGGGCATATCTCAATTTCATAGTAGTGTCCTCCTTGAGCGGTGCCGCAGCCGGGCCGCAGCACTTCAAAACGATACACCCTAAGTATACGTTCTGCGCACGGCGTTGTCAATCGTTCTGCGCAGGACGAATTTCAAGCAGACCTGTGCAGGATATACAAAAATGCAGCTTGAATTTCGGGCAGTTCAACGCATTGACATTTTCCGCGCTGGCCCGTATAATCAAAAGCAGACAAGTGAATTTATCAGTGCGTGTAACTGTTCGATCAGGCATGAGCATCAGAGGGAAGGCGGCAACGGCATCCCTTTGGTTCTTGTGCCCTTTTTCTTTTTCACAAGAGCTGCGGCATGGAAGCGGAGGAGTGCGGCGATGCAGGCTGTAAAGGTATTCAATAACAATGCGGTGTCGGTGGTCATGCCGGACGGCAGGGAAGCCATTCTCGTGGGCAACGGGCTTGGGTTTGGCCGCCGCCCGGGGGACGTGATCGACAAAAACCGCGTTTC
>ERZ506977.932-NODE-932-length-12856-cov-4.205375_pt1 | contig 12856 bp, 9 predicted proteins | sample MGYA00513168_ERZ506977 | MGnify/ENA metagenome assembly ERZ506977
TCTGCTTGACACCTTGGCTTCACTTGAAGGAGCTGCCTGCGTACATGCAAATCAAATCGGGGTTACCAAGAGCTTATTTGCCTACCTTGACGAAAACGACAACCCCCACGTTATGTACAACCCCACCATCCTTATCGGATTGGTGCCCAAAAAAGAAACCGAAAGCTGCTTCACCCACGAAGAGCCAACCGTTAACACCCGCTATGAAAAGGTAAAAGTTTCTTACCAAGAGCTGGTAGACGGCAAACTGGTTTCCCGCAAGAAGGACTTCCATGGATGGGTAGCCCAGCTTATCCAGCACATGGCAGATCACAGCAAGGGCAAACTCGTTTAACTAGGTAACGCAAACACCGCAAAAGGGCGCCGGAATTATCCAGCGCCCTTTTCAATTGAAGCACCAACCACCAACAGACAGCAACGATAATTCGATATCATGGAATCATGGAACAAACAGTAGAAATAGCTGGGGAAATGATAACGATCCACTATAGCGGTAACACGCCAGGGTCTTACGATCCTATAGTGTATCTGCATAGCCTAAAAGGAAACGGCTATGAAGTTTGGGCGCAATGCCAATCGCTGCATTGTTCGTCCTTTACCCTGATATCCATCCTCACCCCCAGCTGGAATGATTCTCTAACACCTTGGAAATGCGAAGGTCTTTTCGCGGAAGATGTGCCCTTCAAAGGAAACGCACGGCAGCATCTTATGCAGCTTGAAACGATTGTTGCCCAAACCGAACTGCAACTCGGGATAACTCCACAGCATCGTTGCATTGCAGGCTATTCTCTAGCAGGACTATTCGCCGCTTGGGCGCCGTTCAACACCGCCCTGTTCGATGGTCTGGCAAGCGCATCAGGGTCGTTGTGGTATCCCGGCTTTAGCGAATACGTATCAACCAACACCTTTGCAAAGAAGCCTTTGTGCGCCTATTTCTCCCTCGGCTCAAAAGAAGCAAAAACACCCAGCCGCCTTCTTCGCAGCGTTTCGCAAGGAACAAATAACGTTGTTTCGTCGTTTAAGGAAAAAGGCGTTGAAACCCTCTTTGAATCCAATCCCGGAAACCACTTCAAAGAACCCGACCTGCGCATGGCAAAGGGCATCTGCTGGATGCTTCGCCAATTCGATCGATAGAACATGAATGTTAAACACATTCATGGTATTTGCGCTATAACACCTGATAAACCTTTATTTTTTATGATTTTCATATAAAGTAGCAGATGAATAGGCGTATCACAGCATCAAACCACTATATTCATACCCACAGAACCATTAATGAAAGGCCCGTCATGGAATTCAAAGAAGTAGTTGAAGATCGTTACTCTTGCAAAAAGTTCAACGGCGAGCCCGTTGCTGAAAAGGCGCTTAAAGCCATCCTGGAAGCAGGACGCGTGGCTCCCACCGCAAAAAACCTGCAAGAACAGCACGTTTACGTGGTTCAATCGCCAGAAAAGCTTGCCCTTATCGATGAGCTCACCCCTTGCCGCTACAGCGCCCCCACGGTGCTCGTTGTTGCCTTCAACAAGGAAAACGTTTTCACCTACCCTGGCGGAACGCGCGATTCCGGCATCGAAGACGCCACCATCGTGGCTACGCATATGATGCTTGCCGCAAAGAACGCCGGTGTAGACAGCTGTTGGGTCAATTTCTTCAATCCAGAAGAAGCAGCAGATAAGCTGGAGCTACCCGAAAACGAAGAAGTGCTGATGATGCTCGACTTGGGCTACGCTGCAGAAGATGGCAAGCCCCTCCCAAATCACGCCAGCCGCAAGCCCCTCAGCGGTACCGTAGCCTATCTCTAAGCAGCTTTCCATCGGCAAAAGCCCATTCTATGCAATTGAGAAGCGGCCTTCTTTCAAACGCGAAAGAAGGCCGCTTCTGATATCGCCGATGAAATATGTGGTCATCGGTCTAATGTTCAAATTCGAGTCGTTGCCCAACTGGAAGCGAGGAATCCCGCAGCTCAAACAATGGATAGAGTCATCCTTCGCGCCCAAAGGCTAGCGCTTAGAGCCCTGTCTGCGAATTCCGCCCTTGCTTCCAGCAGCTTTGTTCGGCCCACGGCCCTGCAGCTTAAAAGAACTTCTAGAGGGATTTACCTTGTCCTTATCGAAACGGACGTCTTTGCGTGAATGGCTACGTTCTGCCGAAGCAGTCTGCGATTTACCTCTACGTGCTTTTCCCTCAGAAGCAAGAGGCCCACTCTTTCCACTGCGCTTACCACGCTGTAGGGATCCAGTTCTTTCGCCTTCCGTCATAATTGGGGAAGCGGGGCGCTTACCACGCTGTAGGGATTCGGCGCTGTTTTCATTCTGGCTCTTTCCTTTAGGGTTAGCCACGGCTGCCGCTCCTTTCGAGCGGGATTTCATACCAGAACTGCTCCCTTGCCGCTTGCCTCGCTGCTTCTTTGGCTCCCCACTGCGATCCTTCGCTTTATTCGCACCGTCCTTATCGGGTCGCACCAAGCATTTTTGATCGTAGCCTATAAGGTCTTCACGGCCAGCCTCGTTCAGAGCCTCGATAACCAAGCGACGATTCTTTGGATTGCGGTACTGAATAAGCGCTCGTTGCATTGCCTTTTCATGAGGTGTGCGCGGGCAATACACTTCTTTCATGATACGCGGGTCAACCCCCGTGAAATAGATGCACGTAGAAATGGTGCTGGGCGTGGGATAGAAATCCTGCACCTGTTCGGGATTGAAGCCCATATCACGGCAAAACTCCGCCAACTCTACAGCCTCTTTTAAGGTAGAGCCGGGATGGGAACTCATAAGATACGGGACGACAAATTGCTTGAGCCCCAGCTTCTTATTGGCCACCTCGAAACGCCGCACAAATTCTTGGTAAGTATCATTATTCGGCTTCCCCATCACCTGAAGCACTTCGTCGCTCACATGCTCCGGAGCCAAACGCAACTGCCCCGAAACGTGATATTGGGACAGTTCCTCAATGAATTCGTTGGCATGCTTATCAAGGAGCACATAATCAAAGCGCAGGCCGCTGCGCACGAACACCTTCTTAACCCCAGGGAGACTGCGCAGCTCGCGAAGCACATTCAGATAATCGCGATTGTCCACCTGCAAACTTCTACAGGGCTTCGGTGCCAAACAACGCTTTCCTCGGCATGCACCTTTATCGAGCTGCTTGGGGCAAGCAGGTTTGCGGAAGTTTGCCGTTGGACCACCCACATCGTTGATATATCCCTTGAAATCGGGGTCTTGCGTGATGGCCTTCGCTTCCTCGACCAGGCTCTCCTTGCTGCGGCTTTGAATAATGCGGCCCTGATGGAACGCCAAGGAGCAGAACGAGCACTCGCCAATACAGCCCCGATTACTGGTTAGGCTAAATTTCACTTCGCTGATTGCAGGAATGCCGCCAGCCGCTTCGTACATGGGATGGTAGGTTCGCTCATATGGCAAGCGATATACTGCATCGAATTCCGAAGTTGAAAGCGGGGTGCTTGGAGGGTTCTGGACAATGTACAAGTTGTCCTGCTCGTAAGGTTCAACCAAACATTTGCCGCTGAATGGGTCAAGGTTGCGATACTGCAAACGGAAACTTTCAGCATATTTCAGCTTATCCGCGCGCATGCTTTCGAAGGAAGGCAGCGAAACATATCCATCCATTACCCCTTCAAGGTTATAGGACCGAAACGCTGTACCCTCGATCCAGGTAATTTGGTCAATAGGGATTCCTGCGCTCAGAGCATCGGCTATGGCAACAATAGATTTTTCACCCATTCCGTAGCTGATCATATCAGCGCCACCATCGAGCAGCACCGAACGCTTCAGCTTATCGGACCAGTAGTCGTAGTGCGCCAAGCGACGCAACGAAGCCTCCACCCCACCCATGATAAGCGGGGTGTCTTTATAGGTTCGTCGAATCAAATTGCCATAAACCACCGACGCATGATCAGGACGCAAGCCCATCTGTCCACCAGGGGAATAGAAATCGCGATTGCGGTGTTTTTTTGCAACCGTATAGTGGCACACCATCGAATCCATGTTTCCCGCACTCACCAGAAACGCCAAGCGAGGCTCGCCGAAAACATCGATGCTGGAAGGGTCATGCCAATCAGGCTGCGCGATGACACCCACCTTGTAGCCATTTGCTTCGAGCAAACGTGTGATGATTGCCATGCCAAAGGAGGAATGGTCAACGTACGCGTCGCCGCACACGTATACAAAGTCGCACTGATCCCATCCGCGCTCTTCCATTTCCTTACCTGTCACCGGCAAAAAGGCCACGGCGTCCTCCTTTGGTTCATTCAAGCTTCCATTTTATCGAATGCCCCTTAGCGCGCGAAATCAACAGTTGCGCTGGGCATTACCGGTGCGCACATACGAACCTTGAAACGGGTAAGGCTCATACAATCCCCCGCAAAGGCCATTTCCTTCGCTGGGCCGACCCCATCCAAATTGCCTCAATGCAGCAAGATACTCCTTCGCCCTAAGCGTAATCTGGAAGCACAAAACGAAAGGGCTGTTGGAGCGCTATACCATATTTTAATTTTTACGATGTACCACGCGTTTCCCATATTACGCATCCGGCATGTGTTAAACTAGCTTTGCACCCGAGGGCTAACGCCCATTTTTAAGTCGCATTCAAAGAGTGGCAAGTCGGCCCCTCCGTGATTATCGGAGCATTTTCAGCGACTCACATACTTCATACAACTAAATAAGAGGAAAAGATATGCAACCCGCCAAGGGATACGTGCATCTTTTTTTCGCTGTGCCCGTTCAGGCCATGCTCGGTCCTATCCCGAGCTTGTCTCGGCGTACCTTGATGCATCCACCAATGCCGTGGCTTTAGTTTGGCACGTCCAAAACCAAAGCTTCACGCCACTATTCCTTTCCGGCGAGTTTGCAGCAGCTTGAAAACTGCATACCTCACCTATGCATGGCTCAACCATGCCCGAAAGAAAGGACTAAATCATGGAACAAACATCAACCTATTCCCCACTCGTAATGCAGGAAACCTCGGATGGTCTACGCCTGTACGACATACGAGACGAAATGCTCGCTGCTCGCGAAATAGAAATCACTGGCGCAATTGACGCTGGCTCGGTTTCAACCGCTATTCGCTGCCTTCTGCATCTACAGAAAGAAGACCAGCAATTGCCTATCACCCTCTATATCAACAGCCCCGGAGGAGAAGTTCAATCCGGTCTTGCGCTGTATGACGTAATGCAAGCAGTAAGCTGCCCGATTCACACGGTATGCCTCGGAATGGCAGCAAGCATGGCAGCATTGCTATTCATCGCGGGAGACCAACGCGAAATGCTGCCCCACAGCCGCGTGATGATCCACGATCCGCTCATTGGCGGCGGAATCGGTGGCAGCGCACTATCCGTAAAAGCTCGCGCGGATGACCTGATGAGAATCCGCGATATTACCGCACAGGTTATTTCCCAACACACGAGAATGAATCTCGAAGAGGTCTTCGAGCTAACAGCGAAAGACACCTATTTCGAAGCAGAAGAAGCCATAGCCAATGGCATGGCAGATCGCATCATCACGAGTCTTTAAAAGATAAGCATGTTGGGTTCGCGGCCCCATACCGCAACCAGCACACAACGCTAAGGAGAGCACATGAAATCGAACATCGCTTCAGCTAACGGCCGAGCAGCCTATCAAGGGAATATCGTCTTCACCAAACACATCGCCGCCAATACCGACAGTTGGCAAACAGGAATGAACAACAACATCCTTGTGTTGGGTTGCTCTGGCAGCGGTAAAACCCGCAATCACCTCAAGCCCAATCTGATGCAGTGCCAAGGGTCCTATATTGTGCTGGACACGAAAGGGAGCCTTTATGACGAAATGGGAGCTTACCTCGCCCTGCAAGGCTACAAAGTAGATCAGCTCGACTTCACCACCATGGGCGGCACCTGCGGATACGATCCCTTGCATCAGGTCCGCATCGAAAACGGCAAGCCAAACCAGCAAGACATCATCGCCATTGCGAGCGCCATCTGTCCGAAGGAAGCACAGCAGTCCGATCCCTTCTGGGGACTTGCCGCAGCAAATTATCTATCGAGCTATATCGCCTATGTATTTGAAGCTTTGCCCGAACGTGAGTGGAGCATGGCTTCGGTTATCAAGCTATTCGAAAGCGGCACTGGCAAAATCCAGCATCTTTTCAACGATCTAGCAATGCATAACCCGGATAGCTATGCAGCATCCCTCTTCAACCGATCAAAAGCCACCTGCGGCGCCGAAAAGATGCACTCAAGCATCCTGGGCATTATCGCTGCAAATCTTTTGCCGTTCGGATTTAAGGGAGCGCTCGATTCTTACGCCAACCCCAACCGCATTGACTTCAGCTCGTTTGGACGAGAGAAGCGCGCCCTGTTCGTGACCGTCGACGACATAGATCACAGCCTCGAGGGGCTTACCAGCCTCTTTATCGAACAAGCTTTTACCCGCCTTTGCAGCAGCGCCGATCGCGACTACACGGAGCACAGGCTCCCTATTCCCGTGCGTTTCATCTTGGACGACTTCGCAAACCTGAACATTCCGCATATCGACGATATGCTGGCGGTTATACGCAGCCGCGAAATCAGCGCAACGATAATCTGCCAAACGGTGAGCCAGCTAGAAGCACGCTACGGCACGGCGGCGGCAAACTCCATCATCGGAAACTGCGACCGACAGCTCCTATTAGCCGTGCAAGATGAAGCAACCGCGCGTTACTTCAGTCTTCGCGCCAACAAACCAGCGTTTGCCCTCCTCGAAACCCCCGCAAATACCTGGTGGTACTTCGAACGAGGAAAGCGGGGCAAGCAAGACGGGGCTTACCAGCTCGACCAGCACCCCGAATACCCCTTTTACCAGGCTATTTGCGAATGCAAAAATCAGCTAACGATAGATGGGCAATTCGCAATACCCCTAGAAGACGAGACCCCCTGGAGCGAGGAATCATCATTCGAACTCGCATCCGAAGAGAACACCACCAACGCCGCGTAAGGGAGCAACCATGCCTTCACAACACACCGCAAACACACTAGACCTGCTCATCGAGGAAGCGGGCAAACAAGAGATCGGTAACAGGCAGGACCAATTCTACCGTGAACGCCTGAAAGAATTCGATGCATCGGGTGTCTACCGCGCTCATGCCGATCTGCTTATCAAGCTGATAGAGCCACTACGGGAATTGCTGCCCACAAAGGAAGAATACGACGCCTACGCAAAAGGCAAGCCATATCCGCAACAAAACGATCCCACGCTTGAAGGAATGCGAAAGCTCGCGAATCCCGCCATCGTCACCGTAAACGAAGCCCGATACTCAGACCACGACGAGCATCACGTCTGGCAAGAAATGAGCGATGACGATTGGAACGATCTCATGAATAGCGTCGATTTCATCAAGGATTTCTGGGAGGGCGAAGCATATGCCAATACCCTCGATCTGGCAAAGGCGGCAATACTCCATACCGTTTTATACAACGATGAGTTGAAGGAGACCGTTTTCAGGGAAGCTGCCGAAATGGTGCGCATCATGTCGATCCCCGCCAGAGAACTCAATGCATGGAAGGACCGCCGCCCAATGTAGCGAAACGGCCGCTTCGCAAACCCGTCCCGCTCATTCACGAGGGACGAAGCGCATCCAGTAGAACCCTATGCCCTAAAGCCAAAATGAGGATCCGCATGCACCGAACAACGCCCTCTCACTCGACAATGAACTGCCCTCCATTTCTCGGTGCCCAAGAAACGGGAGTGAGTTCACAATGAGAGAGGGCGTTTGTTTTTTAGCGCAAAAGACACCCGCGGTGCACAATCAGCCCTCCAAAGCGCGACTAGCGCCAATTCCCACAGCGTCAAGCAAATCGGAAAGAGCATTTGCGCCAGGAGCAACAGTCGCAATGCCATCAGGCGCGAAAAGCTGCTCCTGAGCCCACGCCGACTGCTGCATGGGCTCGAAATGGCATACCTGCCCCCTACCACATAAAAGCCACAGCGCATCAACCCCGCCTGCGCTGCCTCGTGTTTCGAGCTTGTACTTACGCAAGCACTCCAGCATGCAGCTCTTCGCATCGCTCTGGGAGCCATCGAAAGCAACCGATGAAACCGTGCGGAATTTGGCATCTAGGACAATGGTCGTTGTGCCTGAGCCGGACTTCCAAACCATCAGATAGTCGGGCGTCCAATACGAATCAAAACCAGCGGATGTAAGCGTGGTTCTATGCAGGGAGATACCATGCTCTTCGCGGTTATCCCCATAAATGACTGGCTGGTAGAACAACGAAACAGATTCATCGCCACGAATCAATCGATACACCGTTGCAACCTGGGATTCGTTCTGAAAATAACGCGAATCAAGGCTATACTGCGCCTGTTCAATTGGGCAATCGAACGACAACTCATCGGGAACAAACCCCCTGCCCCGCAATGAAGAGAGCAGCTCGTAGAGAACGAAATACTCATAGAGCTTATCCATTTTCCAGGTGCGAAGAACCAACCCATCGCGATACATCTGGAATTCGCCAAATGAATCCCACTCACGCATAAGGGTATGCACCGCTGCGTAGGCAGGTATCTCTTGAAATGCCTTGGTTCTCCTAGGCAAGCGATAGCGAATACTACGCACTCCAGGCATGCATCGCTTCAAAGCTGTTACCACACTACGCATTCGCCTCCGAAGAGCGGCGGCTTTTTGGACAAGGGGGCGCTCACGATTAAGGGAGGCTTCCAGCATAACCAGCGCCAGAATCAGCCCATCACCATCTTCCATCCCCTTCAGCTGAGACACCATGTTTTCAATATGGTCGATATCGTCTTGCGCCCTGTCGAGTATTCGGCTAAGTGCTGCAGCAACTGCTTCCGCAAAAGACAGCAATGCACGATTCTCTCTAATGTCAAACGTCTTTCGGGGGTGATCGGTACGAAGATGCGACGGAATAACGTAAGATCCGTTCATGCGAAGAGGCGTCTCTGCGGGCACTTCACGCAACACCTCAGGGTTACCTGCAAGCCAAAGCAACTCGCTGCGGCCCAGGCTACGCACCTGAGAAGGAGACACCAGAACGCTTGTTTTCACCGTACGACAATGCGCATGGGTACAAAAAAAGTTCAGGTTTGCCTCGTACCCGCGAACCGTCTTTTCACAAAGAGCCAAAAACGATGACAGCGACTTGGACGAATCGGAGGCAAGACCAGATTCCATCAAGGCCAAGCGATCTTCCTCAACCTGATCAAACCCAAACATCCAACGGACCGCTTCTTCATCGGCACCAGAAACAAGGGTGTCGATTATACCGAGTACCGATACCTCTTGGTCTTCCCTATCGCACATGCAAGGAATGTCTTTTGTTGAAAAAGATTCCGTCTTGGATTCAGTCAAACAAAGTCGCAGAGAAATCGATGCGAAGCCATATGTCATCGAAAAGGGATACCACCCATCGTCCCTATCGAGTATCAACTGATACAAAGACAGCTGAATTCCATTGATATCCTCGGCATAATTGGCAACCGCGCGCACCTGCAAAGCAATTGGCTCTTCGCCGTTCAGAGACCACATGATGTCGCCATCGCCCAGAATGGCATCGGTAATCAGAAGCGCGCGATATTTATGCGATTCGTGAACAACACCCTCGGTTGCCAAATCCAAGCTTGCCGGCGCATAGTTTTCCAACAAAGGAAAGTCGACATGACTTCCCTTTTCGGCATCAACCAGGCGCAGTATCCAGGTATTGGATACTTTATGCGAAATACTGGTAATAGCCACTGTCTTCGCCAGCCTCAAGCATATGATCCACACGCGCCTTGGTGAGAGGAAGATTGGTTACCATTGAAAGATCTTCGAGCAAGCCGCCCAAGCGCTCCTCTGTGCCCGAAAGTACCGGCAGTACCTTTTGGGCAATCGCGTAATCGATGGGAGCATATTGAGACTGAGCCGAAGAGCAATCCATAACACGTGACGCCGTACGGGCATATGACAACATCATCTTCTGGCTACGCGGACTAACCGGGTAGCGATGACGGGCGCAAAGCTCGATTACCTCCTTCATTTTTGCATCAAGCTCAACTCCCAGCAAAACATCACTCTGTGCACCAAATGCACGCTTTAGTGCTTGATAGGAATACATATCTGCCGTATACGGATCAAAAGAAACCAGTGGCTCATCAAGATCCTCGAAGTCAAGAGCCTGCGGATCGAGCGTGACTACCCAGCTGCGGTCAAGGAAACGAGGCGAAAGCTCTTCGGTGGTGTGGTCGAAATTAACGGTGGCAATAAAGCGTAGATAACTAGGGACCTTGAATGACTGGCTGCCCCCCAACGAAAGTTCAAATGGGCCAGAACGGAACGAATCGCATACGCGCAAGAACGGCGACCAGTAGTGCTCGATGGAGCTAAGGTTTGCTTCGTCGAGCAGGAACAGGAAAGGAGCAACCTCGCTTTCCGAAAGCCCCTGTTCACACTCGTTACTCAAAAGCATAAGAGCATCAAACGCTGCAGGATTCGATTTTTCAAGCGTCTTGCTGAACGGGTTGTAATAGCCGATAAAGTCTTTATAGGAAGTCCAACCCTTTTCAACGGGAACCTCAACAAAGCGCTTTGCCCCGCTGTTCTTCAAGCCAAGGATCTCTGCAAGAATATTCACAAGTGAGGTTTTGCCAGTGCCGGGCAAACCGGCAAAGGTAGTGATATAAGACTGAGTAAGGCAAATCAGCACATTCGCAACATCGTTTTTAACCATATCGCGTCCGTAGCATTCATCAATTTGCCGCACCAGACCATCAAGCAAGACCTTCGGATCCGAGCTGTTGCCGTTGACGGGCTTAAGCAACGCAGGAGCAGAAGGGGCTGGCTGGCTTTTTTCAACAATAGATTCGCCGCCGAAAGTACCATCAACCGAAGAAACAACCTGCTTCAAGGCAGCGTTTTCAAGAACCTTCCCAATAAGCGTTTCGTCATCGAGGAAGCCAGCAAGCAATCCATCTATCTGACGCCGCACCGATTCCCTACCTTGCTCCAAGCTGCTTTTCTGTTCCTCGAGCAAGCGAACCTCACCCAACAAAGCGTTGCGCTCTTCCTGAACCGCTTTCACATGAGAAGCCATTTCCTCTTCAAAGCGCCTACGACGCTCATCGAGCTCCCCATCGAAGCGCTTAAGCTCATCCTTGACGGCAGAAAGAGATTCCCGCGCTTGCTGAGCAGAAGCGCTCGCCTCCGCGACCTCTGCGGCGTACTGAGCCTTCTCCATTTCAACGCGCTGACGCACCTGGTCGCTTTCGAGCACCTTATCGTAGAAAGCCCTGAAATGCTCGTTGGAGAGCACGTATTCAGCCAACTGCTGAGGATCCGCATTCTCTATCGCGGAATCCTTTACCGCATCAGGAAGCGTTGACCAGTTTTCGTACGTGCTCAGCAAACCCAACAAACGAGAACGACGATTAGGTGTAAGGGGAATTTTCGCCTCTTCATCGAGGCACTTGCCTATTTCACTCTTAAGCGTTCTTACCTGTCCCTTTGACAGGTAACCATCGCAAGAACGCGCAACCCTGCCCATCGCATCAAGAAGCTCTTTGTCGGTTATCCAGTCGACGGGATCTTCCAGCTTCGCAAATTGAGCAGAGAGCTCATCGGTGCTGAGATACTGAGTTACCAAATTGTCCGTATCATCGACAATGTCGATGGAAAACGAGAAAACATCCTCGTCAAATACACCGATGCACAAACCGTAAGAATTGCTTGCATGAAGCTGGATGCCGGTGCCCTCAGTGCAAGTTGTTTCAAACGGGCCATAGAGCTTACGTTGACCCTGTTTTCCTTGAGCAACAACGACAAGCTTTGTTTGCGGCAATGCCGCGGCAGAATAAACATGGACAGGATTCTGCGATGGATGGGTTAAATCAACGACTTCCTGAACATCGATCACCTGGACCAATGAGCCTGAAAGGGAATGCTTTGAAAGCGGCATGAATTCAACCGAAGAAGCACCCCGCGTGAAAAAGGGATCGATGATGCTGTTGTAGCGTGCGCGCTCATTTTCTGGATAGTTGTGGTTACGATTGGGGTGTTCATCGTTTACCCGCATAACAACGATATTGCCAAACATGTCGAATAGGTCACGCGGCGTGGTTCGGCTTGCAACCATGGGCAAACACCCATTATCGGGAAATGCGCTGTCTTCAAGGAGAGTAAGAGAATCGTCTTCCACCAAAAACTGAGGATAGGCAAAACACCTGCTCGCACCCTCGAACAGAGGATAGCTAACATAGGTAAGCAAGTCACGGTGGATGCAATCTTCGATCCTGCTAATTTGCCCTTCGGCAAGAACCATGCTCATAGCCACTGCTTTCTATTGAGTAGTACTTAATCAAGGGCAAAAACCCAGTAAGAACGTACACTAAAACAAAGCACAGCAACAGAAGAATGGGGCGCTTTTTCTTGGATGTACACTGCAATGCCGAGCACGCTTTCCGCCCGGTGCGAAGATTCCGTAAAGCCTATATAAAAGAAGGCTTCTAGCTATTCATGGCTGACATCTTGCTTTAGGCTGAATTACGCAAATTTATGCCCAGTAGATGGGCTTTCCATATCAATCAGAAGGAACCACATGTCAAACCTGCAAGAGGAAATTGCGTCTAGACGCACGTTTGCCATCATCTCCCACCCCGACGCTGGCAAAACCACCCTTACTGAAAAGCTGCTGTTGTATACCGGCAGCATCCAGACAGCTGGCTCGGTTAAAGGCAAAAGCAGCTCCAAGCACGCCGTTTCCGACTGGATGGACATCGAAAAGGAACGCGGCATTTCCGTTACCTCTTCGGTTCTGCAATTCAACTACGATGGTTGCTGCGTAAACATCCTTGACACCCCGGGCCATCAAGACTTTTCAGAAGACACGTAC
>ERZ506977.946-NODE-946-length-12744-cov-7.576720_pt1 | contig 12744 bp, 10 predicted proteins | sample MGYA00513168_ERZ506977 | MGnify/ENA metagenome assembly ERZ506977
ACATAAGATCCTGCAATTGTTCCGACTCCGGAAGCCTTGAATGTCTGACGTACTTCTGCGTGTCCGAGTACCTTCTCCTCAAATACAGGATCCAGCATACCCTTCATAGCTGCTTCTACATCTTCGATTGCATTGTAGATGACACGGTACAGACGGATATCTACACCTTCACGGTCTGCTGTTTCTTTTGCTGTTGCATCCGGACGAACGTTGAATCCGATGATGATCGCATTTGATGCAGAAGCCAGACTTACGTCAGATTCATTGATTGCACCAACGCCGCCGTGAATGATCTTAACGACTACTTCATCATTAGACAGCTTCAGTAAGCTCTGTTTGATTGCTTCTACAGATCCCTGTACATCTGCCTTTACTACGATACCAAGTTCTTTTAAGTTGCCTTCCTGAATCTGTGTAAACAGGTCATCCAGAGAAAGTTTAGATTTTGTCTCTTCCAGAAGTTTTACCTTGCTCTGTGAAATGAATGTCTCTGCAAAGTTTCTTGCTTCTTTTTCATTTCCACATCCGACGATAACTTCTCCGGCATTCGGTACATCGTTAAGTCCAAGGATCTCTACCGGTGTAGACGGACCTGCTTCTTTGACTCTTCTTCCCTTGTCATCCATCATGGCTCTTACTTTACCAAATGCAGAACCTGCTGCGATTGGATCTCCGACACGGAGTGTTCCCTTCTGAACCAGGATATTTGCAACGGAACCTCTTCCCTTATCCAGTTTTGCTTCCAGTACAAGACCTCTTGCACGGCGGTTTGGATTGGCTTTTAATTCCATTACTTCTGCTGTTAAAGCGATCATTTCCATCAGATCTTCCAGACCTTCTCCTGTCTTGGCAGATACCGGAACGAAGATTGTGCTTCCACCCCAGTCTTCCGGAATCAGTTCGTATTCTGTCAGTTCCTGTTTTACACGGTCAATGTTGGCACTTGGTTTATCCATCTTGTTGACAGCTACGATGATCTCTACACCTGCAGCTTTTGCATGGTTAATCGCTTCTACTGTCTGCGGCATAACACCATCGTCTGCTGCTACTACGAGAACTGCGATATCTGTAGAGCTTGCTCCACGCATACGCATTGCTGTGAACGCCTCATGTCCCGGAGTATCCAGGAATGTGATCTTCTCTCCGTTGATCTCTACAACATAAGCACCGATGTGCTGTGTGATACCGCCGGCCTCACGGTCGATGACATTTGTATGACGGATTGCATCCAGAAGGGAAGTTTTACCGTGGTCAACGTGACCCATAACGCAGACTACAGGCGGACGTTTCTTCATCTTCTTTTCGTCCTCTTCTTCTTCTTTTAGAAGTTCTTCGATCACGTCTACAACTTCTTCTTTCTCGCAGAGAACGTCGAATTCCAGCGCGATCTCTTCTGCTGTCTCATAATCGATCTCCTGGTTCACCGTAGCAACTTTTCCCTGCATAAAGAGCTTTTTGATAATTACAGACGGAACAATCTTCATCTTATCAGCCAGTTCTTTGATTGTCAGAACCTCTGGGATTGTGATCTGTTTGATCTCTTCCTCTACCTTCTGCTCTTTCTGCTGTGGTTTCTGAAGCTGCTGTTTTGGCTCGTTTTTCTTCTTGCCCTTTGGCATTCTTTCTTCATCATCACGACGATAATCTTTCTTCTTGTGATCGTCTTTTCCCTTGGCATTCTTTCTCTGTGGTTTCTGTCCTTCGATTGCAGGAGCCGGAATGCTTGGGTTGTTCTTTCTGTCATTTCTTCTGTTGTCGTTTCTGTCTCCGAATTTACGTCCCTGTCTGTCATCGCCACGGTTATTGTCTCGTCTGTTATCACGGTCTCCCTGGTTTCTGTCGGAACGTCCGTTCTGCGGGCGGTCTCCTCTCTGGAATCTCTGTCCGCCTCTTCCTTCCTGGCGGTCACCGTTACGTCCGTCTCTTCCGCCACGTCTTTCACCACCACGGTTATTTCTGTTATCGGATCTGTCGTTTCTATCAGATCTTTCATTTCTTTCAGATCTCTCCGGTCTTTCACTTCTTTCCGGACGTCTGTTCTGTGTTCTTTCTGCTGCCGGCTTCTCTGTCCTCTTTGGAGCCTGTGCTTCTTCTGCAGACGCATTCTGTGCTGCAGAACGGTCAGAACGTCTTGCCGGACGGCCGTTATTTACCTGCATCGGTTTTCCCTGTCCGGAATTCTGACGATTTCCTCCGGATCTTCTTCCTTTGTTACCACCGTTCTGTGCATTCTGCGGACGTATTACATGCACGATATTCTTTTTCTTTGGTGTTTCTGATTTTTGTGTATTTTCGTTTGTATTTGTTTCTATATCTTTATTATTTGACATATAATCTGCCTCCTCTATGCAATTGTCTGATTCTCTGTGTCTATATGCTTCCGGATTCCTTTTGCAAATCCCTCATCCAGGATAACCAAAGATGCACGGAACTCTTTTCCCATTGCATGCCCCAATGTATCTTTATCTTTGTAAAAATAGATCGGGACCTGATAAAAGTCACACATGTTCTGAAATTTCTTCTTGGTATTATCGGATGCATCGTCTGCAACGATCACAAGATATGCCCTTCCGGATTTTACTTCTTTCTCCGTACAGAACTCCCCGCTTGCAACCTTGCCGGCTTTCGTGGCAAGACCGATCATAGATAATGCTTTATTCTGACTCAAGTACTTCCATCTCCTTTTCCAGTGCTTCATACACTTCTTTCGGGATAGCCTGCTTAAAGGATCTCTCCAGGCCCTTATTCTTCACTGCTTTTGCAAGGCAGTCACTGTTCGGGCAGAGATAAGCACCGCGTCCGTTCTTTCTTCCTGTTGCATCCAGTAGAAATTCTCCCTCCGATGTGCGGATGACACGAATCATCTCTTTTTTACTCTTCATTTCCTGACATCCTACGCATTTACGCATAGGAACTTTTTTATTTGCTCCCACGAATTATCACCTATTCCTCTGTATCCTCTACTTCATCGAATGTGATCTCTGCGTCGTCATCATCATATTCAGCATCTGCTGTGTTCTCTACATCGAATTCTTCTGCATCGTCATCGTACTCTTCTTCGTATACGCCTTCGCTTAATTCCATGTAGTTCTCCGGAAGTTCACCGGATTCGATTGCCTGTGTCTCATTCTTGATGTCGATCTTATATCCTGTCAGTCTTGCTGCCAGTCTTGCATTCTGACCTTCTTTACCGATAGCCAGTGATAACTGATAATCCGGAACGATAACGCTTGCTGTCTTTTCATCCGGATCAGCCATTACAGAAATAACCTTTGCAGGGCTTAATGCATTCTCGATCAGGATTGCCGGATTGTCACTCCAGTTGATGATGTCGATCTTCTCGCCGCGCAGTTCATTGACGATCGCATTGACTCTGGCTCCGTTCATACCAACACATGCACCGACCGGATCCACATCAGGATCGTTAGACCATACAGCGATCTTTGTTCTGCTTCCTGCTTCTCTTGCGATACTCTTGATCTCTACGATACCGTCCTTTACTTCTGTAACTTCTGATTCAAACAGACGTTTTACAAGTTCCGGATGTGTACGGGATACCAGGATCTTAGGTCCCTTTGTCGTATTCTTTACTTCTACGATATATAATTTGATACGTTCTGTCGGTTTGAAGACCTCACCTTTTACCTGCTCATTCTCTGTCAGCATAGCATCTGCTTTACCAAGGTTGATGCTGACATTCTTTCCAACATAACGCTGTACGATACCTGTCACGATATCTTTTTCTTTTTCAAAATACTGATCGTATACAACCTTACGCTCTTCTTCACGGATCTTCTGTAAGATCAGGTTCTTTGCATTCTGTGTTGCAATACGTCCGAATGATTTGGACTCGATCGGAATATGCACGATATCACCAAGCTCGAACTTGCTGTCGATCTCTTTTGCATCTTCCAGACTGATCTGCTCCAGTTTGTCTTCCACTTTTTCTACAACCGTTTTCTCAGCGTATAACTGATACTCACATGTCTCCTTGTTCATGATCAGTTTGATGTTGTCTGTCTTACCGAAATGGTTCTTACAGGCATTCATCAGTGAATTTTCAATGGCGTCTAACAGTGTCTCTTTACTGATATCTTTCTCTTTCTCCAGTATATTTAACGCTTCTAATAATTCTGTATTCATGGTCTGTTCCTCCTTACTTATCCATGCCGTTTAAAAATCAAATGCTAATCGGATCAGTGCGATCTCGCTTTTTTCAAATGTTTTCTCAGTCTCATCTTCCATCTCGATCGTAACCGTTGTCTCATCGTAATCCTTTAAGATCCCGGTGAATTCCTTCTTTCTGTCGATCATACGGTAGGTTCTGATCTCAACTTCTTCTCCAAGGCTTCTCTTGAAGTCCTTTTCCTTCTTCAGTGGTCTGCCAAGTCCCGGTGAGCTGACTTCCAGAATATACGAATCTTCGATATAATCTTTCTCGTCCAGAATATCGGAAAGTCTGCGGCTTACAACCTCACAGTCATTCACTCCGATTCCACCCGGTTTATCAATATATGCACGAAGGTACCAGTTACTTCCTTCTTTTACATATTCGACATCCACCAGTTCAAATCCATACTCTTCCACGATTGGAAGCAGGATCTCTTCTGTTTTCTGTTCATACATTTCTCTTTTTGACAATCTAAAATCCTCCTTATGCAGACCTTACTTATCTATGTTTCTATATCAGTCGGCACTCTCTTATCTGCACATACTTTGATATGCAACAAAGAAGAGTGAACAATATGTCCACTCTTCTGCCGATTGATTTATGTAACTAAATTAACTATAGCACTGTTCTTTTGTAAAATCAAGGGATTTTGCGTATTTTTTACACTTTTCCGTGTTTGAACGCCATCATCATCTCATTTGTCAGGCTTAAGTCTTCTGCCTCTACCGGCATCTTATCCCGTTCAAACCACTCCGCCATGGCAAGTTCATCGGTATCCAGTGTGATACCGTCCTCCCCGTCCAGTTCACAGAAGAATCCCATCAGCAGCGTATCGGTAAATGACCACGGCTGGCTCTTATAATACCGCAGGTTCTTCACCTTCAGTCCGACCTCTTCCATGACCTCACGCCTTACCGTCTCTTCAATGGATTCGCCTGTTTCATTAAATCCTGCAAGCAGTGCATACTTTTTGTATTCTCTTCCCGCATACTTTGACATCAGAATCTTATCCCCATGTGTGACAGCTATGATCACCGCCGGACAGATCTTCGGGAATTCCATCATACCGCAGTCCGGGCAGCGCATCATACGCTCTTTGTCGTCATGCACCATCGGCTGTCCGCAGTGACCGCAGAACTTCCGCGACTGATACCAGCGGTAAAGCTGCCATCCCGTCACTGCCGCAAACTGTCTGTATTTCGGTCTTGCCTCGCGGAAATACTGATTGTCCTTCAGTTCGAATCCTGGGAAATTCTCCGGATCAATTCCTTCTGCCAGATAATATCCCTGTCCGTCAATTGAAAAGAGATACGTATACTCTTCATATACATCCGGATTGTAAACTGCCGCCTCTTTAAATGTAAGGAACGAGATCTCCTGATCCTCAATCTTCACCAGGATCTTTCTACCTTCATAATATAAGATCACACTGTCTTCCTTTGGCGGCTCCGGTACATATTCATTTCTATATACATGTGGTTCTATGTTCTGTATCATATCGTTTACCCTCTGTATTTGGTTCCTGTTCCGTCTCGTTTTGCAAGTTTCAGGCGGTTCAGGGTAACTTCTTTTTCATGGTATGAAATCTTACACTCGGTTCCTTCTTCAAACAGATACACATCTGTCAGTGCATCGTCTTTCTTCAGACGGATGCCGCGCACTCCGATCGCACCTTTCTTCTTCTCCGTCACTTCTGCTGCCGGGAAGCGTAAGAAGAATCCGTCCGTTGTCTGCAGTACGATATGCTGGTTCTCCGTCACAACCTGGATCTTCACGACCTCATCTTCCGGCTGAAGCTTAGTTGCTGTAATGGTACGCTTTGTTGCCTGGAATTCCGTTCCTTCAACCTTCTTGATCATCCCCTGCTTTGTGGCAAATAAAAGCTTCGCATACCGCATCTGTTCGGAGTCGCAGATGTACACGATCTCTTCCTGCGTGCTGTCATAATTACTGATATTGTCGATCGGCTGTCCCTTGTCACGGAATTTTCCATATGGGATATCCATCACTTTCACCTGATGCATCTTTCCATCTTTTGTGAAAATGCAGATCTTGCCGGTATTCATGCAGTGTAGGATGTATTTATTCTCATTATCTGCCGCTTCTTTATTACGCTCATAAGTACTTACATCTACCGTCTTCGCATATCCGAAACGGTCCATTAAGAACACAACTTCCTGTTCTTCGACTTTCTTCTCTTCAAATACAGCTTCTTCTGCATTCTCTACAACCGTACGTCTCTTTCTTGCGAATTCCTTCTTGATACGGTCCAGATCTTCCATGATAACTGCTGCCATCGAATCGTAATTATTCAGGATATCTTCATATTTTTCAATCTTAGCCAGCGTCTCTTCATGTTCTTTCTGAAGTGCTTCGATTTCCAGACCGATCAGCTTGTACAGACGCATCTCCAGGATCGCTGTTGCCTGACGCTCTGTAAATCTTAACATTCCCGCCATCTTTTTGGAAATGGAGGACTTGAACTTAATGTTCTCTGTCTCCCCGTTCATCAGGCATGCCTTTGCGTCTTTTACATTCTGGCTTCCTCTTAAGATCTCGATGATCAGATCGATCACGTCACAGGCTTTGATCAGACCTTCCTGGATCTCTTTTTTATCCTGCTCTTTCTTAAGTAATGTCTTATATTTTCTCGTCGCCATATCGAACTGGAAGTCTACATGTGCCTCGATGATACGCTTCAGGCCCATGGTCTCCGGTCTTCCGTCCGCAACTGCCAGCATATTAACTCCAAAGGTATCTTCCAGTCGGGTCTTCTTATAGAGCATATTGGTCAGATTCTCTACGTCCGCACCTTTCTTCAGGTCAATGACGATACGGATTCCTTCTTTGGACGACTGATTGGAAATATCCACGATGTCTGTTGTCTTCTTGGTCTCTACCAGATTGCAGACATCATTTAAGAATTTCCCGATTCCCGCACCGATCATGGTATAAGGAATCTCTGTGATGACCAGACGTTTCTTTCCGCCCTTCATATCTTCTACTTCAACTTTTCCACGGATCTTGATCTTTCCGGTTCCTGTCTCGTAGATCTCCGGCAGGTCGTCTTTGTTGACCACGATTCCACCTGTCGGGAAATCCGGCCCTTTGATATATTTCATCAGCTGTCTGGTCGTGATCTCCTCATTTTTCATATAGGCTTTGACACCGTCTACAACCTCTCCCAGATTGTGTGTCGGGATACTGGTTGCCATACCGACCGCGATACCTTCCGCACCGTTCACCAGAAGGTTCGGGATACGCACCGGAAGTACGACCGGTTCCTTCTCCGTCTCGTCAAAGTTCGGCATGAAGTCTATAATATCCTTGTCCAGATCAGCCAGATACGCTTCCTGTGTGATCTTCGCAAGTCTCGCCTCAGTATAACGCATTGCGGCTGCACCGTCTCCTTCGATCGAACCGAAGTTACCGTGTCCGTCTACAAGGATCATTCCTTTTTTAAATTCCTGTGCCATGACCACCAGTGCGTCATAGATGGAACTGTCTCCGTGCGGGTGATATTTACCCATGGTATCTCCGACGATACGCGCACATTTACGGTACGGTTTGTCATACCGGATCCCCAGTTCGTGCATATCGTAAAGTGTACGTCTCTGTACTGGTTTCAGTCCGTCTCTTACATCCGGCAGGGCTCTGGCAATGATTACGCTCATTGCATAATCGATATATGATTTTTTCATCACGTCCGAATATTCGGTTCTGATGATCTGTGAATCCTGCATTGTATTTCTCCTATCCTATATATCTCTATATATCAAGTTCCGCTTCTGTCGCATTTTCATAAATAAATGAACGTCTTGGCGGTACTTCTGATCCCATCAGCATCTCGGTTACGCTGGATGCCATTCTTGCGTCTTCAATCTCTACCAGTTTCAGAAGTCTGGTTTCCGGGTTGAGGGTTGTCTCCCACAACTGTTCTGCATCCATCTCTCCCAGACCTTTGTATCTCTGTAAGGTAAATGGACCGTCATGCGTCTTTCTGTATTTTTCCAGTGCTTTATCATCATACAGATATTCTTCCTCGCCTTTCTTCGGCATCGCCTTATAAAGAGGCGGCATCGCAATATAGACATGTCCTTCGAAAATCAGTTCCGGCATAAAGCGGTAGAACAACGTCAAAAGCAGTGTCGAGATATGGGCACCGTCCACGTCGGCATCGGCCATGATGATGATCTTGTCATACCGCAGCTTGCTGATATCAAAGTCATTTCCATATCCTTCGGAAAATCCGCAGCCAAATGCATTGATCATCGTCTTGATCTCTGCATTCGCCAGCACTTTATCGATACTTGCTTTTTCCACGTTCAGGATCTTACCACGGATTGGAAGGATTGCCTGGAACATACGGTCTCTGGCTGTCTTCGCAGACCCCCCGGCAGAATCTCCCTCTACGATGAAGATCTCACATTTTGATGCATCACGGCTTTCGCAGTTCGCAAGCTTTCCGTTACTGTCAAAGGAATATTTCTGCTTGGTCAGAAGATTCGTCTTTGCACGCTCTTCCGTCTTACGGATCTTTGCCGCCTTCTCCGCACAGCCAATGACTTTCTTAAGCGTCTCCAGATTACGGTCAAAGAAACGGATGATCTCATCGTTCGTGACCTTACTGCAGGCCTTTGCCGCGTCCGGATTGTCAAGCTTGGTCTTCGTCTGACCTTCAAATCTCGGATCCGGGTGCTTGATCGATACGATTGCCGTCATACCGTTACGGATATCGGCTCCGGTAAAATTTGCATCCTTTTCTTTCAGAATACCAAGTTCTCTTGCATACTGGTTGATCGCCGTTGTAAATGTCGTCTTGAATCCGGTCAGATGCGTTCCTCCTTCTGCATTGTAGATATTATTACAGAAGCCAAGTACATTTTCATGGAACTCGTTGACGTACTGGAAGGCCACTTCTACTTCGATGCCTTCTGCTTCCCCTTTGAAATACACCGGATCATGTACGACTTCTTTTTTATGATTCAGTTCACGGATGAATCCAAGGATTCCGTCCGGCTCATGATAAATGATCTGTTCCGGTTCTGCTCCCCTTTTATCTTCAAATACGATCTTCAGATCCGGATTCAGATAAGCAGTCTCATGAAGACGGCTCTTTACCTCTTCTGCTTTGAACTTTGTCTTTTCAAATATCGTATCATCCGGAAGAAAATTCACTTTCGTTCCGGTCTTTCTTGTCTTTCCGATCGTCGGCAGTAATCCGTCTTCCAATTCGATCACCGGTTTTCCCTGTTCATACCGGTCATGGTGGATATATCCGTCCCTGCTGATCTGCACATCCATATAGGTAGACAGCGCATTTACAACAGAAGAACCGACACCATGCAAACCTCCGCTGGTCTTGTATGCCGAATCGTCGAATTTTCCGCCCGCATGAAGTGTCGTGTATACCACACGAGCTGCCGATACTCCTGTTGCATGAAGGTCTACCGGTACACCACGTCCGTTATCTGCGATCGTTGCCGAACCGTCTTTTTCCAGTGTCACATGAATCTCGCTGCAATATCCGGCAAGATGCTCATCCACCGCATTATCCACGATCTCATAGATCAGATGGTTCAGACCTTTGGTTGAAACACTTCCTATATACATTCCGGGTCTTTTTCTTACCGCTTCCAGTCCCTCCAGGATCGCGATACTTCCCGCATCATATGTATTCTTTTTCGCCATTCTTTCTATATCCTTTCTCCGTTTCCATCTGTATGACAGACATTGAAAAACATCACATCTGATACCTTCCACAAGTATCATACAGATTTTTCCATACTTTGGATATCTTATCATAAAAATATTTTCGAATCAAGACAACACCTGATGCAGAAGCTCTGCAAGAAGTTCCATAGCATTTCGCATCTCTTCTACTGTATTCGTCTGCGCTCCTGCCTCGACCAGAAGTGTCTTCGGTTTGAAATGCATGTTATAGCGGTATGCCCGAAGGAAAATGTGTCTGGCAAATCCCGGATAATATTTGGCTGCTGCAATCTCCATCTGAAGGGAAAATGCCAGATTGTCTTCCAGATATGGATTCGGAAGATAACTGATATTTCCATTTGCCCGCGTTCTGCTGAGTCCGTTGAAGAACATGATCTGCGCCGTCTGTCTGCCATCCACCTCTGTCACAAGATGTGTCCCTTCCGCCACACCGTCCCGGTGGAGGTCGATCACCACTTCTATACTTGGATTATCTTTTAATATCTTCTGCACATCCGGTTCCGCAAGCTGATATGCTTTGCTGCGGTCCAGTTTGCCATTTACCAGATCATAAACACCTGTGTGATGATACGTCTCGATTCCATACTTTTGATTCAAAAGATCTGTCAGATACGTTCCCATACCTACAATCGATGTATTCGCATCCCCCGGAACAGAATCTTTAAACTGCTCCTGGGAATGTGTATGATAGATCAGCACCTTCGGTCCGGCTGCCTCTTCATTAGAATTGGAATTCAGCTTCATATTCTTTCCAAGCAGCCGGTCTGCATTGATCAGATTTGCATCCGCCATCGTACTGCTGTCCACTGTGTAAAAATGGCTCATCAGATATTCGTAATCTCTTAATTTATCCATGGATATGTCTACTTTAGCCTCCGGTATCTTCACCATCTCCTGCTGCGTGACACTTTGCCCCTGCGTAATGAGCTTTCCATTTTCATCCACGGCATTTTCATCATTCGCCTGCTTTTCTAATATCATGGCATAGGTCTGGGAATCTTCGGCGATAGTATCCTCTTTTTCCGCTGACAGATAGGTTCCAATCGGGAACAATTTCATCACTGTCTGTGTCACGTCCTCTGCAGGACCTCCGACATGGTCTTTTTCCGATGTATAAGTCAGTGTCGTCATTATATTTCCGACAGCACAATCTGCAATGACCTCTTTTTCTTTTTCCAGGAATGATATTTTCAGTTCTCGTACTGTTCCATTTTCTTTTATTACATGACCTCTTATGAAACAGGTCAGAAGTATTCCAGCACTGCCCCAGGCTGCACACTTCATATATTTTTCCAACATTCTCTGCCTGTCTTTCTTTTTCACATTTTTAACACCTCTGCCGTTTACTGATTTTTACGATATCTTAGTTCTTACTATATTATGGCAATATTGTAAATGTTATGACTGCATTATTTTTTCTTTCCCCGCAAAAAGCATATTCATTGCTTCTGAAATTGTATAACTGATTCGTCTTACTGTATCATCAATATCTTTTGGTGTCACAAACATACCATTCAGATGCGGAGCAATCAATTCCTTTACCAGTTCATATTTCTCTGCGGAATTATATCCCTGCAATACCACTCCCACCCCTTTTAATGTTTCTGATGTTTCCAGTGCCGTAATAAAGTTCTCCATTGTATCATTCACAATGGTTGCCGCATCCACAACTGTCGGCACTCCGATTGCAATGACCGGAATTCCCATCGTATCTTTTGTAATCTCACTTCGGTGATTTCCAACCCCTGCTCCCGGATAAATTCCCGCATCAGAAATCTGTATTGTCCGGTTCAGTCTTTTGGTACTTCTTGCTGCCAGTGCATCAATTACCATAATCAGATCAGGGGTTGTCTCATTTACTATTCCCCGTATAATTTCTGCAGACTCCATCCCGGTCTGTGCCATCACTCCCGGAACGATCGCACTTACAATCCTGCTTCCGCCTTTTCCCACTGCATACCTTCCATATTCCTGCACAATATGTCTGGTAACATTCAACTGATCCACCACATACGGTCCCAGTGCATCCGGTGTCACTTCACGATTGCCAAGGCCTACAACAAGTACCGAATATCCTTTTTCCTGATTTTCTTCCGTATCTTTCATATATTTTTCCAAAAAACCTGCCAATGTCTCCGATATTTCCCTGTGATACCCTTCATCTGCAGCTGCCATATTCGGCGCTTCCAGTGTCAGATATGTTCCCACAGGTTTTCCCATCGCCTTCGCCCCATTTTCCGTTTCAATCCTGACCGTTGTGATCTTAATCTCCTTTTCTTCATCATACTCCTCTTCCAGAACGACACCTGATACCTCCACATGATCCGATTCAAACCGTTCTTTCTGTTCCATCGCAAGATCCGTCCGTATCTTATACTTCTCCACCATCATTTTTATCCATCCTTTCTCAAATTAATGCTAGTTTTTCCAATATTTTCAGAAATATGTATTGACAGATTCCAATTCATGTCCTAAAATAAATTCGTATGTTTCGTTAGATCGTCCGTGTCCGGCTCTAACGAACTGGAAATCGAATTAAAAAAATCGAAATACATTGATATCGGAGGTGGACAAATTGGCTAATATCAAATCTGCAAAGAAAAGAATTTTAGTAAACGAAACAAAAGCTGCTAGAAACAAAGCAATCAAGTCTAAAGTAAAAACTTGCGTAAAGAAAGTTGAAACAGCTGTAGCTAACAAAGATGCCGCTGCTGCTGCAGACGCATTAAAAGTTGCAATCGTTGAAATCAACAAAGCTGGAAGCAAGGGTGTTTACCACAAAAACACATGCTCTAGAAAGATTTCCCGTCTGACAAAAGCTGTTAACGGAATTGCTTAAT
>ERZ506977.976-NODE-976-length-12323-cov-5.242990_pt1 | contig 12323 bp, 10 predicted proteins | sample MGYA00513168_ERZ506977 | MGnify/ENA metagenome assembly ERZ506977
GTTGAAACCATTCTTTGCATAGTCTTCATTGACCAGTGTATATGTAACAATTTCATTTAATCCACTTGCCATCATTGCTTCTCTAGTAGTTGCACGAACCTGCTGAATATTGCTTCTTTGACCAACCGTAGCAGATACATTTGGCAATGTACTTTCCAGTGAATCAAATCCAAGCAAACGAATGACTTCTTCATCAATATCTGCAGTTCCTTCAATATCAATACGGTAGCTAGGAATATGACAAGTAATTTCATCACCATTGACTTCTGGTTTGAAATCCAGCCATTTCAATGTATCTACAACTTCATCCATTGTAAAATGTGTTCCAAGTAAACCATTGCAATGTGTCAATGTTTCAACAACTGTCTGTGGCTGATATGTCATTTCACCAGCCATGACTGTCTTTTCAAATCCAGATGCATCCGCATATTCACTTAATAACTGAACAGAACGATCCATTGCCTTCTGCATTGCACATTCTTCAATACCCTTTGTAAATCTCTGTGCAGCTTCAGTAATAAGATTCAAACGAATCGATGTTCTACGAATAGAAGCATGATCAAACTTCGCAGCTTCAATAAAGATACTATCTGTACTTTCATCGATCATACTTTCTTCACCACCCATGATACCAGCAATACCAGTTGCTTCACCATTTGTAGTAATTAAGATATCACCCTTTTGAATATCAAATTCAGCACCATCTAATGCAGTCATTTTCAATTCTCTATCATCCACAACAGTAATTTCATGTGCAGGTAATTTCTTGAGGTTGTAGTAGTGTAATGGCTGACCTGTTTCCAACATAACGAAGTTAGAAATATCTACAACGTTATTGATAGAATTCATACCAGCTGCATTCAAATACTGCTGCATCCACTTAGGAGAAGGACCAACCTTAACATGGTTTACAACCTTACCTAAGTAGCATCCACACTTTTCACTCTTTGTGAATACTTTAAAGTTACCTTCTTCACCAATATCTGCCTTATTTGCATAATCTGGCCATTTTACTTCTCTATGTAATATTGCGCCAACTTCTTTTGCCATGTTCCACATAGAGGAACAATCTGCTCGATTTGGTGTTAAAGATACATCTAAGATCGTATCATCTAAACCAAGATAGCCAAGAACATCCGTTTCACCAACAGGTGCATCTTCAGGCAATTCTTCAATCCCATTGATCTGATCTTCTCTTAATGCCTTCTTATCAACACCAAGTTCAAATAAAGCACATAACATACCATTACTTTCTAAACCATGTAATGGTTTTGCTTCAATCGTAATACCAGGTAATTTAGCACCAGGAAGTGCAACGATTACCTTTAAACCCTTTCTACAGTTTGGTGCACCACAGATGATTTGATATGTCTTGTCACCAACACATGTCTGTGTCTTATGTAAATGTGTACCTTCAACATCTTCACATTCAACAACTTCACCAATTACCAATCCTTCAGCATAAGCCATTGCTTCAACGCCTTCAACTTCAAGACCAGCAGTAGTCATCTTATCTGCTAACTCTTCAGGAGTAATATCAGAAAGATCTACATATTCCTTTAACCATTTATAACTTAATTTCATCTCTGTTTACCTCCTGATTAGTCAAATCTATCAAACATCTTTAAGAATCTAGCATCATTGATATAGAAGTTACGAATATCATTGATACCATACTTCAACATTGCAACTCTTTCTAGACCAACACCAAATGCAAATCCACTGCACTTATCAGGATCAAATCCATTCATTTCCAATACATGTGGGTGAACCATACCAGCACCAAGGATTTCAATCCATCCACTGCCCTTACATACATTGCATCCCTTACCATTACAGAAAGGACAAGATACGTCTACTTCTACTGATGGTTCTGTAAATGGGAAGTAAGATGGTCTGAAACGAATCTGTCTGCCTTCACCAAACATCTTATTTGCCAAGAATTCAAGTGTACCCTTCAAGTCAGCAAGTGTAACATGTTCACCTACAACAAGTCCTTCACACTGCATGAACTGATGTGAATGTGTAGCATCATCATCATCTCTTCTATAAACCTTACCAGGACAGATGAGCTTAATAGGTGTTTGACCATGTGCCTTTTCTAATTCTCTCATCTGCATCGCTGTTGTATGTGTTCTGAGTAATGTATTTGGATCAATATAGAATGTATCCTGCATATCTCTTGCTGGATGATCCTGTGGAATGTTTGCTAATTCAAAGTTGTAGTAATCTTGTTCAACTTCTGGACCTTCTGCAATCTTATAGCCCATACCTAAGAATAAATCTTCTACTTCCTTTTGGATGAGCATCAATGGATGACTTGTTCCAATACGGATTGAATCACCTGGTAATGTAATATCAATCTTTTCCTTTTCTAGTTTTAAAGCAGTCGCAGCTACTTCTAATTCTTGTTGCTTCTTGTCTAATGCTTCACTGACTTCCTGCTTGCAGACATTGACTTTCTGACCAAATGCTGGTTTTTCTTCCTTTGGAAGATCCTTCATTTCTTTCATTAATGCAGGAATCAAACCTTTCTTTGAAAGGTATGTGTTTCTTACTTCCTGTAATGCATTTAAGTCACTTGCGTTATTGATTGCTTCAAGCGCCTGTGAATGCACTTCACTGATTCTGTCACTCATATTTTTTAACCTCCAGATAAAAATAAAAACGTTCCTAAAACAGGAACGTTTGAATTAACGCGGTACCATCCTGATTCGTATCATAATAGATACGCACCTTGATTCACTCGTAACGTGAGTTTAAACGGAAGGGATTAGCTTCACATGGAAAAGTGAACTCACTGAACACATAACAGAATCTTTTCAGAAGTTAGATTCCTCTCTGAGATATGCTTCTTTCAGCCATATTCTTTTCTCGTAACGTTTTAACAGGCTTCATTATACCGTTTTAAAAGATTTGATGCAATGATTAATGGAATGAGAATTTTATTTCTGTTAAGGACCGGTGAAAATTGCCATTTTCAGTCCATCAAAAATAACCAATCATAATAAAAGACCATTACCATTATTCAATAACAGACCTACACTGATATACGCTAACACATCAGATAGAGGAGGTAAAATTGAATATTAACAGTAATGTCCTCGAGGACATATTAGCACATTCCCTTGCCACCATAAAAGGAAAAAAATGGATGAAATATCAAAATAAAAGTGCTTTTTATTTGCCACAACGATATAAGAGTGGAAGTTTTCAACACCATCCAGATATGCATTCATCTCAAATCTGATATCCAGATTTCTTTAACTCTTCCCTATACAATTCAGCTATATATGCCGGACCATTGCACCACAGCTTTGTTTTCTCATCATACAGTGCTTTTCCTGTCTTTGAACATAGAAAATCTGTCAATATCTCTTTTCTGTCCTTTCCCGTTTCTTCTGCAATCTCATCTGTCACCATAGTGATAAGAAGGTCTATTGTATAATTCATTTTTTCTTTTGGAATTGTTACTTCAGCCATATCTTCTCACCTTTCACAAATTTCAGACACTGAATAGCGGCTTCTGTTTTGAAGCAATATTGATCTTTTAATTTATTGGGCAGCAACTGTCTGATACAGAAATCATCTGCTTCCTTATCGCCTGCTGTCCCAAAAGCACAGGCAAGGTAAGCAGTAAGAGTAGCGTTTGTTGCATCATCCGCAATCTTTCCTGCAATGATATCATATCTCGTCATTTCACGTTCAACTTCGACAAACATTTTTTTCTTTCGATGAGCTGCAATGCAATGTAACCAGTCTACATCCGCATTTTCAAAAGTATGTGTTTCAAGATTTTCTGAAAGTTTGAATTCAAAAGTTGAAATATATCCATACTTCTGTCCCTCTTCAATTGTTCCGGTTGCGATTGCTTTGGCAATTGAGGTTCTCAGAAAACTTTCTGCCTGCTCCTTTGATGAAGTTAAATAAAATCCCTGCCCAAAATCTTTTCTCTTTGCACATTTGTCAAGTTCTGGCTCTTTTACTTCACAATAGCTTCCATGATAGAGAACAAATCCATCTTTTAACTCAAGCACTAATCTCTATCCCCTTTCCCTGCAAAAATTCAGTAATATCTTCAAGCACAGCTTCATCGCCTTCACAATGAAAAATCCCATAACATTTTTCTATATATCCAAGAACATCGGCTTCTTTAAACAAGTGGATAATCTGTTCAACAGGTAAATGCCACTCTTCTGAAGCAAGCCGGATTAATCTTGTTTGCATGAAAGTAATCTCTGTTTTCTCACTCATAATGAATCCTCCTTAATTTCTTGGTCAATAATACTGGAATTTTCTACTCTTATCAATAACCCCAAGTCATCAGATTCCATTCTCCGCCTTCACTCCGTGCAAGCCACCATGACCAAGTGTATTCTTCGTTAGCTTCCCATGCACCGCCACCTTTTTCCGGCGAACGGAAACTGCTTTCAAATGCAATACATTGCGTAAAGGCTTCTTTATTATCATCCGTTCTTAAATTGTTCATCCATTCAATGTTATCTGCATTGTTGCATTCTTCATCCGGCAAAGAGAAGAACCAGCACAATGCAAAGCATTACGGTTATAATCTTTTTCATAGTGAATACCTTCAAATACCGTTTTTTCGTTCTCTGCGACTTCCCGATAAACGGGAAGTTAACCTCCTGTTACTCATCATCTGTAAATTCCATCATCTCATCAACAGTGCAGTCTAGCTTCTTGCAGATCTTCTCGATCGTCTCCATTGATACATACTGATTTTTCCCCATCCGGGCAAGAATATTTCCACTGATTCCAGTGAGGTACTGCATCTCTATTCGCTTCATATTTTTATCTATGAGCATTTTCCACAATCTGTTATAACTTACGCCCATAAGCTATCTCCATATTTCTCATTCAAATATATTTTGATTATATCATGACCGTTGCTTCGCAACTATCATGATCCAATTCGCCGTTCGCCAATCATGCAAGCATGTTGGCTCTCTTGCACTCATTATATCACGATTTCGTTAGGTCGAATACCTGTAATTTTTGATTTCTTCTGTAAAATGGAAAAGAGGATGCCCCGGCAAAGGGCAGCCTCTCCAACCATTTATTCTGAATTAATCAAATGGAATCTCACCATCTGGTGTTTCCATGAATCCATCTTTAACTGTTTTGGATGTTTCCGACGAATCCGCTCCAGCACCGTTATCCTTTTATGACACTGCCTGGAACTGGCTGTTATACAGATGACTATAAAAGCCGCCTTCTTTCAGCAGTTCTTCATGGGTTCCCTGCTCAATGATCTTACCGTCTTTCATGACGAGGATCAGGGAAGCGTTGCGGATCGTAGACAGGCGGTGTGCAACGACAAAGCTTGTACGACCTTTCATCAGGTTATCAAATGCTTCCTGTACCTGCAGTTCGGTACGGGTATCGATACTTGAAGTCGCTTCGTCCAGGATCAGCATTGGCGGCAGACAGAGCATAACTCTTGTGATACACAGGAGCTGTTTCTGTCCTTGGCTGATGCTGTCCTCATGCAGGACGGTATCAAGTCCCTGCGGAAGTCTGCGGATGAAATCCCAGCTTTTTGCCTCTTTTGCTGCCCGGATGATTTCTTCATCCGTGGCATCCGGTTTTCCGAAGCTGATATTTTCACGGACAGTACCGGATTTGATCCAGGTATCCTGAAGCACCATACCGAAGCTCTTTCTGAGCGAATGTCGGGAAATCTCATCGATCGGTTTACCGTCGATACAGATTTTTCCGGAATCCACGTCATAGAAGCGCATCAGGAGGTTGATAAATGTTGTTTTTCCGCATCCGGTAGGACCTACGATCGCAATACGCATACCAGGTTCAACCTGAAGGTTAAAGTCTTCAATCAGAGATTTACTCTTGTCATAGCTGAAATCTACGTGGTCGATATCCACATTTCCATCCACCTTTTCAAGTACTTCAGAAGAATCGTTTACTTCTTCCGGTTCTTCTAAGAGGTCAAAGATACGTGTCGCACATGCAAGGGCGTTCTGCATTTCCGTGATTACGGATGTAATGTCGTTGAATGGCTTCATGTACTGGTTTGCATAAGAAAGCAGTACGGAAAGACCGCCGACAGTCAGGGCTCCAAGCGGGATCAGGAATGCACCTGCAAGCGCTACGGCAGCATAAATAATGTTGTTTACGAAACGGGTGGACGGATTGGTAAGGCTGCTGTAAAATACGGCTTTCTGGCTGTATTCTTTGAGTTCTTTATTGATCTCATCAAAACGCTTTGAAGCCTTGTCCTCATATCCGAATGCCTTGACAACCTTCTGATTTCCAATCATTTCCTCGATCAGAGCAGTCTGTTTTCCACGGGTTTCACTCTGCTTTTTAAACATGGTAAAAGAGCGTGAGGAAATAAATTTTGCCACCAGGAAGCTGAGTGGTGTCAGAAGGATGACCATCAAAGTGATCCACACGTTCTTGGAAAACATGAAGATCAAGGTTACAACAACGGTCACAACGCCGGAAAATAACTGGGTAAATCCGAGCAGTAATCCGTCAGAAAGGATATCGGTATCGGCAATGATACGGCTCACAATATCGCCGGTGCTGTGCTGGTCCAGATAAGAAAGCGGAAGCTTCTGGATGTGGTGGATTGCCTGGGATCGGATATCCTGTACAATATGATAGGTCATGCGGTTATTGACAAGGTTCATGATCCAGATTGCGGCTGCAGCGATCACTACGAACAGAAGAATCTGCTTCAGATAGAGCCACATCTGGGTAAAGTCTACATTGTGCGCTGCTACGATCTCATCAATCGCATTACCGAAGAGAACCGGCACATAAAGCTGAAGAACCACTGATATTCCGGCAAGGATGATGCTGAGGATCAGGAGGATCCAGTATTTTCCGATATATTTAAAAAGCTTTTTCATTACACTGTCTTTTTTCATACCTACATCTCCCCTCTTTCATATTTTGCACGGTCTTCCGGGAACTGTGAGAAATAGATCTCACGATAAACTTCGCAGGATTTCATAAGTTCATCATGTGTACCGGATCCGGCGAGTTCTCCATTATCTAATACTAAAATCTTGTCTGCCTGGCGGATGCCTGCAACCCTCTGGGATACCAGGAAGGTTGTTGTCTCTCCTTCCAGTCCTGCGAGGGCTTTCCGGAGTGCTGCGTCAGTTGCAAAATCAAGTGCGCTTAAGCTGTCGTCGAGGATCAGGATTTCCGGCTTTTTCACAAGAGCGCGGGCAATGGTAAGACGTTGACGCTGTCCACCGGAAAGGTTCTTTCCGTTTTGCTCGAGCATGAAATCAAGCTGTCCGTCTTTTCCTTCTACGACTTCTTTTGCCTGTGCAACTTCCAGTGCATCCCAGATCTCGGAGTCAGATGCATTTTCATTGCCCCATTTCATGTTATCGCGGATGCTGCCTTTGAAAAGGACGGAGCGCTGCTGTACGATTCCGACTTTGTCGTGAATTTCCTGATTGGTGAGCTCTTTTACATTGCGTCCATTCAGTTTAACGGTTCCGCAGGTTACATCATAGAAACGGGAGATCAGGCTGACCAGAGTGGATTTTCCGCATCCGGTACCACCGATGATACCGACTGTCTGCCCTTTTTTTACAGAGAAACTGATATCAGAAAGGCTTGATGCACCGGCACCTGCATAGGTGAAGGATACCTTGTCGAATTCAACTTCATTTGCAGAAGGATCTGCCTTTGCAGAAGGGGTTTCCGGATAATGCATGGTAGTCCTGATATCCAGGACACCGGCTACACGGTCTGCACATGCCATCGCCTTGTTCAGTGTAATGATCAGGGAAGCCAGCTTGATCAGCTCGACGATCATCTGAGCCATGTAGTTGTAAAGCGCGACAACCTGTCCCTGATGCATGGTTCCGAGATTGACCTGGAGTCCTGCTCTTGCGATCAGAATGACAGTTGCAATGTTGATCAACACGTAGGTAAATGGATTTAACAGGGCGGAAATTCTTCCGACAAATTCATTTAACCTGGTCAGTTCGGTGTTGCTCTTTTCAAATTCATTTACCGACTCTTCTTCGCGGCAAAATGCGCGGATCACGCGGACACCTGTCAGATTCTCACGGGTAAGTCCTGTGACGCGGTCCAGGGCAGCCTGCACTTTTTTGAAAAGCGGGATGCTGACCAGCATAATGAAAATGACGCCGACAAATAAAAGAGGGATCGCCACAACGAATACCAGCGCACATTTAAAGTTGATCGTAAATGCCATGATCATCGAACCGATTACGATAAACGGACTTCTCAGAAGAAGACGAAGTCCCATGTTGATGCCGTTCTGGACCTGGTTGATATCATCGGTCATCCGTGTGATCAGGGTGTCCGTACCGATCGTATCAAGTTCGGTAAATGAAAAGCCCTGAATGTGGTCAAATACGGCCTGTCTTAAATTGGTTGCACAGCCGACACTCGCTCTTGCAGCAAAATACTGTGCGGTAAAACTGCAGCTAAGACCGACTGCAGCCATGAGGATCAGCACCAGGAACATCTTTACGATGTAGCCGTGGTCATTGTTTGCAATACCAATATCAATGATCTTGGCGACAACCACCGGAACCAAAAGGTCAAATACGACTTCCAGCAGTTTGAATAATGGTGCAAGAATACTTTCTATCTTGTATTCTTTCAGATAAACCCAAAGTTTCTTCAAACACACTCACTCCTGTTCTTTACTTCTTAGTTTTTTCTTGACCTACTCATTATAATGCGCTACCATCAATATGAATAATATTGTTTTTATGACAGCTTAATATAAAAAAAGTATAACAATGTGAGTGGCAAAAGGTATTTTGACCTATTTGATACCAGATTGCTACGTGCTTTGCACTCTCGCAATCCTCAAAAACATTCGTAATCCGCTCATTTTTCTTTGAAAAATGGCTACTTACTCATGTTTTTGACGGGTCAAGAGGTCAAAAATCCTCTTGCAAGCAAGCTTGCATCGGCTTTCTGACCTTTTGACCCTGGTATCATCATATAACTAAACGGAGGGAAAAAAGAAAATGGAACTCAGACAGCTGGAATATTTCCGGGAAATCGCGAATACGGGAAGCATCAATGAAGCGGCGAGAAAGCTCAATATGTCACAGCCGCCCCTCAGCTATCAGATCAGGCAGTTGGAAAATGAACTGAACGTGCAGCTGTTTGAGCGTACCCATAAAGGGGTGATCCTGACGGCGGCAGGTAAGCTTTTGTATGACCGTGCGGCGAGCCTTCTGGATTATGCCAGATCGACAGAGCTTGAGGTGTCCCAAACGGGTAAAAAAAGGGTTCTGAGAATCGGGATCACGCCGACGACGGTCGGCACAGTCATGCCGTTTATCGCAGAATTTTCAAAGAAAAATCCCGACGTGAATTTTGAGGTTCACGACGGGATCACGTATACGTTATATGATTATCTTCAGGAAGGGATCATCGATATTTCGGTTGTCCGCACGCCGCTCCGGCTGGATGATGTGGAGTCTGCAGTCCTGCATTCGGAGCCGATGATCGCTGTCTCCAATCCGGAGATGCCTTCAGAAAGGCGAAAATCGCTCATTCTTGAAGATTTAGTCCACAGACCGTTAATTCTCTACCGGCGCTATGAAAAGCTGATTATGGATGCATTTCACGCGCAGAATCTGGTTCCGGAGGTGTTCTGCCTGTGTGATGATGCCAGGGGCGCTACCCTCTGGGTGAAGGAAGGGCTTGCCACGGCGATCTTTCCACAGTCCATGGAGCCGCTTTGCGAAGGGCTGACTTGTCAGGTGCTTGATGAACCGGATCTGGTGACGAAGATCCTTCTGATCTGGCAGAAGGGGCGGAAGCCGACGGCGGTAGTGCAGGATTTTATGGATGTCTGTCTGAAATAATTTAAACCGTATCAAAAATAATAATCCTCAGTTTATTTTTGATACGGTAAGTGAATTGTAAGACGGATTCTCCTTGTTCTGGCAGGTGGAAGCGATAAACATCAGTATGATCGATTTGCGAATTGTTTTTCGATTATACTGCTTTTTCAAAGTCTGCCCCTATACCTATTTTCACTTCAAATGTCGTTCCGCTATGCTTATTTGTATAAACTTCAATCGTTCCGTCATGAACCCGCACAACTTCTCGCACCATCGCAAGTCCAAGTCCCACACCTCCGAGCTCCCGGCTTCTTGACTTATCTACCCGGAAGAACGGTTCGAAGATCTGCTCCCTGAATGCTTCATCAATTCCATTTCCTGTATCCGAAACCGTCAGAATAACTTCGTTCTTCTCCCTTATTGCCGATACCGTAACGGATCCATCCTCCCGATTATATTTAATCCCATTTTCCACAAGATTATATATCATTCGGTAAATCAGAATATCACTTCCTGTCAAAAACAATTCTTCATCTTCCTTTGCTCCTGCTCCCTGTGACTTCTGTATCAGTTCAACCTTCTTTTCCTGTGCCAGCGGTTCCAAATCTGTCAGTACTTCCTCAATCAGACTATGGAGCTCAATTCTGTCATTGCGCATTACTGTCTGCAATTCACTCATATCTAAAAGCGTTCTGACCAACTTGCTAAGACGTTCATTCTGCTCTGTTACCATCTGAATTGTCTCTTCTGCCGCTGCGGTACTCTCCGGATGTTCTGTTGTATGGTATAGATCCAGTTGTGCCTGAATTAAAGCCAATGGGGTACGTAACTCATGTGCTGCATTTCCCGTAAACCGGCGCTGTGTCTCGAATGATTCTGAAAGCCGCATAAGCATCTTATTGTAAGATATGCGAAGTCTGTCCAGCTCTGCAATCTTATACTCTTCGATTGTATAATCTTTCAGATTCTGTGCCTGAACTTTTTCCACTGTCTCTGAAAACTCCCTAAGTGGTTTCAATGCCCGCCCACTGATAAAATAAGTCGCCGCACCGCCAAACAGCGCTACAATAGCAGTAATCAGAAGGCTTCTGCTTCTATAATCTGATTTGGAGTTATAAACCTTCATGGAAAACTGTGCCACAAAGTCATCCCACTCATTATCCGGAATATCAATGTACACTGATTCCGGCTCTGTGCCCTGATCCGTGATAGACTCCTGAAGCGTATCGAAATAATAGACTCCGTTTTTATATAAGAAAAAGGTAAGACATCCGCATAATATGGTGATCAACACGGTTGTAAGAAGTGTTAATTTCCACTGGAGTGATATTTTCTTCATGCTTTGCTATTTCCTCCTATCTTATAGCCCTCACCGATTTTGTTCACGATTGGATCATATCCGAGTCCTGCTTTCAGTTTTTTTCTCAAAGAAGACATATGTACTCGGATGGAACCGCTAAAACTATCCACAGAAGAATCCCAGACATGCTCGATCAGTTCTTCCTGACTGACCGGTCTTCCCTGATTTAAAAGGAGATATTCCAAAATCCCATTTTCTTTTCTTGTCAACGCAACCGGGTTATTGTCTGCATATGCAACCCTTTCTCTCGTATCAAATCGAAGTTTTCCGCATTCCAGACAGATATTTTTTTGTATAAATTTTCTTCTTGTCAGGCTTCTCACGCGCGCTTCCAGCTCCTGCAGGTGAAATGGTTTTTCCATATAATCATTTGCACCGGAATCCAATCCTTCAACCTTATCTGCGATCTGACTTCTCGCAGACAGGATCAATACTTTTGTCTCTTCATTTTCTTTGCGAAGTTCCCGAAGGATCTCCATCCCATCCACCCCGGGCAGGTTAAGATCAAGCACGATCAGGTCATACAGTTCCGCATAGATCATCTCCAGTGCCTGCTCTCCGTCATTACACATGTCCACCTCATAACCTGCCAGATGCAGACTTTTCGCGATCATATCACATAATTTCTTTTCATCTTCAACAACTAATAATCTCAATTTACTTTTCTCCATTTTCTTAACAGGAAATTTACATCCCATATTATATAATGTAGTCACTGAACGGTCAATAAGCCGACTTTGAGCAATAACATTGAAAGGAGCAGTTACTATTTACAGTAACAAGTGGTATCTTAATGAAATCAGAAAAAGCAACACAAATTTTTTTACTTGCAGCCGGTCTTGTATTTTTCCTTGTTGGGATTTACCGTGGAGAAGCTGCAACTGTACTCAGTAAGGCAATAAAATTATGTATGGAGTGTGTCGGAATTGGATAAGAAATTAAAATCAAACAAGAACTTCCTGGTTCGTTTCCGCGGATGGTTTCAGGCAGCTGCAACACTGCTGACCAATCTTCATATTCCGAATCTGTTTAAAGGGAAAATTTATCAGGGAAAGGTAAAAACTATATGTGTACCCGGACTGAACTGCTACTCTTGCCCGGCTGCCACAGGTGCCTGT
>ERZ506977.984-NODE-984-length-12243-cov-10.261159_pt1 | contig 12243 bp, 9 predicted proteins | sample MGYA00513168_ERZ506977 | MGnify/ENA metagenome assembly ERZ506977
GACATATTCATGTCAAAACACCTCGCGGGACAGTGGCTACTGAATAGTTACGTTCCTGATCAGGTAAGAACACTGCGTATCGGAAGAAACCGGGTGAGGATTTCGACAAATGTATACACAATTAAGTGAAAATCAGGAAAAAATTGGAAAATAAAAAGGATTTTGTGAGGAAAGAGTGGAATATATTTAACAGAATAGATGAAAATAGAATGGTTTTTACTGTTTTTGGTAATAGAAGGGGTGATGTATTTGAATATCAGGGAACAGGCAGAGGAGCGGGAGTTTCAGTATCTGAGCCGGTATGCTTCACACAGCAGAGAGTCGAAGGGCAGAGAGCGTGTGGAGGAGGAGTGTGATATCCGGACGGTGTATCAGAGGGATCGGGATCGGATTATTCATTCGAAGGCGTTTCGACGGTTGAAGGATAAGACACAGGTGTTTCTTGCGGCGCAGGGAGATCATTATCGGACCAGACTGACACATACGCTGGAGGTATCACAGACGGCGCGGACGATCGCGAAGGCGCTGGAACTGAATGAGGATCTGGTGGAAGCAATTGCGCTGGGGCATGATCTGGGGCATACACCGTTCGGACATGCCGGTGAAGCGGCTCTGAATGAAATCTGCCCGGAAGGATTTGCACATTTTAAGCAGAGTGTCCGGGTGGTGGAACGGCTGGAAAAGAACGGGGAGGGACTGAATCTGACCTGGGAAGTAAGGGACGGGATGTTGAATCACCGGACATCCGGCACACCGCATACCCTGGAAGGTCAGGTAGTCCGACTGTGTGATAAGATTTCTTATATTCATCATGATATGGATGATGCACAGAGGGCAGGAATTTTTCAGGAAGATGATATTCCGATCACAATCAGGGTGACACTGGGAGATTCCTGCAAAGAGCGGTTAAATACGTTGATCCATGATACGATCCGCAACAGCTACGGAAAAGATAAAGTCGAGATGACACCGGAGATTGCGGAGGCGATGCGGGAACTTCGCACATTGATGTTTCGGAGCGTTTACAATAATCCGGTGGCGAAAAAAGAAGAAAGAAAAGCCAGGACGATGCTGCAGGAGATGTATCTGTATTATAGCAGGCATCCGGAACAGATGTCCCGGGAATACCAGAAACTGATCGCAGAAGGCGAGAACAGAGAAAGGGTGGTATGTGATTATATCTCCGGCATGACGGATCAGTATGCGATGGCAAAATTCAAAGAAATTTTTATCCCTTCAGCCTGGGCGGTATACTGAACTGCAGGGGAATCGTTGCGAAGAAGAATAAAAAAAGCATATTTTGTCAAAGAAAAAGAGAACTGGGACAAATAAAAAAGGATATTGTCGCCGGACGGGGAATATATATATACGTGGGTAAATGACAACAGTGGATAAAGGAGAGAGAAAACATGCGTTATTCGGATGATCTGATCGAAGAAATTCGAATGAAAAACGATATTGTAGATGTGATTTCCGGTTATGTGAAATTGCAGCGAAAAGGAAGTTCCTATTTCGGACTTTGTCCCTTTCATAATGAAAAATCACCGTCGTTTTCCGTAAGCCCCGGAAAGCAGATGTATTATTGCTTTGGATGTGGAGCTGGTGGTAATGTATTTACCTTTCTGATGGAATATGAGAACTTTACTTTCCCGGAGGCGCTGGAGATGCTGGCGGACCGTGCAGGAGTGGAACTTCCCAAAATGGAATATTCCAAAGAAGCGAAAGAACAGGCAGACCTGAAATCCGCACTTCTGGAGATAAACAAGGAAGCGGCGAAGTTCTACTATTATCAGCTGCGCCAGAAAACCGGAGAACAGGGGATGGCATATCTGAAGGGCAGAGAACTCAGTGATGAGACCATCAATAAGTTTGGTCTTGGGTATTCCTGCAAGTTCAGCAACAACCTGTATCAATATCTGAAGGGAAAAAACTATTCAGATGAGCTCTTACGGCAGTCAGGGCTGTTTAATGTGGATGAAAAACGTGGCATGTATGATAAGTTCTGGAACCGTGTGATCTATCCGATCATGGATGTGAACAATCGTGTGATCGGATTCGGCGGCAGGGTGATGGGAGATGCAAAGCCCAAATATCTGAACTCACCGGAGACGAAGATCTTTGATAAGAGCCGAAACCTGTACGGACTGAATATGGCGCGTTCTTCGAGAAAGAAAAATCTGATCATCTGCGAGGGGTACATGGATGTGATCTCCATGCATCAGGCAGGATTTAACAATGCAGTGGCGTCTCTGGGAACGGCTCTGACCTCTCAGCAGGCCAGTCTCCTGAAACGGTATACCGATGAAGTCCTGATCATTTACGACAGTGATGAAGCAGGTGTGAAAGCAGCTCTCCGGGCCATCCCGATGTTAAAAACCGCCGGACTTTCCACGAAGGTCATCAATCTCAGGCCTTATAAGGATCCGGATGAATTTATCAAAAATATGGGAAAAGAAGCCTTTCAGGAGAGGCTGGATCACGGAATGAACAGTTTTATGTTTGAACTGAAGGCACTGGAAGGGCAGTATGATATGGAGGACCCGCAGGGTCGCACGGACTTTTTTAAAGAAACGGCAAAGCGGCTGCTGCGTTTTGAAGACGAGATTGAACGAAGCAGTTATATCAAAACCATTGCCGGAACTTATCAGGTCGAGCCGGAAGAACTCAGAAAGATGGTGAACCGGCTGGCGATGAAGGGCGTGGGAATGACAGAGACTGTCAAACCAAAATCGGGTCTGAACAGGAATAAGGAAAAGCAGAACGGATACGAAGTATCTCAGAAACTGATGCTTACCTGGCTGACTTCTTATCCGGAGATTTTCGGAGAGGTAAGCCGTTATATCGGACCGGATGATTTTACAAGACCCCTCTATCATCAGGTGGCTGAACTGCTATATGAGCAGTATCGGCAGGGCGAGCCAAACCCGGCGAGACTGTTGAACCGGTTTACGGACAGCGAGGAACAGACCGAAGTGGCGGCTGTATTCAACGCGACGATTCCGCTGGACTCGGAACAGGAGAGGGAGCAGGCATTACTGGATGTGATATGCAGAATGAAGGAAGACAGTATCGCCCACCGCACAGAGAATCTGGCACCTACAGACATGCAGGGGCTGATGAATCTGATGCAGGCGAAAAAAGAACTGGAAGAGTTAAAAGCCGGAAAGCTGCATTTGCATATTTCTTTTTGTTAAGGATAAAATATAAACAATATATGGAAGGATGGAAAAACAGATGGAAATGGATAAAGCCCAATTTGCAGAACAGTTGAAAAACCTTGTGGAATTAGGCAAGAAGAAGAAAAATGTGCTGGAGTATCAGGAAATCAATGATTTCTTTAAAGGAATCACCCTGAACAATGAGCAGATGGATCTGATCTTCGAATATCTGGAAGCCAATGGCGTGGATGTACTCCGGGTAACCGAGGACGACGCACTGCTGGATAATGAAGATATGCATATGGAAGAGGATGAGGTGGATCTGGAAAATATAGACCTTTCCGTACCGGAAGGGGTCAGTATCGAGGATCCGGTTCGTATGTATCTGAAAGAAATCGGTAAAGTGCCTCTTCTGAGTGCAGAAGAGGAAATCGAACTGGCAAAACGGATGGAAAACGGCGATCAGGCGGCGAAAAAACGTCTGGCAGAAGCCAATCTTCGTCTGGTGGTCAGCATCGCAAAACGATATGTGGGACGCGGCATGTTGTTCCTGGATCTGATTCAGGAGGGAAATCTGGGTCTGATCAAAGCAGTGGAAAAATTTGACTACACCAAAGGATATAAGTTCAGTACCTATGCAACCTGGTGGATCCGTCAGGCCATCACCCGTGCGATCGCCGATCAGGCAAGAACGATCCGTATCCCGGTGCATATGGTAGAAACCATCAACAAACTGATCCGTGTGTCCAGACAGTTACTGCAGGAGCTGGGCCGTGAACCTACGCCGGAAGAGATTGCAGAAGAGATGAATATGCCGGTGGAAAGAGTCCGTGAGATCCTTAAGATTTCTCAGGAACCGGTTTCTCTGGAAACCCCGATCGGTGAAGAAGAAGACAGCCATCTGGGTGACTTTATCCAGGATGACAACGTTCCGGTACCTGCAGATGCAGCAGCCTTTACACTGTTAAAAGAACAGCTGGTAGAGGTGCTGAGCACACTGACCGAGAGAGAACAGAAAGTACTTCGTCTGCGTTTCGGCCTGGATGATGGAAGAGCCAGAACACTGGAAGAAGTAGGAAAAGAATTCAGTGTCACAAGAGAACGTATCCGTCAGATCGAAGCGAAAGCATTAAGAAAACTGCGTCACCCCAGCCGCAGCAGAAAGCTGAAGGATTATCTGGATTAATGGAATTATCCAAAAGACTTCGGATGAATGCTTCTTTTGTGACACCGGGAAACCGGCTGGCAGATGTGGGAACGGATCATGGATATATTCCGATCGCTCTTTGCCTGGAAGGCGTGATTCCATCAGCTCTGGCTATGGATGTGAATCCGGGACCACTGGAGCGCGCAAAAGAACATATACAACAGTTTGATCTGGAAACAGATATACATACCCGCCTCTCCGATGGTGTACAGGCTTTGTGCCCCGGGGAGGCGGATTCTGTCCTGATTGCCGGAATGGGCGGGGCATTGACAGTGAAGATTCTGGAAGCAGGTGAAAAGGTGCTTGCTTCCGTAAAAGAACTGATCCTGCAACCCCAGTCAGAGATCGACAAAGTCCGGTCATACCTTCTGACTCATGGATATGTGATAGCCGGGGAAAAGATGGTATATGAGGACGGAAAATATTATCCCGCCATGCGGGCAGTACATGGGGAAATGCCGCTGTGGCAGGAGGTGGAGTTACAGTATGGAAAATATCTGCTGGAAGAGAAACATCCGGTATTAGAGGAATATCTGAAAGACAAACAGAAAACCTGCAAGAAAATACAGGAAAAACTCGCAGCAGACGGAAAGAAAGCAGAAAAGATCACCGCACGGCAAAAAGAGCTGGAGGACGAACTTCGGCTGATCGGGCAGGCACTGGAGGTGTATGAACGATGATATGTAAAGAAGTTATGAGAAAGCTGGAAGAACGGTGGAATCCTTCCTATGCACTGGAATGGGATAACGTAGGACTTCTGGTGGGAAGAGAAGAAAAAGAAATCAAAAAAATATTTACAGCACTGGATGCTACAGAAGAGACGATCGCACAGGCACTGGAATTCGGTGCGGATCTTCTGATCACCCATCACCCGATGATTTTTTCACCGGTAAAAAAAGTGACCAGTGCAGATTTTATCGGCCGCAGACTGATCACGATGATCCAGGCGGATCTGTGTTATTATGCAATGCATACGAACTTTGATGTGAAGGGGATGGCACAGCTGAATCAGGAATGTCTGGGACTTACGGACTGTGAAGTGCTGGAAGAAACCGCTCCCGGGGAAGGCATCGGAAGAGTAGGTGCGCTGGAAGGGACGATGGATCTGAAACAATTTGCCGGAAAAGTAAAAAACGATTTTGAGATCCCGGATGTACGGATGTACGGAGATCCGGCAGCGATCATTCATCGTGTGGCAGTGAGCAGCGGATCCGGAAAAAGTATGATCCGTGGTGCAATTGAAAAAGGTGCCGATGTGATCGTTACCGGAGATGTGGATTATCATTCGGCAATTGATGCCGTTGCGCAGGGAATCGCTGTGATCGATGCCGGTCATTATGGAACTGAATATGGATTTATCGCATATATGAGACAGGAACTGGAAACTATGTTTCCGGAGCTTGCGGTAGGCGCTGCCAGAGTGCATCATCCGTACCGGGTGGTGTAGCGGCAGCTGAAAGGAGTGGTGAAGATGGGACTTAAGATGTGCAAAGTAACAGTGGGTTCCAGGGAGAAAGCATATCCGGATGGAACACCTTTTGGAGAAATTGTCAAAGATTTCGACCAGGATTGTAAGTATCCGGTGGTTCTGGTAACGGTAGACGGAAAACTTCGCGAACTTCATAAAAAGATTCACCGGGACTGCCGGATCTCACTGGTGACGGTGGCGGACAGTATCGGTCATAAAACATACAAAAGAAGCATGAATCTACTGCTGTTAAAGGCGGTATATCATGTGGCAGGACATGAGAAGATCCGGAAGATTGTCCTGCATTTTACGGTGGGAGAGGGATTTTACTATACGATTGATGGAGATGTGACGATCGATCAGCCATTTCTGGATCAGGTGGAAACGTATATGCATGAGCTGGTGGAAAAACATGCACCGGTGATGAAACGGAGTGTGTCTACCGCCTCTGCGCTGGATCTCTTTCACAAATATGGCATGTATGACAAAGAAAAACTGTTTAGTTACCGGAGAAGTTCCCGCGTAAATATCTATAATCTTGAGGAATTTGAGGATTATTTTTACGGGTATATGGTATGGCATACCGGATATCTGAAATATTTCAAATTGTATCCGTATGACGAGGGCTTTGTGATGCAGATGCCGACCCGGAAAGACCCGGAAAAACTGCCGCCGTTTACGCCGTCACCGAAGATTTTTCAGGTGCAGAAAGAGGCGGAAAAATGGGGCGAGATGATGGGAGTTTCCGTGGTAGGGGAACTGAACGAGAAAATCTCGAAAGGAAAAATGCAGGAACTGCTGCTGATCTCGGAAGCTCTGCAGGAGGGAAGAATCTCAAAGATCGCAGAGCAGATCATCGAACGTGGCGGTGTAAAATTCGTTATGATCGCCGGACCATCCTCCTCAGGAAAAACCACATTTTCTCATCGCCTGTCAATCCAGCTGGCGGCTCACGGGATGAAACCGCATCCGATCGCGGTGGATAATTATTTTGTAAACCGGGAAGATACGCCGCGGGATGAAAACGGGAACTACAATTACGAGTGTCTGGAAGCTATCGATGTGGAACTTTTCAACCGCGATATGAATGCGCTGCTTAAGGGCGAGCGGGTGGAACTGCCACGGTTTAATTTCAAACTGGGAAAACGGGAATACAAAGGGGATTTCCTGCAGATGCAACCGAACGATATTCTGGTGATTGAGGGAATCCACGGACTGAACGACCGGCTGAGCTATTCGCTTCCGACGGAGAGCAAATTCAAGATCTATATCAGTGCGCTGACGCAGTTAAATATTGACGAACACAACCGGATTCCGACGACGGACGGACGATTGATTCGCCGGATTGTCCGGGATAACCGGACGAGAGGAACGAGTGCGAAAGCAACGATTGCGATGTGGCCGTCGGTTCGCCGTGGAGAGGATGAAAATATCTTCCCCTATCAGGAACAGGCAGATGCAATGTTTAACTCGGCACTTCTGTATGAACTGGCAGTGCTGAAACTGTACGCGGAGCCGGTACTCTTCCAGATCGGTTCGGACGAACCAGAGTATCAGGAAGCGAAGCGGCTGTTAAAATTCCTGGATTATTTTGTGGGGATCCCCAGTGAGGATATCCCGAAGAATTCTATCCTGAGGGAATTCGTGGGCGGCAGCTGCTTTGATGTGTAAAATGATGTACGGAAAATATATAAAAGATATATGAAAAAATGTCAGGGGTGAAAGCGATTTTGTCCCTGGCATTTTGAAAAGAAAGGGTGGAAAGTATGAAAGTATTGATGTTAAACGGAAGCGCAAAAAAAGAAGGCAATACATACCAGTCTCTTCTGGAAGTAGGAAAGGAACTGGAAAGACAGGGCATCGAGTATGAGATCTTTCAGATCGGCGGTCAGCCGGTGAGAGACTGTATCGGATGTGGACAGTGCAATGAAAATGGCTGTGTGTTTGCGGATGACAAGGTCAATGAATTCGTGGCAAAGGCGAAAGAGGCGGACGGATTTGTCTTCGGTACACCGGTCTATTATGCACATCCAAGCGGACGGATCCTGTCATTTCTGGACAGAGTATTTTACAGCAGCGGCAGAGCATTTGCCTTCAAACCGGCGGCTTCTGTAGCAGTGGCAAGACGCGGTGGATGCAGTGCTTCCTTCGATGTACTGAATAAATATTATGGCATCTACCAGATGCCGGTAGCCGGCTCTACTTACTGGAACATGGTACACGGCTGTGAACCGGGAGAAGTGAAGCTGGATACAGAAGGAATGCAGACCATGCGGAATCTGGCAAAGAACCTGGCCTGGATGATGAAATGTTTTGAAGCCGGAAAAGTAGCAGGTGTGCCACTTCCGGAGACAGAGAGAGGAAATCAGACAAACTTTATCCGATGATGAAAAAACAATATTCTAAGGTTATAAAAATTGTAATCCAGATTCTGTTTTTTCTGTGGATACCGGAGTCTTTTGCTGCCAGTCTGTATGCGGTAAAAAAGCTGATCCATGCGGTTTCGGTGATGGATTTTACTTATGCGCGGGAACCGGTTCTTCTGCTGCTGGAAACTGTTGTAACAACAGCGGTTTTCGGACGGTATTACTGCGGATATATCTGTAGTTTTGGTGCGGCACAGGATCTGAGTTATGATTTGGGAAACCTGATACGAAAACAGACAAAATACCGTAAGAAACGTATGCTTTCGGTGAAAACAGACAAAATTCTTTCCAAACTGAAATATCCTGTTCTGGTGATTGTGGCAGTGAGTGCTGTCTGGAAGAAAAATCTGCTGGATGTCATCAGCCCCTGGAAGGGATTTGCCAGTCTGCTGTCCCTGCTGAGAGGAAATTTCAGCAAAGAGAATCTGATTTCTGCAGGTGTCTGGATCTGTATCATTGTTCTGGTCATATCGGCAGTATTTTTCAGAGCGTTTTGCAGATATCTGTGTCCGATGGGAGCAATTTATACACTGCTTTCCTTTTTCTCTTTGGACAGAAGAAAGCGAAGCTGCAAAAACAGCGGAGATTGTTCAATCTGTCCGTATCAGTGCAAACAGCAGAAAAGTAACCGCTGGGGTCTTGCGGTGACCATACTTGTCTTTTCCTGCATGAATCTGTATCTGTTAAAAGCAACGGGAAATGAAACGGCAAGCGGAACAGCAGATGTAAAAGTGACAGAGAAAGGGTCGTATACAGATGGAACGTATACAGGAACCGGTAATGGATTCCGTGGTAAGATCGATGTGACGGTCACTATTAAAAATGGAAATATTTCTGATGTGCAGGTGCAGGATTATGAAGATGATGCTACTTATATGCAGAGCGTTATCAGAGAGCTGATTCCGAAAGTGCTGAAAGAACAATCAACAGAGGTGGATACGGTTTCCGGTGCGACCTACAGCAGCAAAGGACTCCTGAAAGCTGTAGATCAGGCGATTTATCCGGAAAAAACAGAAAACGGGACAGATGTCACGAGTCAGATCCGGCTGAAAGACGGTAACTATGAGGGAACAGCCAATGGCTTTCGCGGAGAAATCAAAGTAGAAGTTACGGTAAAAGATCAGAAAGCAGAAAAAATCAGAATTCTATCTTATTATGACAATGAGGAATATCTTTTCCATGTGGCACCGGCAGTGATCACAGAAGTGCTGGAAAATAAACCGCTGGATACCGATGCTGTTTCGGGCGCGACATACAGCTGTAATGGTCTGACCAGAGCCATAGAAAATGCGTTGCAGGTAGAGGAAGATACCTATACCATTCTGGAAGCAAAACCACGCGCCGAAAAACATAAGAAAGCGCACCATCAGGTTCAGAAATTCGTAGAATCGGAGGAACAGTACGAAGAACTTGTGGAAAAATACAAAGAACTGATTTACGATTCCAACGGAAAGAAAAAAGAATAAAAAGTGATAAAAAGGAGTTTTCAAAAAACGTTTGTATGTTATTGAAAACTCCTTTTGTGTTTTGTTCGGTTGTCAGTTATCAAACATATGATCTTTCAGCTCCTGATACCAGTTTTCTGCCTGTATTTTTGTCGGAGCCGTAAGAAATACCGTGTATTCATCGGTCTGAATGGAAAGAACCGGGGATTCATCCAGCTCTACATACATTCTGCACGGACCGGTTTTCTTTCCTCTAAACACACCGAGCAGCTGATGCCCGTCAGCGGATCCGTTAGAGCGGACGAAGGAATCGTCCGGCAGGCTGTCCAGAAGCTGCAGATCCAGGATCTCGTCTGTAGAGAAAGAAGTGTCAGTGTAACCGGAAGTGATAGAAACCTGTGTGCCATCGATGGTCATCTGCACCGGAACAAAATCCATACGTATGAACAGTCCACACATCCAGATCAGAAGTCCGGCTACTACAACGAACATGCTGACTGTGAGGATTTTTCCGGCAGGTCTTCCCATATTGGTGGTGAAATTCGTGGTGCAAAAACGGTCAGGAACCATAAACCTTGGATCAGCCGGATTGTCATACCAGCCGTTTCGCCAGTAATAATCGTCATCCACGTATATTGGTGCATCGTCTGCTGCAAGAATCTGTGTCTTTTTCTTCTTTAAACGGAAGTAGATCACGAAAAGGGTAAGGATCGGGATCGTCTGGAAGATAAAAAAGAGCAGATGCGACCACCAGTACCATTCCAGATCGTTTGCCAGGAAAATCAGTTCACTGATAAAGGCCAGGCTGTTGCACAGGCTGTAGAAGAAAAACATCCGGGACCAGGAACGATGTTCCTGCATGTTGATAGCAAGATTAATCTCCGAATGGGCGCTGTAGATCCGGTTACCGGTTTTCGAATAACACCATGAGATCAGAAGAAAAAGCAGCCAGACGGCAATCCAGATGACCAGAAAGAGTAAGCCGGTGGTATCAGAGTGGATATAATTACGGACAGGGGAGAAAAACAGCGGTATAAAAACCATCGCCAGTGGAAGCAGATGCCAGTACAGAGAGAGGGCTGTTTTTCCTGTCTGTGTGGCAGTGTGAGTGTCAACAGCTGCTGTGAAAGGTTCTTCTGCCGGATTACACAGTTTCAGGTCCTGCTTCAGAAGATACAGCTGACGGTGGGCACTGTACAGCAAAGAGACTGCACGGGCAAGAAATACACAAAACCAGATGCACCAGAGCGTTATGCCTATGGAAGCCAGCCAGAAAAATGGAATGGCAACTACAACGCCAAGAACCAGATGCAGCAGATAAAACTTCCGGATGTGTTTTTGATAGCTGTCTGTCAGCTGAGCCACCGGAGACAGGGAGATAGCAGATTCAGGAAGATGGACACCAAGGAGCATCCCGTCCCGATAGGTTGCCGAACTTCCATAAACCGCCCAGGTGATGCCGACCATGATCAGGTCCGTGATCGCAAGAATCCAAAAGAGCATCATTCCACAGCCACCTCCATTTCCACAAATACTTTGCTGCAAAGACTGAGAAAATCTTCCAGGTTCATTCCGCGAATCCTGGCTTCCGCACTTAAAAGTTCCAGTTCGTCCTCCAGTTTTTCCTGAAAAAGAGAAGAAGGTTCCTCGTTTTCCGGAATATGAACGATACTTCCCAGACGGCGGTCAGTATAGAGAAAACCTTCATTTTTCAAAAGCTGGTAGGCTTTGCTCACTGTCATGGTATTGATACCAAGATCGGCAGCCATCTGCCGCACGGTGGGAAGAGACTCACCCTCGGTCAGTTCCCCTTTGCCGATGCCTTTTACAATCTGGTTGCGGAGCTGCAGATACAGAGGAATCTGCGAGAGTGTATTGATTTTTATGATCATGAAAACACCTCCTTGTATTTTGTATTATACCACACGATACAAATAATACAATAGAAAATGTATTTGACGAAAAGTTTTTCCTGTGGTAGACTGATTCGGTAAGTAGAATAAATGGTCGCGGCTGACAGGACCGAAAGGGGTCAGGTGAGGAAAGTCCGGGCTTCAAAGGGCAGGATGCCGGATAACGTCCGGTGGAGGTGACTCCAAGGCCAGTGCAACAGAAATAAACCGCCAGGTTCGCCTGGTAAGGGTGGAAAGGCAGTGTAAGAGACTACCGCCTGTCTGGTGACAGAGAGGGCACATGTAAACCCCATCCGAAGCAAGACCGAACAAAAAACTATGTGGCTGCCCGTCACGTTTTTAGGTAGGTCGCTGAAGCCTGCTGGCAACAGCAGGATTAGATAGATGACCATTCAAGACATAACCCGGCTTATCGTTCTGCTTACTTTCACAGAATATGGCTGTCGTCCGGAACATGAAAAGAAGTGTTTCGGACGGCAGTTTTTTTACGTGAGCAACGAGTCAAAGTCTGTGCTTGCACAAGACCTTGACGACTGCTGCGATAATGAGTAAAATTCGCGAAGCGTATTTTATGTTACTGTTCACTGGTAATATCCCGCGAGGTGTTTTTTGTGAGCGAAGGTCAC
>ERZ506977.985-NODE-985-length-12240-cov-4.135166_pt1 | contig 12240 bp, 10 predicted proteins | sample MGYA00513168_ERZ506977 | MGnify/ENA metagenome assembly ERZ506977
CGGATATTCTTCCTGATAATCAGAAAGACGGTTGCGCATGTGTGTAAGAACCTCTTTTGTAAATTTCTGTGTACGCGGATCGCTCATGTCACAGCCAAGCCATTTCGCATTCAGACCGGCTTCATTCATGCCTACCAGACCAATGGTCGAAAAATGATTGTCAAAGCTTCCAAGGTATCTCTTCGTGTACGGATAAAGACCTTCATTCAGAAGTTTTGTAATAACCTCTCTCTTGATATGCAGTGATCTTGCAGAAATATCCATCAGACGATCCAGTCTTCTGTAGAATTCTTCCGGTGTCTTGGACTGATATGCGATACGTGGCATGTTGATCGTAACAACACCTACCGAACCGGTACTTTCACCGGATCCGAAGAATCCGCCACTCTTCTTACGCAGTTCACGAAGATCCAGACGCAGACGGCAGCACATGCTTCGAATATCACTTGGTTTCATATCACTGTTGATATAATTTGAAAAATATGGAGTTCCATATTTGGAAGTCATCTCAAACAGCAGACGATTGTTCTCTGTATCGGACCAGTCGAACTCTTTTGTGATAGAATATGTCGGGATTGGATACTGGAACCCACGTCCATTGGCATCTCCCTCGATCATCGTCTCAATAAAAGCCTTATTGACCATGTCCATTTCTTTTTTGCAGTCTTTGTATTTGAAATCCATATCTTTGCCGCCAACGATCGCAGGAAGCTCTGCAAGATCATCCGGGACCGTCCAGTCCAGTGTGATATTGGAAAACGGTGCCTGTGTTCCCCAACGGCTTGGTGTATTCACGCCATAAATGAAAGATTCAATACATTTCTTAACTTCCGGATAACTCAGGTTGTCCACCTTGACAAAAGGTGCCAGATACGTATCAAAAGAAGAAAATGCCTGCGCACCAGCCCATTCATTCTGCATGATTCCAAGGAAATTCACCATCTGATTACAAAGGACACTCAGGTGCTTTGCCGGCGCGGATGTAATCTTACCTTCGATGCCACCCAGCCCTTCTTTGATAAGCTGTTTCAATGACCATCCTGCACAGTAACCGGTCAGCATGGACAGATCATGAATATGGATATCCGCATTTCTGTGTGCATCTGCGATCTCATTGTCATAAATCTCGGATAACCAGTAATTGGCTGTAACTGCACCGGAATTGCTCAAGATCAGACCACCTACCGAATATGTGACAGTAGAGTTCTCTTTTACTCGCCAATCCTCGACCTTCACATAACTGTCCACGATCTCTTTGTAATCCAGAATCGTGGATTTCATATTACGGATCTTTTCCCTCTGTTTACGATAGAGGATATATGCCTTGGCAACATCACTGTATCCGGCCTGGATCAGAACATTCTCCACACTATCCTGAATATCTTCTACGGTTACCTTCCCATCCTGGATCTTATTCTGGAAATCTGCAGTAACACGAAGGGCCAAAAGGTCGATCATATCTTTACTGTAGTTTTTTTCTTTTGCATCAAATGCTTTATCAATAGCTGATGTAATCTTTGCCATCTGAAATTCAGCAATTTCACCATCACGTTTTACTACCTGAAACATGTTATACATTCCTCCCTCTACTGCTTGCACCTGTATTATATACGGTCATATTCATACCGTGAATTACATGCTGCAGATTGCTGTTTTCTCCGTTCACAGCAACCGTGTAGAACCTATTGTAGCAGACTCTTATCTATACGTCAATAGACAAAAACACCATATATTGTGCCGATAATGCAAGTGCACAACTATATGGTGTTGTCCAATATTCACGTTTTTCCTTTATTTATGGGACTTTGGCATTACTGAAACAAAGATTTCTGCAGGTACTCTCGCCTTTACAAAAATTCCATCTTCCCGATATTCTTCTGAAAGCAGACTCCCGTACTCCCGGATGATCTGAATCTTACCAGCCTCTTTGTAAGTATATAATTCTTCCAGATAAATCTGGCTCTCTGCGAGGAGTTTTGCCAGAACATCTTTAAGTTCCTCCAGGCCCTCTCCGGTACGGGCAGAACATTTGACTGTATAATCCGCCCGAAAATCCCGAAGCGCTTCTCCCTGCACCTGATCCTGCTTATTCAGGAGTGTAATGATCTTTTTACCCGTCGCTCCCAGCTCCCGAAGTGTCTCATACACCGTATGCATCTGAAGCTCTGCCTGCGGATTGGAAGCATCTACCACATGAATGATATAATCTGCATACTTAGCCTCTTCCAGCGTACTTTTAAACGCTTCTACCAGATGATGTGGCAGCTTGCGGATAAATCCTACAGTATCTGTCAGAAGGATCTGCTGCCCATCTTTGAGTTCCAATACACGCGTCGTCGGATCCAATGTTGCGAACAGCTTATCTTCTGCCAGAATGCCGGCTCCTGTCAGTGTATTCAAAAGCGTTGATTTTCCTGCATTTGTATAGCCTACGATCGCCGCTGTCTTCAGATTTCCTCTGGTTCTCTTGCCTCTGATCAGTTCACGGTGTTTCTCTACCTGCGCAAGTTCTGCTTTCAGAGCAGATATTCTGGTACGGATCAGACGTCTGTCTGTTTCCAGTTTTTTCTCACCCGGTCCTCTTGTTCCGATACCACCGCCAAGTCTGGAAAGAGATTCGCGCAGTCCGACCAGACGCGCCGACCGGTAACGAAGCTGCGCCAGTTCTACCTGGATCTTACCTTCACTTGTGGTCGCACGGCCGGCAAAGATATCCAGGATCAGAAGTGTCCGATCCATAACCTTGCAGTCCAGTTCTCTCTCCAGATTATTCATCTGTGCCGGTGAAAGCTCATCATCGCAGATCACCCCATTGGCATCATACGCTGCCAGAAGCGCCGCAACCTCTTCTATCTTACCTTTGCCAATATAAGTTCCAGGGTGTACTGCTTCACGGTTCTGGATTACTTTCCCAACAGTTACAGCGCCTGCAGTGGCCGCCAGTTCTTCCAGTTCGTCAAGCGATGCAGCAACATCCTCATCCTGTTCTGTCTGTACACCGATCAGGATGACACGCTCTTCAATTTCCTTGAAATCATAAAACTGCATAGATCAGTACTCCTCTTCACCAGATTCATCAGAGCCATCAGAAGTATCTGCAGCATCACCTGCATCGGAAGCCGCCTCTGCATCGGTATTCTCCGTTGTATCAGAAGCTGTATCATTACTCAGTTCACCATTACGTGACTGAAGGAAGGTCAGTTCCTTCGCTGCATTTTCGTCATCCGGGAACATCTTGATATATTCCTGCATTTTGCTCAGTGCTGTTGAAAAATCCAGTTTTTTCTCATATACCACGATCTCATTGAACAACAGATCCTGCATTTCTTCTGTAGATGCATCTTCCAGCCCCTTGCTGATATTTTCCAGTGCGCTGTCATAAGAGCCATCATCCATATCACAAAGTGCCAGACCATTGTAGCCTTTGGCCGGCTCACTGTCATCCTCTGACACATACTGCTGGTACATACTTCTGGCATTGGAAGTATCTCCCTGTGCGCGGTAGACCATTCCCAGAAGAAGCATTCCTTCTGTACTCTTCTGATTCACAGCCTCCGTAAGTTCCTTCTGCGCATTGGAATAATCTTCCATGTAGTAATAGACTTTGCCTCTGTTACAATAATCCTCTGCATTTTTCGCTTCCGTCTTCAACGCTGCTTCAAGATATCGTGTACCATCCGCTTCCATGTCTTTTTCCAGATATGCCTCATAGATCTGGATTGCTCTGTCATAAGTGGCATCTTCTCCATAGGCTTCTGTAAAGTTCGAAGAAGCCTCATCATAAGAATCCATTGCCAGTGCCACACATCCTGTCAGATAATAAGTCTCCGCATCCATGCTGTAGCTTTCTGCCAGTGTCTGACAATCCGCCATCGCAGCATCATTCAGTCCGGATTTTAATTCTGCGGTTGCTCTGTAAGCAAGCATATCTTTCTTAAGTGCTTTTCCTGCTTTTTCATCGTTCAGACCATTGGTCAGGCTGTCAATGGCATCCTGATAATTTCCAAGATGAATATTTGCGATTCCGGCCCCACGATATGCCTCTGCTGTTTTATATCCGGCAGTGATCGATGACTGATACCCCTGAAGGGCATAATCATAACTGCCCTGTGCAAGATCTGCACAGGCCTGGTCATAAGTTTTCTTTTCTTCCCCTCCACAGCCGGTCAGCATTCCAAATGTCAGTCCGGCTGTCAGCATCCATATGATTCTTTTATTTTTCATTGATATCCTATTCTACTACGAGTCCTTCTTCTTCCATTACACGAACAACGTTATTTACGTGTTCTGCACAGATTTCCTCTGTTCCGGCCTCTACCATGACACGAATCAGCGGCTCTGTACCACTTTCTCTTACAAGAATACGTCCATCTGTGCTGAGTGCTCTTGCAGCAGCCTCTACCGCTTCAACAACCTTCGGATTTTCTCTTGCAGTCTTCTTGTCTGCAACACGAACATTGCGGAGAATCTGCGGATAAACCTTCATTTCTTTTGCCAGATCACAGAGCGTTGCCTTCTGCTCCACACAAGCTTCCATGATCATAAGAGAAGTCAGGATTCCATCCCCGGTGGCTGCATAGCGACTGAAAATAACATGTCCGGACTGTTCTCCACCAATACTGTAGTTATTCTCAAGCATATTTTCGGCAACATATTTATCACCAACTGCCGTCTGTTCATAGTTGATGCCTTCTGCCTCAAATGCCTTGTAAAGTCCCATATTTGACATAACAGTTGTAACTACGGTATTTCCATTCAGTTTTCCCTGAGATTTCAGGAATTTACCGCAGACATACAGAATCTTGTCTCCATCGATGATATTTCCCTTATGGTCTACTGCAATGCAACGGTCGGCATCTCCATCATATGCAAAACCAATATCCAGTCCGTTATCCACCACGTATTTCTGAAGTACTTCAATATGCGTGGATCCACATGCTCTGTTGATGTTTGTTCCATCCGGATCATTGTTAATGACGTAAGTTTTTGCACGCAGAGCGTCAAAAACACTCTTTGCGATCGCAGAAGAACTTCCATTGGAGCAGTCCAGACCAACTTTGATATTTTTGAAATCGCGGCATGGAATGGAAATCAGGTATCCAATATAACGATTGCGTCCGGAAGCAAAATCTACGGTACGTCCAATATCTTCTCTTGTTGCATATGGAAGTTCTTCAATCTTGCCATCCAGATATGCTTCGATTCTTGCCTCAACTTCAGCCTCGATCTTCTGTCCGTTTCCGTTCAGAAGTTTGATTCCATTATCGTAGAATGGGTTGTGACTTGCAGAGATCATGATTCCACAGTCAAAATCTTCTGTACGTACTGCATAGGAAACACTCGGTGTAGTCGTTACATGAAGCAGATATGCATCTGCACCTGATGCAGTCAGGCCGGCAACCAGTGCATACTCAAACATATAACTGCTGCGTCTTGTATCTTTACCGATGACGATTTTGGCTTTATGATCACGGCCATAATACCATCCCACATATCTGCCCACTTTAAATGCATGATCTACTGTCAGCTGAATGTTTGCTTCTCCACGAAAACCATCTGTTCCAAAATATTTACCCATTTTTAACTCCTTACTGTGCACCCTTCTGCACATGATTGATCACATTGATTATTTATAAAGATTTGAAGGATATACTCCTGATTTTACAAGATTCGCAAATGCCTCTGTAACAGCCGCTTTATCTTCCTGATATGTTACACCAAACCAGGTATCTTTTGTCTCAAGAACATCTACTTTTGCTTTGCCTTCTTTGATCAGACAGTCAATCATCTCCGGAAGAAGATACTCTTTCTTAATATCCCCCTCTTTGATCCCAGAAAGAAAATCTACAAATCCCTTTTCCAGTGTATCCATAAATACCGGTGTCAGCCCCCACATATTCATGGAAACAAGGCTCTTCACATCCAGTTTCTCGACTTTATCATCATTACGTGCTTCCGCACCGTCTGCTGTCTTAAAAATATTGTGTGTCTCCGTAACACCTGTCAGCGCGCCCTCTTCAATATGGCATACTCCTCTGGTAACACTTCCATTGTCACTCAGAGTATTTCCAAGACGGAAACCAGCCATACAGATATGGAGAATTCCATCGTCCGGCTGTTCCTGGATCAGATAATCATGGACTTTCACATAGGCTTCCTTACCATAATAATCATCCGCATTAATTACCATAAAAGGCTCATTCAGAACAGCTTTTGCTGCAAGTACAGCCTGACCGGTTCCCCACGGTTTGGTACGGTCTGCCGGTTTCTCAAATCCAGCCGGAAGATCTTCCAACGCCTGAAATGCATATTCTACCTCCGTGATCTTTTCGATCCTCTCCCCGATTACACGGCGGAACTCCTCTTCCAGATCTTTACGAATGATAAATACAACTTTATTAAACCCTGCCTCCAGAGCATCATGAATGGAATAATCCATAATAATCTCACCATTTGGTCCTACTGGTGCAAGCTGTTTGATTCCTTTTCCAAAACGGCTTCCAATTCCGGCAGCCATAATAACAAGTGCTGTCTTTTTCATAAAAATATCCTCCTTATGCACACTGGCATTCTACATTTGTTTATGCATCTTCCTCATTTAATGAACTCAGTTTTGCGGCCTGGTCTGCTGCTATCAGGCTGTCCAGAATTTCATCCAGATCTCCTCCGAGAACAGCGTCCAGACGGTGAAGTGTCAGCTTGATCCTATGGTCTGTCACACGTCCCTGAGGGAAATTGTAAGTACGGATCTTTTCGGAACGATCTCCTGTTCCGATCTGGCTTCTTCTGGCTTCCGCCTCCGCATCATGCTGTTTGGCCAGTTCCATCTCATACAGACGGGAACGAAGCACTTTCAATGCCTTATCTTTATTCTTGAGCTGTGATTTTTCATCCTGGCAGGAAATAACGATTCCTGTCGGGATATGTGTAAGACGTACTGCAGAGTCTGTTGTATTAACGCACTGTCCACCGTTTCCGGATGCTCGGAACACATCAAACTTACAGTCGTTCATATCCAGATGGAAATCAATTTCTTCGGCTTCCGGCATAATTGCCACAGTACAGGTAGACGTATGGATACGTCCGCCGGATTCTGTCTCCGGGACTCGCTGTACACGATGTACCCCACTCTCATACTTCAGACGGGAATATGCTCCCTGTCCCTGGATCATAAATGTAACTTCTTTGAATCCGCCGATCCCATTCTCATTCAGACTCATCATCTCCGTCTTCCATCTGCGGGATTCTGCGTATTTCACATACATACGATAAATCTCTGCTGCAAACAGAGCAGCCTCATCGCCGCCCGCACCTGCACGGATCTCTACGATAACGTTTTTGCTGTCATTCGGATCTTTTGGTAAAAGAAGGATCTTCAGCTCCTTTTCAAGTTCTTCCACACGCTTCTTTGCATCAGAAAGTTCTTCTTTCAGCATTTCACGCATTTCTTCATCCTTTTCTTCTTCCAGCATGGAAAGACTGTCCTGAATCGTTTCTTTATTGTCTTTATATTCTTTATAGGCATCTACGATCGGCTGCAGCTCACTCTGCTCTTTCATCAGCTTCTGAAAACGTTCCTGGTTGTCCGTTACTCCCGGCTCACCAAGCTCATTCAGAACTTCCTCAAAGCGCACAAGCAGATCCTCTAATTTATCAAACATTCTGTTCCTCCTGCATTTTTCTTCCTGTAACAACCCTGTCCAGCCCGGCAAGGTCTTTTTTTATTTCTATCTGTTCAAAACCATTTTTTTTCATAATTTCCGACACATCCATACCCTGATCACAACCAATCTCGTACATCAGCCATCCGCCGGGTTTCAGATATGTGCCCGCCTGTTCTGTGATCTTTTCATAAAAATACAGACCATTTTCTTTGCCATCCAGTGCAAGCACCGGATCATGAAAACGCACTTCCTCCATCAGACCTTCAATATCTTCAGTCCGGATATATGGCGGATTTGAAATAAGCATATCATATTCCATGTGGTCATTTCCACTGTTTTTCTGAAAATAATCTGCCGAAAACAGATCACTCTGTATCAGCTCAGCTCTCTGTTCCAGTCCCAGACGTTTTCGATTCTCCTTTGCCACACAAAGTGCTCCTTCTGAAACATCCACACCTGTTCCTAATGCCTGTGGCAATTCCAGAAGAAGACTCAGAAGAATACATCCGGAACCGGTACACATATCCAGGATCTGCGGTTTCTCCAGATTCCTCATGCGGGAAATCGCTTCTTCCACAAGCACCTCTGTATCCTGTCTCGGTACAAGTACACGTTCATCCACACAAAATTCGTATCCCATAAAATATGCACGCCCGGTAATATGCTGCAGCGGGATATGCTGAGCACGTTTTGTGCACAGCGTTCGATAACGTTCTTCTGTTTTAGCATCCAGTCCATCATCCATATGTGCATAATACCATGCTCTTGTAATATCTGCCGTATACTCCAGAAGGAGCCAGGCATCTAACCTGGCTTCTTCGATTGCGGCAGTTTCCAGAAGCTGGATTCCATCTTCCAGAACTTCTTTATATGTCCGCATTTTTTTCCTCATTTTCTTCTGGCTTCCAGCCGAATTCTTCTTTCAGATATTCTCTCCAGTCAAAAACAGCCTCTACTGCTGCAATCGCTACTTCAGCCATATCTGCTGTCGGCTCTTTGGTTGTCAGCTTCTGCATTGCAAGTCCCGGTTTGCTCAAAATATCAGCAAGTCTGCTGTCTGTTCTGCCAGCCCACTGAATAAGTTCAAAAGAAACACCTGACACGATTGGAACCATCAGAAGACGCCCAAACAGACGAACCCAGTAGCCCGGTACCAGCACAAAAATAAAATGCAGGAATATACTGACGATCATTACCAGAAAAAGGAAACTTGTCCCACATCTTTTGTGCTGTCTGGAGCTTGCCAGGACATTTTCCACAGTAAGTGGAAGTCCATGTTCCACACAGTTGATGCATTTATGTTCTGCACCATGATACATAAACGTACGCTGAATATCCTTCATTCTTGAGATCAGCAGCATATATCCCATAAACAGTGCCAGTTTCACAAATGCTTCTGCAACTGTTACCCCTACTTCAGAAGCACCAACCTTGCGCAGAAGGCTTGCCAGTGCATACGGAAGCAGCATAAAAGCTGCAACAGAAACAACTATGGAAATAGCAACCGTTATGTAAAGAAGCCACTGAAACTGCTTTGCTTCTTTCGCTTTCTTTGCAGAAAGTTCTTCCTCTGTCAGTGTCGCATTCTTTGCAGCTTCCTTCTCGTCCTCTTCATCGCCTGCAATCTCAGCAGAATACATCAGACATTTGGTTCCTACTACCAGTCCGTCAACAAAGCTTACCACTCCACGGATGATCGGCCATTTCAAAAATGCAGCCTTTCCAAATGTACATTTGTAATCTTCTACCTTTAATTCTATTTCTTTATCCGGACGGCGTACTGCAATGGCATATTTGTCCTTGTGACGCATCATGATGCCTTCCATTACTGCCTGACCACCAATATTCGATGATTTCATATATCACTCCATTATCACTGATAAAAGCAAAGAAAGGTTGAGATTTCCCAACCTCAACCTGTCTCTTCTTTCATTATTCAGTCTGAATTATTTGTTTAAGCCGTATTTCTTGTTGAACTTATCGATACGTCCACGAGCCTGAGCTGCTTTCTGCTGTCCAGTGTAGAATGGATGGCATTTAGAACAGATTTCAACATGGATATCTTTCTTAGTAGATCCTGTTACAAATGTGTTTCCACAGTTGCAGGTTACAGTTGCCTGATAGTAGTTCGGATGGATTCCTTCGCGCATGATTTTCACCTCTCTATATTTCTTCTATTTTTATTCGTTTTTAATTTTGACGAATTCATTATTTCGCAGCTTTCTGATTATAGCATACTGGGAATATAAATGCAAGGTATTTATAAAAATTTCTGTTTTTTTGCTGTCTGAATAAATTCTTCGTTTGTCTTTGTCCTGGAAAACATATTCAGTATCTGCTCTACTGCATCTTCCGCCTTAAGACTGTTAAGAGCTTTTCGCATATTATAAACAGTTTCCTGTTCATCTTTTGTCAGCAGAAGATCCTCACGCCTTGTGCCGGATTTCTGGATATCAATCGCCGGAAAGACTCTCTTCTCCTGTAGTTTACGGTCAAGAACCAGTTCCATATTACCGGTTCCCTTGAATTCTTCGTAAATAACATCGTCCATCTTGCTTCCTGTATCCACAAGAGCTGTAGCAAGTATTGTAAGACTTCCGCCTTCACGCATGTTACGGGCTGCACCGAAAAATCTTTTTGGCATGTGGAGGGCTGCCGGATCAAGACCACCTGACAATGTTCTTCCGCTTGGAGTCACACAGAGGTTATATGCCCTGGCAAGTCTTGTAATAGAATCAAGAAGAATCGTAACGTCCTGCTTGTGCTCTACAAGACGGCGTGCACGTTCCACAACCATCTCTGATACACGACGGTGATGTTCCGGCAATTCATCAAATGTAGAATAGATAACTTCCACATTTGAACCCTGGATTTCTTCTTTAATATCGGTAACTTCTTCCGGCCGTTCATCGATCAGAAGAATGATCAGATGCATGTTTGGACTGTTTTTCAGGATAGATTTTGCAACATCTTTAAGAAGAGTTGTCTTTCCTGCTTTTGGCGGAGACACGATCATTCCTCGCTGCCCCTTGCCAATAGGACTGATAAGATCCACAATACGCATGGCAACCGTTCCGCCAGGGCGCTCCATACGGAGTCTCTCATTTGGAAAAACCGGCGTCATATCTTCGAAATTATATCGTCTCTGCCCTTCGCTCGGATGAAATCCGTTAATAGATGTTACATACAGAAGAGCACTGAATTTCTCTCCCTGTGTCTTGATACGAATACTTCCCTGAAGAATATCTCCGGTTTTCAGATTAAATCTGCGGATCTGTGACGGGGAAACATAAATATCATTTTCGCCCGGAAGATAATTTGCACAACGTATAAATCCATATCCGTCCGGAAGAACTTCAAGGATTCCATTTGCCTTTTCACCACTGTCAAGCTGTGCTGTCTCTGCTGGTGCCGCATAATCATCCTGATTGTGCTCCTGAACTCTGTCCTCCATTCTTTCAACAGTGCGTTCCGGATTTCTGTCTGCATTTCGATTCATATTGCGTTCTGTATTTCTCTGCTGGTATGAATTCTGATATGAATTACGCTCATTATTTCTCTGTGTTCTGTTTTCCGGACGATAAGTCCTCTCCACGGTTCTCTCCGTCTGTCTGTCAACAGTTCTTTCCTGTCTTTTCGGCTCATGAACTGTCTCCTGCTGATGAACCGCTGTAGTTTCTGCTGCTTCTGGTTTCGTCTGGCTTTCTTTTTCATCTTCCTGAAGCATACGTTCTATAAGTTCAGGTTTTCTCAGAGTAGAAATTCCTCTTAATCCTCTTGCCTTCGCCAGATCTTTTAATGTTGCCAGTGACAACGACTCGTATTTTTCTCTCATAAAAATCCCTCTGTCTTATTTATATGTAATATTAATGTGATACACTCTACGGGATACTCTGTCAGATACGACATGAACATCAGAATTTCAACAGTCCCACTGTGGGACTGTTGTTGAAACCGTCTTTCTCCTGGACTGGGAACCAGCCACTGGTAAATAATTATAAATATTTTAGCATATCATTTCGGATATGTCTATAGAAAATCAGTGTACAAGAGAACCTAACACTCCATATGATACAACATACATGATCACTGTCGCCATAATGATACCACAGAAAATGGCAAGTGATGATTTTTTAATATCGACATCAAGCAGAGAAGCGATCAGCGAACCAGTCCATGCGCCTGTACCCGGAAGCGGAATTCCTACAAACAGAACCAACCCCCAGAATTCATATTTCTTGATCTGATCACTCTTACCCATTGCACGGTTTTCCATTTTCACGATCAGATTATGAAAAACCTTTGTTTTTTTGAGTAGTTTAAAGATCTGTTTGATAAAAAGAAGTATGAACGGAATAGGTATAATATTTCCCACAATACAGATCGGGATTGCTTTTGCTGCTGATACTTTCAGAAGAGATGCTGCAAGAAGTCCTCCCCTCAGTTCCAGAATCGGAATCATTGAAATAATAAAAATAATCATCTCTCTTGATATGTGCTGAGACAGATTATCTGTAAACCACTGTACTAAAACTTCCATACATTACTCCTTTTTAAGATATTTTTTCAGGAAATC
>ERZ506977.1005-NODE-1005-length-12030-cov-5.229562_pt1 | contig 12030 bp, 9 predicted proteins | sample MGYA00513168_ERZ506977 | MGnify/ENA metagenome assembly ERZ506977
GCGCCGTTACCTCAGCTGGATAGAGGGACTGACTACGAATCAGTACGTCGGGGGTTCGAATCCCTCACGGCGCACCATCCAAAATGCCTAGTCGCTAGCTTTTTGCTAGCGACTTTTTTGTTTTCTTGTGTTCACAAATAGGCGCCTGGGGACAATCTGTAGACAATTCCGAAAAGCCAGGTGCTTATAGCGTTGAGGATTTCGCCGAACGCATCTGCGGCTTTCCTGTTCGGATTCTTGATTGCGACCATAAATATTCAATGTGGTTGCTGCCTGCTAACCCCCCACTTTCTGGGCATTGCGATTTCGGCTGGCAAGAATCGCACCGTATGCATTCCCTTTTCGCCGAATGCGGGCAATAAGCCCCCTTCCTGGCAACATCTTCGCCTTATGTATGCTTTTCGAGATAGTGATGGCAAGATCCTCGCCTCATGTGTCCATTTCCAGGCACAATCAGACGATTCGGAATGCGTGGCGCGGAAATCTTGCCGTCAAGGACCGCTTTTCGCGTCGAGATGCCCGAAATCATGCATGGCGCATGATTCTTGCCATGGGGATTGCCCCCCCCTGAGGTCCGCGCGCGGTATGTGCCGCCACGGTCCCAGTCGAGTGCCTGGCGAAACGCTGGTTAGCACCGAGCGCATCCCTGGACAAGCGCCTTTTTGGATGGCTTGTTGGGCAGTATGGGTTTCGGGCTGTTGCGGGATTGTCCAAACCGCCTTTTCGAAATTGCAGTTGCAGATAGGGGGGGGGCGAGTTTCCTCCCGTGTCTTGTTGCCGAAGAAAAGGAGGCACTTCGAGGGTAATGTCGGGTGCTGTGTTCGGTGTTCTCATGGCTCCATTACTTTTTTGTGAATGCTTTCGCATCTATTTAAGGTTCGACCGATAAGGTTTCCCCATGGTACTTTTCATTGGACATTCAAGTGCAGTTAGGTTGCTTCGCTCGCTCGAGGATTTTGAGGGCATTCGGGCGGCGCGGGCGATGCCTTCTTCTAGGGATATTCCGACGTTGCCGAAATCATTCAGGGAAAGCTCCCCTCTCGCAACGCTCCCTCGTCCGTTGGAAGTTGTTGTCTCGTCGGGGAAAACAAGAAGCCAAGCCAAGCAGTTTCATAGCAACATTTGGAAGCTTCCCGACAGGACGTCTTGCTTTCTTTTGTTTGAGAATGGGATCTATTTGAGCAATCCTGAATTTTGTTTTGTGCAGCTTGCTCGGTCGTGTAGCGTAATCGACCTAATCAAATTAGGCTTTGAGCTATGCGGAACTTATCGGATGGATTCCTCAAGCTCCATTGGGTTCCAGTCCGCTCAGCCCCTTTCGAGCCCAGAGGCAATCAGTCGCTTTATAGGCAAAATGCCTGGCAAAGCGCCCCGAAAGGCCAAAACAGCCGTACGTTATGTCCGCAGCGCTTCAGCATCGCCGATGGAAACATGCTTGGCGCTTTTGCTGGGCTTGCCCGCTAGCTATGGCGGCTATGGGTTGGGTATGCCGGAGATGAATGCTAAGGTGCTGATCCCCGCAAAGCGCGGTAAGCGAGTCACTTATCGCGAATACCACTGTGATCTGTATTGGCCCGAGCGAAACGTTGCCATCGAATATAACAGCCGGGAATTCCATGTGAACGAGCTTGCCGTGGAGCGAGATGCGTCACGTATCAACAATCTCAAAGCTGCGGGAATTGAGGTTCTTGCTGTTACCCGTGCGCACGTCGCCGACAACGTGAAGTTCGACGCTATTGCCCATTCCGCGGCGAGCCTTATGGGCAAACGAATCAGGGTCGCCTATGCCGACATCGATGAGCGTCGAGCGGGTTTGCGCAAGCAACTTTTCTCAAAGGATCCTTGGCGCTGAGCTGATTCTTGCGTTGCTTCAGCCGCGAGGACCGATGCTCTCGTGGGGGCTGCCTTGGTCTTAGGCTGATTTGCGTGTTGCTTCGGGCCGTCAAGGACAATAGTCTCGTGGGTGTCGCTTTGGCGCTGGGTGATTTGGCTGCTGCTCTGGGATCTTCCTTCGGGCCGATGCTCCGTCTGCCCATTACTTCGCTATGCCCATCTTTAAGGTTGTTTTGGCTGATGTGACAAGAATCGTGCCGCATGTATCCTCTTCTCGCCGATTGCACAAAAATGCCGCCTCCCTGGCAACGTTCGCGCGAAATGCATGCTTTTCGCGCTGAAGATGGCAAAATCTTCGTCCTATGCATTCGTTTCGGGGTGCAAGCGGGCGATTTCGGATACATAGCGTGTGAATCTTGCCGGGGAGACGGCCTTTTCGTGTCGAGGTCCCTGGAATCATGCATGGGGCGAAGATCTTGCCGGCGCTCAGCGTTGCTTGGCCGTTAGCGGCGCCTTTATTTCCATGCGGAAAGGAGAGCCTGCCTTTTTCTGGGGTTTCGTAATTGCGCCAATAAAAATGGACGCCCTAGGGCGTCCATTTCGTGCGCTATGCAAAATGTGCGGCAATGCCGCGATGAAGAGCTACTCGATCTTGCCGTAGCGCTCTTCGGTGATCTGGTCGAGCGTCTTGCCCTGGGTCTTGGGGCACCAGATAACGCCCACAACCAGGGAAATAAGAAGAACGACGCACATGATAACAGCTGCAGGGAAGAAGCCGGCGGGGTTCGTGGAGATGTCGCCCATGATGGCGCCAACGCCTACGAGCGACCAAATGCCCAAAGCGCCACGAACCAAGAAGAACATGATGCCCTGAGCGCCGCCGCGATACTGCGTGGGGAACAGCTCGGTACCCCACAGAGCGTAGAAGCACTGAGCGGAGAAACCAGCGGAAATGCCCCACAAGATTACGTATACCCAAAGAACCCAGCCCATGGATTCGGTGTCACCGCTCTGGATGGCAAGGCCGAATACGGCAATAGCAACCCAGGACAGCAGCGCCAGCAGTGCGGAGGCGCCGAACAGCACGCGGTGGGAGATAACGTCGCCGAAACGGCTGAAGATTGCCAGCGAGCAGACGGCAACCAGCACCCACTGAACAACGCCCAGGAGGCTCTGGCCGGTTGCGTCGATGTTGCCTGCGGCAGCATAGAGGTACGGCATAAACTGGCCGTTCGTGCCTGCGGCCAGGTTCCAGGTCAGGTACACGGCAACCAGGAAGATGATGGTCTTCACGTTCACGGGGTTCTTCAGAGCGGTTGCCATCATCTTGCCGAAGGACTGCTTCTCGGTGGCAGCAGCGTTCTTTTCGGCCCAGTCGGCAGATTCTTGCAGCTGACGCTGAAGGTTCCATGCGATAAGGGCAACGATGAACAGAACCAGGAACAGCAGGCGGGTTGCCAGCATGCCGTCGAACGGACCGTAGGTGCCTGCGGGGAGCAGGGTGGTGCCATCAGATTCGAAGCCGGGAATGATGAAGCTCATGATCAGCGAAAGGATGAAGATGATGGCAGGGCCGCAGCTCCATGCGAACTGGCTGATGCCGATGTTGGAAGCACGCTTCGTGGAGGTAGACGTTTCGGAGATATAGCTCCAGGAAGCGGGAACGCCAGCGCCTACGGAAAGGCCGGAGAGCACAACGCCTACAACAACCATGGGCAGGTTTACAGCAACCATGGCGATGAATACACCAGCAGCGTAAACTAGCAGGTTGTACTTATAAATAGTAGTACGGCCGAACTTGTCGGTTAGGAAGCCGCCGATCAGCGCGCCGACAGCTGCGCCGAAGGCGTTTGCGCCGATAGCGCCCAGAATTGCGGTCCAAGCGGAGCCGAAGTTGAATGCAGCAGCCCAAGCAGTAAGGGCGAGGCTGCTGGCTACGATGCAGCCAGAGTCAAGGAAGTTGGTCAGGGAAACCGCCATGGTTCCCTTGCGTTCTTGGGAAAGCGCCAATGCTTTACCTTTCTAGTCGAGGTGGAATGCGCAGGGCAGGTCTACGGAAACGGGCGAATTGTCTGCGTTCGTTTCCATGACGCTTGCCATGAAATCCCACCATTTCTTGCAAATATCGGTCTTGGCGGACTCGGCATAGCGTTCGGGGTCGTCAAGCTCGATATATCCGAAGAGGATATTGGTTTCCTCGTCGATGAAAATGGAGTAGTTGTGCCCACCGTATTCGTGGAGCATGTCGGCCATTTCGGGCCACAGTTCGTTGTGACGTTTTTCGTACTCTTCGGCAAAGCCCGGGTAGAGCTTCATCTTAAAGCCGGAAATAGTGCGTCCATCAGCGGTTTTGCGGATAGTCATCGAAGCGCCGCCTTAGTCCAGGAACTCATCGTTGACGGTAAGGCCGAAATCGATGCCGATCTGGCGCAGGCCCTCGTCGGAAATGGTGTTCATGAACTCGTCGGAGCCGCCATTCATCTGGCGAGCGCGACGATATACATCAGCAGCCTTTTCGATGGTGTGCATCAGGCCGAAGGTGGTATCGAAATCGGGGCCGGAAACGAACAGGCCGTGCTGGGCCCAAACGGCTGCCTCGTACTTCTTCATAAGCTCGGAGGTTGCTTTTGCAATCTCGGCGCCACCAGGAACCATCCAAGGCACAACGCCAACGCCGGAGGGGAATACCACGATGCATTCGGTCATGGCCTTCCACAGCGCACGGGTGAAGTAGCGCGCATCAAGTGGGCACACGAACGTCATGGCGATGACGTTGATGGGGTGGGCGTGGTAAATCACGCGGCACTCGTTGTTGGTGGCCTCCATGCGCACCGCATGGTTCATGAAATGCGTGGGGAATTCGGAGGTGGGCTTGCCGCCATCGGTCAGACCCCAAACGATGCGCCAAGAATCTCCAGCGTCGTTGATTTCAACGATGCCGATGTTGTGGGAAGGGTCGCTCATAACGTTGCGCATGTAGCGGCCAGAACCAGTGGTAAGGAAGAATGCGCCGCGCAGGCTATCGGCCTGTACGCCCATGTTCACCCATTCGCCAGGGGTTGCGTTGAAGAAGGGGCGAGCCTGCTCTACCTCCTCTTCCTTCATGCGGTAGGTAAGGTTGCCGCCATTGCGCTCGTGCCAACCCTGCTGCCAGCCGTCGTCACACAGGCGGCAAAAGCCGCGTACGAAGGCAAGTTGCTCGACGGCAACGCCGGAGACTGCGCCGCGAGCTGCGGAAACGCCGTTTTTGAGCGTATCCATAGCACTGTCGATAATATCCATCATTGTCCTTTCGTTCTGAAGTACCGAATGATCGGTTTCGGAAAAGCCGCTCGGGAAAGTGGCCTTTTCGAAGCGCATTCGACTTGTGTTTGCGGAGTTGAAACTCGGTATCAGATGCTTCTGGCGAAGGTCTTCCGGCATCCGATGCGCCTCGGCAATGGCTCCCTTGGCGCAGGATGCTTCCGGCCACGGCCTCCTCGGCTTCGGATGATCCCGGCAAGGGCTTCTGACCTTGCCTTCTGGGCGCAGAAAGCGCCCCTCGAGAGGAGGGGCGCTGAAAAAATGCCCAGGCTTACTGGCGCTTGGAGAGCACCTCATCTTCGTAGGCCTTAACCTCGTCCCACAGCTGATCTTCAGCAACTACGCCCTGACGTGCGCAGTACTCGTCCCAAACCGCGGTCCAAGGCATGGTCTTGAACTGCTCGGTAACGATCATCTTTTCGGAGAACTGGTAGGTGTCCTGCAGCTCCTTTAAGCGATCCCAGGGTTGCAGCAGTTCGAACAGCAGGCACTTTTCCATGGCACGCATGCCGGTAGCCCAAGCGCCGATGCGGTTGATGGAAGCATCGAAGAAGTCCATGCCGATAAGAACCTTGTCCATGCCTTCGGGGCAACGAACAACTTCAGCGGCAATGTCTTTGATGGAGTCCTCGAACAGAACAACATGGTCGGAGTCCCAGTGCATGGAGCGGGTAACATGCAGCGGTACATAGGGGAAGAACTGCAACAGGCTGGGCAGCTTGTCGGAAATGCTTTCCATGGGGTTGAAGTGGCCCGCATCGATAAGCACTACATGGTTGCCGCCCTTCTTGGCAGCGTAGGATACATAGAATTCCTGGTTGCCGGTGGTGAAGCCTTCAACGCCGATGCCGAATACCTTCTGCTCAACCGCATCGATAACGTGCGGGGTTTCGAAGGAATAGATTTCGTCGAGAGAATCCTTCAGGCGTGCGCGCAGGCCATAGGCGTCAGCGGCGTAGTCCTTCAAGCCGTCGGGAATCCAGAAGTTGTTCAGGACCATATCGTCCATTTCCTCGCCGATACGCTCTGCGATCTGGCGGCAGGCAATGCAGTGGCGGATCCAGAAATCACGCACATCCTTTTCAGGGCTGGAAACGGTAAGGCCTTCCTTTACCAGCGGGTGGCTGAACAGAGTGGGGTTGAAGTCGATGCCGAAGCCGTTCTTCTTAGCCCAGGTTACCCAGGGTTCGAAGTGCTTGTACTCGAGCTTATCGCGGTCAACCCAGGGGTTTTCCTCAGTGAAGATAGCGTAGCTTGCGTGCAGGTTGATGCGCTTTTTGCCGGGGATCAGGCTTGCTGCCTTCTCGAAGTCGGCCATGAGCTGTTCGGGGGTGGCGGCGCGGCCAGGGTAGTTGCCCGTGGTCATGATGCCACCGGAAGCTGCGTTATCGTCGCCCTGGTCGAAGCCGACTACGTCGTCGCCCTGCCAGCAATGCATAGAGATGGCCTTGTTTGACAGGGTTTCGATCACTGCTTCGGTGTCGATGCCCTGCTTGGCATACGCATCGCGTGCCAATTCGTACATAGTGGTCATGAATGCTCCTATCTGTACCTAAAAGGTTGGTTGCTGTTATTCGAATCGCTTCACGTCGAATGACGTTGCGATAGCGTCGCGGACGCTTTGGAGGTCGGGGAATGCGTCGTCGGCGATCATCTGCACGGCAAGATTGCCCAAGCTCGTGCCTTCAACCGGGCCGGCGAACACGGGAATCCCGCATGCGCGTGTGGTGAGCTCGTTCAGGTATGCGTCTTGGCAGCCGCCGCCAACGATGTTGATGGAGGTGTAGGTGCGTCCGGTAAGCGATGCCATTTCCGCAATGGATTCCGCATAGCAGGAAGAAAGGCTTACATATACGCAGCGCATAAGCTGGCCGACGGTTCGGGGAACGTCCTGCCCGGTTTCAAAGCAGGCGCGGCGAATTTCGTCGATCATGGAATCGGGCGCCAGGAAGCGGTCGTCGTTCACGTTCACGTGGGCTTCGAAGCTGTCTGCCTCTTTTGCGTGGGCAATAAGGTCAGGGAAGCCCCATTCGATTGCCTCGTGCGTGAAGGGGGGCAGCTCGTCTTCATCGGTTTGCTGATGGGCGTCTTTTCCCTCTACATAGGAAATGCCGTTCAGCTCGCGACGAATAGACTGGATCATCCACAGGCCCATGATGTTCTTCAGGAAGCGGAAGCGCAGTTCGAAGCCGCCTTCGTTGGTGAAGTTCTGGAAGCGGGAAGCATCCGAGGTGATGGGACCTTCGTTTTCAACGCCGAGCAAGCTCCAGGTGCCCGAAGAAAGGAATACGGCGTCGGCATCGCGTGCGGGAACGGCCAGGTAGGCACTGCCCGTGTCGTGCGTGGCAGGCGCGATGATATGCGTGGGGTAGCCGATTTTCTCTTCGATCTCGGCGATGACGGCACCCAAATCGGTGCCGGGCATAACCACATCGCAGAACATGCTGCGTGGAATGCCGAATGCCTCCAGGATGGTTTCGTCCCACTGCTGGGTACGTGCGTTCATCAGGCACGTGGTGGAAGCATTGGTGTATTCGTTTGCCTTGGTGCCGGTTAGCAAGAAGGCCAGGTAGTCGGGGATCATCAAAAACGTTTCGGCGTTTTCGATCTGCTCGGGGTGCTCGCGCTGGAGCGCCAGCAGCTGATAGATGGTGTTGAACGGCTGACGCTGAATGCCCGTGCGGCGATATACCTCATCGGGCGAAACGATAGCGTCGGCCACAGCGTACATGCCGCTGGTGCGCTCATCGCGGTAGGCTACCGCATCACCGAGCATGTTGTCTTCAGCATCGAGCAGCACGAAGTCGACCGCCCAGGTGTCGATACCCACGGTTTTGGGCGCATAGCCTGCTTCTTTGCATTTTGCCAAGCCGGCAACGGTTTCGCGGAACAGCATATCCACGTCCCAGCAGTCGTGACCGCCGGAGCGTTTCTGGATATTGTCGAAGCGATGGATCTCGGTAAGCTCGATGGTTCCCTGCGGGGTAACCTCGCCGATTACCACGCGGCCGGAAGAGGCGCCGATATCGACGGCGGCATAGCAGTTGGTTTTGATTTCCATTAGTTATCCCCCTCTGCTTCAACGCCGATTTGCACGATCTGCATTACGTTGGTGGGGCGCGGCGAAGGCGCAGTTGGGTCGAAACTTACGACGTCGCCCGTTTGGCCGATGCGGGGAGAAGTGGTGCGGTCTCCCAAAGTGAATACGCAGATATCGCCTTTGTTCACGAAGTTCTTTTTCACAACGACGCTGCGAGCTTGCTCAAGAACGTACGAGGCGTCACCAACAACTTTGCCCAAAAGCGGCGTAACGCCCCAGTTCAGTTGCAAGGAGCGACGGTACTCTTCCGAAGTGGTTACCGCATAGATGGGCATCTTCGGACGGTAATTGGAAACGATGCGGGCCGTGCGACCGGTCATCGTAGGGGTAACGATGCAGCAAGCGCCCACGTTTTCTGCGGCGGTTACGGCAGCCAAGCCTACAACAGCGGAAATGCTCTTCTGCTCTGCGTTGCGGTTGGGGATGGAGCCTTCGTCGTAGATATGCGATTCGCTTGCCTCGGCAATGCGTGCCATGGTTTGCACAGCTGGAACTGGGTACATACCGATGGCAGTTTCGCCGGAAAGGGTAACGGCATCGGTTCCGTCGTAGATGGCGTTTGCCACGTCGGCAACCTCTGCGCGTGTTGGGCGGGGGTTGCGGATCATGGAATCGAGCATCTGCGTGGCGGTGATAACCGGACGGTAGGCGCGGTTGCAGGCTTTGATGATCTTCTTCTGCAAGTGCGGAACCTGGTTAGAGGGAACCTCCACGCCCAGGTCGCCGCGGGCAACCATTACGGCATCGGAGACTCCGATGATTTCTTCGATGTGATCTACTGCATGCGCGTTTTCGATTTTCGCTACGATTCGAATGCTTTCGCCGCCGTTTTCTGCGAGGAAAGCGCGAATGGCACGCACGTCTTCGCCGCAGCTTACGAATGATGCTGCTACGAAATCGACGCCCTGCTGAATGCCGAACAGGAGGTCTTCCTTATCCTGTTCGGTCATAACGGGCAGCGGAACGTTGGTGCCAGGCAAGTTCAGCTGCTTGCATTCGCCGAGCATGCCGGAGTTCTGAACGGTACATTGGATGTCGGACCCCAGGATACGATCGACGGCGAGTTCGATTAGGCCGTCGTCGATAAGGATGATGGTGCCGGGTTCAACATACTTATAGAGCCCTTTGAACGTTTGATTCACGCGGCGGGAAGTGCCGGCAATGTCATCTTCGGTGAGGAAGAAGTTGTCGCCCGCGCGGAGCAGCACGGGCTCGTTGCCCTCAAGCTTTCCGGTGCGGATAGAGGGCCCTTTCGTATCGAGCATGAGGGCGCAGGGTGCGTCCAGTTCGCGACGGACCTTTTTCAGGCGGTCCATGCGCGCTTTATGCTCGGCGTGGGAGCCATGTGAGAAGTTGCAGCGGGCAACGTCCATGCCTGCTAGCACAAGATTTTTCAATGCTGACTCAGAGTCCACGGCGGGACCCAGGGTGCAGATGATCTTGGTTCGCTTCATCATAGGGATGATGCGCCTTTCGACCGTGCGGTAAACGCCCGTTCATGGGGTTAGTTCGACCGCTAAACGACAATACGTTCAGAATTGTAAACGAAAATTAAGAAGTATGCTTGTGTTCATCGTTTTTTCTAAAGCTGCATACATTGCAGCAGGTGTTGGCTGCGCTCGTCTGGGTGCCGATTGCGCCGGCTCGTGTTACGCGGAGTGTTACGCGCACTGTTTCGATGCTACCGTAGGTGCCAGTCGTGGTAGTCTGATGGGAAGAATCGAAAGGCGGCCACTATGACCTGCAGCAATCCGAACGCCACCGTGTCGGCAAACGTAACCGAGAAGCTGAAAGCGCACGCACGGGAGCTCGAACCCTACATCATCGAGCGTCGTCGCCACTTCCATGCGTATCCCGAATTGAGTGCTCGCGAGGTTTCCACTTCGCGCACGATTGCCGAAGAGCTTGATAAGCTTGGCATCGAATATGTCCGAGCGGGCGGAACGGGGCTCATTGCCACCATCAAGGGCACCGCGCCCGACGCGTACAACGAAGAGGGGAAACCGCGCCGTCGCATTGCGCTTCGAACCGATATGGACGCGTTGCCCGTTTTGGAGCAGACGAAGCTTCCCTTCGCGTCGCGAAATGAAGGGGTTATGCATGCCTGTGGCCACGACTGCCATATGGCAATGATGCTCGGTGCCGTTCATCTGCTTTTGGGCATTCGAGATCATCTGCATGGCGAGGTACGTATTCTTTTCCAGCCAGCGGAAGAAATATCGGTCGGTTCGCGCAAGATGATCGCCGAGGGCGCGCTCGATGGGGTGGATACCATCTACGCTTCGCATATTTGGAGCGAAGTGGAAGCGGGCACCATTTCTGCCGAAGCGGGGCCGCGCATGGCGAATTGCGACTGGTTCCGCATCGATGTTGCGGGCGCCAGTGCGCATGGCGCCATGCCCCATAAGGGTGTCGATGCCATCGTCGTGGGCGCTGCGGTGATCGATGCGCTGCAGGTTATCGTTAGCCGCGACGTTTCCCCCTTCGACCCTGCGGTTATCACGATTGGCGAATTCCATGGCGGTGTTGCGCGAAACATCATGGCGGGCACAGCGTACCTGACGGGCACGGTTCGCTCATTCACGCCCGAAGTGCGCGATTACATTAAGGAGCGCATGGCGCACGTGGTTGAAGAAGTGGCGCTTTCGTATGGCGCAACCGCGAAGTTCGAGTGGACGTACGGCAATTCGTGCCTGGTGAACGACGAGGCTTGCGCCGCACGTGCGCAAAACGCCATTGCAAAGGTTCTTGGTGAAGAGGCGCTTTGCCATTATGAGGGTACGCTTTCGGGCGAAGACTTCACCGAGTACCTGGCGAAGGTTCCCGGCGTGCTCGTGTTTATTGGTGCCCGTAATCCGGAAGTGGGCGCAACGTATCCGCAGCACAGTTGTTTCTACAATGTCGACGAAAGCGTTCTGGTGGGCGGCTCACTTGCCGCAGCGCAGTACGCATACGATTTCCTCTCTGAAGAATAGCGGGGCTGTTTTTTGACATTGCTGCCCGGTTTGCCCCCCTGCCTGTTCTGTTAGTTTGCGACGCCGTCTCTTGTTCGGAGCGGCGTCGTTTTTTGCATCGGCGCGCCTGGCCTGCCGTTTGGCCATTTTCCCGTTCGTATGGCACTACCGCTTCTCGTGCCTGCCCGATACGATTTTTCCATCTGACGAACACATGAACGAGGGGAGCGGTCATGAATGCTAGGCACAACATACGCAGAACGGACGGTTGCACCGAAGGCGGCTTCGCCAAAACGTCCCCGCGCTTCGGCGTGGTAACCGCGCAGGGCGGTTGGCGCAAGGTGACGTGGGGCGTCGTTGCCGGGGTGGCTGCCGTGGCCACCGCGGGGTCATTGATGGTGCCGAGCGCTGCGATTGCCGCTGAATGGGTCAACGTCGGCGGCACCCAATACAACGCTGGCACTGCGGCGGGCGACGCCGCCGGCACCTGGAACTGGGACGGCGCCGACGACATGAAGCTCAACGGCTATGACGGCGGTGCGATCAAGGCCGCGGGCAAGCTCAATGTTGCCTACGAGGGCAAGAACACCGTGAAAGCCGACCCTGATTCCGGCGGAGCTGCCATCAAAGCAGAGAACGGTGCTAACCAGAAAGCAGAGTTGAACATAGAGAGCTCGAAAAGCTCGGATGAGCTCAATGTGACAGCCGAGGCCGATGCAATTAAATCCTCAGGCGACCTCTCCATTTCCGGTCCGGGCACTGTGAACACCACAAGCACTGCTTCCGACGGAATTGAGGCAAAGGGCGATCTCTCTATCAGATCGGAAGAGCACACGTCTG
>ERZ506977.1017-NODE-1017-length-11919-cov-3.675236_pt1 | contig 11919 bp, 7 predicted proteins | sample MGYA00513168_ERZ506977 | MGnify/ENA metagenome assembly ERZ506977
CCGAGATCTACACTCTTTCCCTACACGACGCTCTTCCGATCTTTTCAACTGTCAGGATAGCACAAAAGATAAAATACCGCAAGATTTCTAAAAAGTATAGCAAGAACAACGTTGAAAAACAGACAAAAACGACGTATTCTGATAGTATCTGAAATAAAACAAAAACAGATGATAAAAGAAATCTATAAATATAAAACGGAGGTACACCTATGAGTCAGAACAAAGGCAGAGTTACGATTCCGACAAACCTGGATGTGGTAAAAGAAACACTGGATATCGTGGAAGAATGGGGCGCAGATGCGATCCGTGACTGCGATGGAACAGAGTTCCCGGCAGAACTAAAAGATACGGGTGCAAAGATCTACGCTACCTACTATACAACAAGAAAAGATAACGCATGGGCAAAGGCAAATCCGGATGAGATCCAGCAGATGTACATCATGAGCTCTTTCCATACAGCAACAGATGAGAAACTTGAGATCCACCTTATGGACCATCTCTACCCGGACATGCTGAAAGTAAATACCCGTGACGATATCACCAGATGGTGGGAAGTCATTGACCGTACCACAGGCGAAGTCGTTCCGACAAACCAGTGGTCTTATGACGAAGAGAGCGGAAATGTCGTGATCGCACCGGCGAAGCTTTTTCATGAATATACCGTCAGCTTCCTGGCATATATCATGTGGGACCCGGTACATATGTATAATGCAGTTGTAAATGACTGGAAGGACGTGGAGCCGCAGATCACTTTTGATGTGCGTCAGCCAAAGACAAGAGCGCATTCCCTGGAGCGTCTCCGCCGTTTCCTTGATACGCATCAATATGTGGATGTAGTACGTTTTACGACATTTTTTCACCAGTTTACCTTGATCTTTGATGAGCTTGCGAGAGAAAAATACGTAGACTGGTTTGGCTACTCCGCATCTGTCAGCCCATATATCCTCGAACAGTTTGAAAAAGAAGTGGGCTATGCGTTCCGTCCGGAATACATTATCGACCAGGGCTACATGAACAATACATACCGTATTCCGTCCAAAGAATTCAAAGATTTCCAGGCTTTTCAGAGAAGAGAAGTTGCGAAGCTTGCCAAAGAGATGGTAGACATTGTCCATGAATATGGTAAAGAAGCTATGATGTTTATGGGCGATCACTGGATTGGCATGGAGCCGTTTATGGATGAGTTTGCATCCATCGGACTGGATGCTGTCGTTGGAAGTGTCGGAAATGGTGCGACTTTGCGTCTGTTCAGCGATATCAAGAATGTAAAATATACAGAAGGACGTTTCCTTCCGTACTTTTTCCCGGATACCTTCCACGAGGGCGGTGATCCGGTTAAAGAAGCTAAAGTAAATTGGGTGACAGCAAGACGTGCGATCCTCCGAAGCCCGATCCAGAGAATCGGTTACGGCGGCTACCTGAAACTTGCTCTGGAATTCCCGGATTTTGTACAGTATATCAAAGAGGTATGCCAGGAATTCCGTACACTCTATGACAACATCCAGGGTGTGACTCCGTACTGCGTGAAGAGAGTAGCAGTCCTGAACTGCTGGGGCAAAATGCGTTCCTGGGGCAATCACATGGTACATCACGCAATTTATTACAAACAGAATTATTCTTATTTCGGAATCATCGAGGCTTTGAGCGGTGCACCGTTTGATGTTTCTTTCATCAGCTTTGATGATATCCTGGAAAATAAGGATCTACTGAAAAACTTTGATGTTGTGATCAACGTAGGCGATGCAGACACTGCACAGAGCGGTGGCGAGTATTGGGTAAACGAGAAGATCGTCACTGCAGTAAAAGAATTTGTCTACAACGGCGGCGGTTTCATCGGAGTCGGCGAACCGGCAGCTCACCAGTGGCAGGGACATTATTTCCAGCTTGACGATGTGCTTGGAGTAGAAGAAGAAAACGGCTTCAACCTGAACAAAGACAAATACAACTGGGAAGAACACAGAAATCACTTTATCCTGGCAGACAGTGACGGAGAAGTTGATTTCGGCGAAGGCAAAAAGAACATCTATGCACTTGACGGAACCGAGATCCTGATCCAGAAAGACCAGGAAGTGCAGATGGCAGTCAGAACCTTCGGAAAGGGCCGTGGTGTCTATATCAGCGGACTTCCATACAGTTTCAAGAACAGCCGTGTCCTCTACCGTGCAGTCCTCTGGTCCGCATCCGCAGAGGAAGAACTGAACTGCTGGTATTCCACAAACTACAATGTAGAAGTCCACGCCTATGTAAAGAACGGCAAATACTGCGTCGTAAACAATACCTACGAGCCACAGGATACCGTTGTATACAAAGGCGACGGAAGCAGCTTCGAACTTCATATGGAAGCAAATGAGATCAGGTGGTATCAAATCTAGTTATCATAAAATGACGTAAAAAGACTCCGCAGAAATATGTACTTTTAAGTGACATTTTATTCTGTGGAGTTTTTCTGTATTATTAAATAGAGAATGCTGCATGGGAGAATAATAAAATGAATGAGTTATCATTGGTCTTTGACAGGCCGGCAGAAGCATGGAATGAAGCACTTCCTCTTGGGAACGGATCTATGGGAGCGATGTCATATGGACGGCTTCGAAAGGAAAAGGTTGAACTGAATCTGGATACACTCTGGTCCGGGACAGGAAGAGATAAAGAAAACAAAAATACAGATGTGGACTGGGAGTTTTTGCACCAGAAAATTTTTGATGGAGAGTATGAAGAGGCGGAAGCTTATTGTAAAGAAAACATCCTTGGTGACTGGACAGAGAGCTATCTTCCGGCAGGAAATCTGTATATTGATACAAATGTACCTGAATTAAAAGAGCATGGATCATACCAGAGACAACTTTCGCTCAGAGATGCACTGGAACAGGTCGTATATCGTCAGGACGGACAGGTATATCAAAGAGAATTTTTTACAAGTATGTCAGAACCGGTCATGGCACTTCATTACAAAGCAGACGCGTACAGTAATCTGGAGCTGCATATTTCCCTGGACAGCCAGATAAGGCATGCCTGTTCTGCGTTTGGGACAAATGGCCTTGTACTGGAGGGACAGGCTCCGATATATGTGGCACCGCCTTATTATTCTTGTGAGCATCCGATCGTCTATGAAGGGGGAAAAGGAACACAGTTTGTAATCGGCCTTTCCGTGCAGGCACCGAAAGGCTGCGTCTGTCAAAAGGATAACACGCTTCTGGTAACAGCAGAGAATGATGTGTACATTTATCTGTCTGGGATAACAGACTTTCAATCACAGGATTCTTATTTAGCCAGGAAGAAACAGATGCTGGAACGAATCTGTAACCTTTCGTATCCACAATTAAAAGAATCTCATCAGAAGGCATACGAAGCATATTTTGACCGGATGGATCTTACGCTGAATCCTGGTGTACAAAATGATCTTGTGATAAAAATGTTTCACTATGCCCGTTATCTTATGATCGCTTCCTCGAAGCCCGGCACACAGTGTGCAAACTTGCAGGGAATCTGGAATCATGATCTGAGAGCTCCGTGGAGCAGCAACTATACGGTAAATATTAATACAGAAATGAATTACTGGATGGCAGAGAAAGCGAATTTAAGTGACTGCCATGAGCCGCTGTTTGATCTGGTCGAACGGACTGCCTCGCGGGGAAAAAAGACAGCAAAAGAAGTCTATCATCTGAATGGATGGGTGAGTCATCACAATCTGGATATCTGGGGTCATTCCAGCCCGGTTGGCCATTTCGGACAGGATGAAAATCCCTGTACATACTCTATGTGGCCGATGAGTTCCGGATGGCTCTGCTGGCATTTATGGGAGCATTACCGCTATACACTGGATAAAGACTTTCTGAGAGAAAAAGCATTTCCTCTTATCAGAGGTGCAGTAGAGTTTTATCTAGGCTACCTGGTACCTTATGAAAGATATCTCGTCACAGTACCATCTACATCGCCGGAAAATACATTTACAGCGCCGGATCAAGGTGCCCATAGTGTGACGTTTGGTTCAACAATGGATAACAGTATCCTGAAAGAACTGTTTGGAAACTATCTGAAAGCCTGCGAGATCCTTGGAATCACAGAACTTACGGATAAAGTAAAAGCGGCACTTGAAAAATTGCCGCCTTTTAAGAGGGGGAAAGGCGGGCAGCTTCAGGAGTGGTTCTTGGACTATCCGGAAGTGGATGTGCACCACAGACATGTTTCACAGCTATACGGTCTCTATCCCGGAAATCTGATCCACAGAGAGGATGAGGAACTTCTGGCTGCCTGCCGTGTGGCACTGGACAGAAGAGGGGACGAGGGAACCGGCTGGTGCATGGCATGGAAGGCGTGTCTATGGGCGCGGCTCGGAGATGGAGAGCGTGCGTTGAAGCTTTTGAAAAATCAGCTTCACGTTACAAGAGAAGAAAACTGCAGTCTGGTCGGTGGCGGAACCTACCCGAATATGCTCTGTGCACATCCACCATTTCAGATTGACGGAAATTTTGGGTTTGCTGCAGCTGTGCTGGAAATGCTGGTGCAGTATCAGGACGACAGGATTCTTTTTCTTCCGGCGCTTCCGAAGGAATGGAAGGATGGAAAGATAAGGGGTCTCAAAGCACCGGGCGGCATTACGATTGATTTTGCATGGAAGGACGGCAGAATCACGGAATGCAGTCTGAAATCGCTAACAGATACGGTGCGTACACTTTTGTACAACGGAACAGAAAAGGAGATCACGCTGAAAGCAGATTGAGATTTACTGGTGAAATCGTTTCCCGTATTCCGAAGGGGAAATTCCCATACATTTTTTAAACAGTCTGCTGAAATAGAGCTGGTCATCAATTCCTACCATTGTGGAGATCTCTTTGAGAGAAAGTCGGTTGTCTTTGATCATGGTGGCGGCTTTTCGTATTCGGAGGTTGTTCAGATAACTGGTGATGCTTGTTCCGACTTCTGATTTAAAAACACGGCACAGATAGCTGGAACTTAAGCTGACATTTGCGGAAATGGAGGACAGCGTGAGCCGGTGCATGTAATTTTCTTCGATATATGCGAGGGTTTTGGCAATATCGTCTGTATAATGTCCTTCATTTATGGTAAAGGTCTGATAGGTATTTCTGGCTTCCTCATAGTCCGGAAGATTTTCCTGATATGGCATATCCGGGGCGAAGGACTGGTACATGGTGAAACGGTTGTACAGCTTTTTTACGAGCTGAGCGACTTTCATCTGGCCTGCATCCAGTTCTTTCTGGGAAAAGACTACCAGTGCACTGTAGTCGTTCAGTACAAGGATATATGGCTGCAGTACACCCTGTACTGCGTCCAGAATCATATCACACAGAAGTTTTCCCGAGATAGAAAAAGCTTCATTGGACAGGAATTTTTCAAAGGTCACATAGCAGACGGCGCATGGTTCCTGCATAAAGCGCAGGTCTGTGCCGGCGTTTTGGATCGTAAAAGAGGAAAGGGAAGATTCTCCCTCAAAAAAGGAGAGGAGCAGGCGGGTTCTGTTTTCGGATACGGTTTCCGCTGGAACAGAAATTTTCCTGTCAGCTTTTTCATGCAGCTTTTCGGTCGTTTTGTTCAGGCAGGCGAGAAGGGTGTCCGGACTGATCTTGATCTTTAACAGATAGTCTGCCGCGCCCAGAAGAAGTGCGCTCCGCACAGAATCAAAATCTTCATAATTGCTGAGTACGAGGATCTCTCCGGGATAATTTTTTTCTTTCAGGGTACGGATTAGTTCCAGCCCGTCCATTTCCGGCATTTTGAGGTCGGTGATGATTACATCCGGCTGATGCTTCTCAATGAGAGACATGGCTTCCAGACCGTTTGAAGCGGTCCCGCAAATGGAAAAACCGTGTTCTTCCCAGGGGAGGATCGAACGGAGGGCGATTTTTACAATGGGTTCATCATCTATAATAAGTATACTGTACATTTGAGTCCTTTCTGAGCGGCTTGTCTATTCTTCAGGCTGTTGTGACAGGGTATCAGCATAAAGCTTTGGCAGTGTCAGGGTACAGGTGGTGCCTTCGCACGGGTGACTGTCAATCTTTAATCCGTATTCCCGTCCGAAGTTCAGCTGGATCCGGTCATTTACATTTGCTACGCCGATTTTTTTGCGGTCCTTGTGCGGGTTCAGATCAGTCCGGGTTATCTCGAATCCTTTTCCGTCATCCTGAAGTTCCAGGATCATATGTTCGTCTTCCTCCCAGCAGGTAATATGGATCTCCATGACAGAACCGTCATCGGAAGAACCATGCATCACGGAATTTTCCGCGAGCGGCTGCAGGATCAGTTTGGGAACGAGACAGGAGAGCAGCTCTTCATCCTCCACATGGAAAGAATATTCGAAACTTCCTGCATACCGGATGCGGAGAATGGCAAAATAATTTTCCAAATTTTCAAGTTCTTCCTGCACGGTGATATATTCATTCTTATTCGTGAGCGTGTTCTGAAGAAGACTGCTGAGTGCCTGGATCCCATCGCTGACGATCTGATCATTGTGCATGGCTGCTACAAAGCGTAGGCTGTTTAAGGTGTTAAAAAGAAAATGAGGATTGAGCTGATACTGGAGCATCTGAAGTTCAAGCTCTCTCTTTTTCTTTTCCTGTTCTTTTTGCTGTTCGAGCAGATTCTGGATGGTATCTGCCATGTGGTTCATGCTGCCGGACAGGTCTGAAAGTTCGTCTTTGTGGTTATCCTGAATACGGACATCCAGGTTTCCGTGGGATAATTCTTTACAGAAATCCAGCATGCTTCTGATCGGGGAGGTGATTCCCGGATATACCATTGCGACGATCCCGATGCACGTGAGGACCAGGATCACTGCCACGATCAGGATTCGGCGAAGCATGGTATAAACTTCGGAATTGATATAATGATAAGGCATGGTGTACACAAAAAGCTGGTTGAGCTTTTTGTTGAAAATATAAGTGACCAGCTGTTCTTCGCCATCTTTGTGGATGCTGAAGGAATCGGTTCTGGAAGGAAGCTTCTGCTGGATGTTTTTGAGAAATTCGCTGTCAACCTTTTCACCGAGTGCGATATTTCGGTCCCAAGAGGAAAGAACAGTACCGTCCATATTCATATACATAATATTAGAAGAATCTGCCAGTCCCACCGGTTCGAGGACTGTCTTGGAAAAAATCTTCTCATCGATGGAAATCAGGGTGTAACCGATCACGCGGCTTTCGCTGTACTGTTCATAGATCCTTCTTCCAAGGACCAGAATGTCTCTGTCACGGTAGGTGTGTACATACGCCCATACATCCTGATTTTCTAGGCGCAGCCGGTCGAGGAGCATGTCTACATCATCCTGATAGAAACCGTCATAGCCAAGATCATAAAAAATATTTCCGTCGGTATCATATACGGTGATATTTTTGGCCTGTGCCGGATAGATGATCTTGGTGCGAACCATATGTTGGATCTCATTGATCGCCTGATTTTTCTCAATATCTGACATATCTTTGTTCAGAAGCCCGTCCTTGATCTCTTCGCTGATGCAGATAGAGCCACACAGATACTGATATTTTTCAATCTCACTTACCATATTCAGATTGATCATCGATAAAGTCTGAGAAATGGAAGCAGAAAGTTTTTCCCGGAGTGCTACGGAAAAGATATGAAAGGAATAGCCACTGATTCCTGCCAATGGTATAATGGATATCAGCAAAAGAGCGATGACAAGCCTTGTTTTGATACTGAATTTACGAAATCCCTGATAACGTTGTTTTTTATTCATTTTTCTCCCCGCCTTTTTATCCATTATACTAAAAAAAGTCAGGATAATCCATCCAAAACACAAATAGAAAAAGATTGTACATATTTATCACAAGAAAATCTATATCATATAATTTTTACAAGAAAAAGTTCCATAAGCAGGGCTGTTTTGTTAATTTACTACAAAAAAAATTTGCCGTATACTGTCATCATAAGGCGAACGTAAAAAAGCCAGAACGAAGGAGGAAACAAACATATGAAGAAAAGATTTGCAGCTTCTGCTATGATCCTTGCGATGAGCGCAGCTAGCGTACTCTCACCACTCACTGCATTTGCAGACGCGGAAGAACAGGAACTGAACATCGCAATCTTCCAGGGTGGATACGGAGATGCTTACTGGAATCAGATGGTAGAACTCTTTGAGGAAAGTCATGAGGGCGTGAAAGTAAACATGACCATCAGCCCTACCATCGGTGATATCATTCGTCCACAGATCGTTGCCGGAAATGTACCGGATTTTATCTGCCTGAATGATGGCGGTGAGGACGGCGTGATCCTTTCTCTGATCAAAGAACATGCACTTCTGAACCTGAACGATGTTTTTGATGGCGAAAACTATGCAGGAACCGGTACACTCCGTGATGATATCACAGATGGAATCCTTGCAAGCAGCAAGTGTGCACCATATGGAGATGGCGATATCTATCTCGCACCGTTCAACAGCGGTCCACAGGGCCTGATCTACAATAAGACATTCTTCGACGAAAATAATCTGGAAGTTCCGAAGACCTGGGATGAGTTCTTTGCACTTGGTGATACAGTCAAAGATATCGACGGACGTTCCCTCTTTACTTATCAGGGAATCTATCCGGGATATATGGAAGAAATGCTCTGGCCGGCAATTGCAAATGAGTGTGGTGAAGAAGCTCTCACAAAGATCGCAAATTATGAAGAAGGCTCCTTTAATAATGAAGGCGTGCTGAAAGCCCTCACTCATATCAAAGAGATCGCAGATAAGGGATATCTTCTGGAAGGTACAGTAGGTATGAACCATACAGAATCCCAGACAGAGATGATGCTTGGAAAAGCTGCTTTTATCACAAATGGAACCTGGATGGAAAATGAGATGCAGGATGCTCCGAGAGAAGACGGATTTGAGTTTGCCATGGCTCCGATCCCGACAGAGAATGCAGATGATGTTCACTATGTATTCGACAGCTGCGAGCAGTTCTCTATTCCGGCAGCTGCAAAGAATCAGGAACTTGCAAAAGAATTCCTCCGTTTCCTGTACAGCGATGAATCTGTATCTGCATTTGCAGAAGCTTCCGGTGCCCTTTACGCAACAAAGAGTGCCCGTGAAGTGGCAAAAGACAAACTTTCTACAGCAATCTACAACATGTACGGAATCTATGACGAAGCAAATGCCTCTTCTCTGATCATGAGCTTCTCAGCAGTTCCGGCTGACTGCAAGATCAATCCAAAAGATGAGATTTTTAACCCGATCACTTCTGTTATGAACGATGAAATGACAGTAGAAGAGTGGGCACAGAATGTAGAGGACGCTTTTGCACAGGTTCGTGCAGACCAGGAAGCTGCCAAATAAATATCTTTTTTGTTATTTACAGAATGAATGTTGTCCGATTAAGCGAAAAGGCTGCTGCACAAGGTATGCGGCAGCCTTTTTTTACCCCAAAATGATTTGAAATCTGAAAAAAGGAGTGACCAGACGTGGTAAAAAAGCCAAAATTATTTATAGCTTTGTGTACGCTTCCCGCGTTGATTCTTACGATTGTTTTTATGATCGTACCGATGCTGAATGCCATCTATCTGTCATTTACCAGTTCCACAGCACTCAGTGTTGGCTTCAACAGTAAGTTTGTATTTCTGGATAATTATATTTATATGTTCAAAGACAAGGACTTTGTGCAGGCGCTTTTTAATACGTTTAAACTGATGCTTGTGATTCCGGCTCTGACGATTTTTCTGAGCCTGATATTTGCTTTCATCCTTACACAGGGAGAACTTCGGGAGAAATCTTTTTATCGTACCGTATTCTTTTTTCCGAGTGTTGTATCCATGACGGTTGTCGGGATTGTATGGTCTTTTGTGTTTAATCCGACAAGAGGAATCCTCAATCATATGCTGGATCTGTTTAACCTGTCTTCCTGGAAACATGCCTGGCTCGGAGAGGGAAAAACAGCTCTCTGGTGTATCGGTGCCGCACTGGTGTGGCAGGCGATCGGTTATTATATGGTAATGCATGTGGCTTCGATTGACGGGATCTCTCAGGAAATTTATGAAGCGGCCTCGATCGATGGAGCGACCGGAGTCCAGAAGTTTTTCAGGATCACGATCCCGCTTCTTCGCAGATCCATCGGAACGACCTATATCCTTTCTCTGTCCGGAACGATCAATCTGAGTTTTACTCTGTCTAATGTCATGACGGGAGGAGGACCGAACGGTGCTTCCAGTGTCCTTTTGCAGTATATGTACACGCAGGGCATGCGAAATGCAAACTTTGGCTATGCGATGGCAATCGCCATGTTTACGCTTCTGCTTGCAATCGTGCTTGCACTGATCTCACGAAAACTGTCAGCTGAGAAAGAATAGGAGGGAGACTGATGAAAACTGTAAGAACCTGGTGTATCAGGATCCTGATGATTCTGTTTACAATTATTTTTCTTTATCCGCTTTTCTGGAACCTGATGTCTGCGTTTAAGACAAATGCGGAGTATCTGACAGATCCTTATGCACTGCCGGTATCACTGAATCTGGATAATTTTGTCGCTGCATGGCAGAAGGCAAATATTGCAGCGTATTTTGGAAATTCTGTGTTTGTAACGGTATTGTCTACGGCATTGCTTCTGCTGTTTGTCATACCGATTTCTTACGTACTGGCAAGATACTGCTTTGCCGGGAGCAAACTGATCTCCACAATCTATATGGCATGTATTTTCCTCCAGGCAACGTATATCATGATCCCACTTTTCCTGGAATTGCAGGCAATCAATGGGCTGAATAATCTGCCGGTACTCTGTCTGGTCTATGCGGTCATGCAGTTCCCGTTCTGCATTTTTACTCTGCAGGGCTTTATGTCTGCTGTGCCAAAAGACTATGAAGAATCTGCCCGGATCGATGGTGCCACAAACCTTCAGCTTCTTCTGAAAGTTATGGTTCCGCTTGCAAAACCGGGAATTGCAACGATCACAATGTTGAGCGCAATGGGATTCTGGAACGAATATCCGCTGGCACTGGTCCTTCTGACCGATGATGCCAAAAAGACCCTTCCGATCGGAATGGCAAATCTGTTTGAGATACAGAAGTATGCGACAGACTGGGGTGCACTGTTTGCGGGACTTGTGATCATTATGATCCCGACCATGATCATTTATCTGATCGGACAGAGATATCTGCTGCAGGGAATCGGGGCAGGCGGCCTGAAAGGGTGAATTGGATTTTTTTGAAGAAGGAGAAGAGATATGCCGACAGATCAGGAATTGATTAAGATTGTTCCGTCGAAGCGTCAGCTTAAGTATCAGGAAACGGAATTTTATGCATTTTTTCACTTTGGGATGAATACGTATACGAACCGGGAATGGGGAGACGGTACGGAAGGTCCCGGGGTTTTTGATCCGCAGGAATTTGACGCCGGGCAATGGGTATCGGCGGTGAAAGCGGCAGGAATGAAAGGCGTGATCCTTACCTGCAAGCATCATGACGGATTTTGTCTGTGGCCGACGAAATATACGCAGCATAGTGTCGCTTCGAGTCCATGGAAGGATGGAGCGGGGGATGTAGTACGGGAAGTTTCGGATGCCTGCCGCCGTTATGGCTTGAAGTTTGGAATCTATCTTTCTCCGTGGGACCGGAATCAGCCATGTTATGGAAGTGGGAAGGAATATGACGATTATTATATCGCACAGTTGACAGAACTGCTGACCGGGTATGGGGAGATATTCAGTGTCTGGCTGGACGGGGCCTGTGGGGAAGGTCCGAATGGAAAGAAGCAGGTTTATGACTGGGAGAGATATTATGCATGTGTACGGAAGTATCAGCCAGATGCCTGCATCTGCGTCTGCGGACCGGACATCCGATGGTGTGGAAATGAAGCCGGCGATGTAAGAAAATCAGAGTGGAGTGTAGTTCCTGCGCGGACAGCTCTGGCAGAAAGTGTGCAGGAAAGAAGCCAGCAGTCGGACGATGAAGAATTTCGCCAGAGGAAGATCACCA
>ERZ506977.1021-NODE-1021-length-11875-cov-5.353299_pt1 | contig 11875 bp, 8 predicted proteins | sample MGYA00513168_ERZ506977 | MGnify/ENA metagenome assembly ERZ506977
TCGCGGCCAATTTGTTGAGGTCACGGATGAAGTGTACCGGGCCTATATGCAGGGCAACCGGAAAATGCGCTATTTTGAGAACGATTTGAAAACCGAGCGATTCGTTCTCGGAAAGGAGGGCCAAGTGGTGCAGATCATCCCCAGCCGCGAAGATTCTTTGGACCGGCTGGTGGATGAAAATGCCCGGCAATTCTTCGATGAGCAGGAAAGCGTGGAGAGCGTGGTGCTCCACAAGCTGGAAGTGGACAGGCTACATACCGCACTTTCCCTGCTGGCCCCAGAGGAACGTGCGCTGATCCAAGCATTATTCTTTGATGAGCGCAAAGAGAGCGAGTTGGCGATGGAACTCGGTATTTCTCAGCCCGCCGTTTATAAGAGAAAAACGAAGATCCTTAAGAAGTTGAAGCTCTTATTGGAGGGTTAAATCTAATGCCCCTCACCTGGATGTTGTTGGGTGAGGGGCATTTTTGACTTTCTCAAATAAAAACAGCCTGTCATACAATTTCGAACCATGAGGATATACAAAATTCAAATTCGCACACTTTTTCTGGCACCGTAGGTCAGGTATAATATGAACAGAAGGATTTTTTCAAAAAAAGCCCCCTTCTCCACCGAAACTCCACCTTTGTATGTTACACTACCCTTGGAGGTGCAAGCAATGTCAAAAATGATTTTGATCATAGAGGATGAAACATCCATTCAGAATATTATCAAGGCGTTCCTGGAGGACGCAGGCTACACGGTGGTTCTGGCCGATGATGGCATGGAAGGGATCGAACAGTTCCGGGCGCATAAGCCCGACCTGGTGCTTCTGGATTGTATGCTCCCAAAAATTGACGGCTTTGCCGTGTGTGAGATCTTGCGGAAAGAGAGCCGGGTTCCCATTATCATGCTCACCGCATTGGATGATGACGACAGCCAGATGAAGGGCTTTGACGCCCTGGCAGATGATTACATCACCAAGCCCTTTTCCATGCCGGTTGTGATGAAGCACATCGAAGCGGTGCTGCGTCGGGCAGAACAAGGTGGCGCTGCACCCAATAACGTGATCCGCTATAAGGAAATCGCGGTGGATACGGACAGCCTTACCGTCCTTGTGGGAACAGAAAGCGTTTCCCTTACCACCAGGGAATTTGAGATTTTGAGGCTCCTTCTGGAGAACCAGGGCCGGGTGGTATCCAGGGAAAGACTGCTGGATACGGTTTGGGGCTACGACTATATTGGCGACGAAAAAATCGTAAACACCCACATCAAGAATATCCGCAAGAAGCTGGGTGTGGATTACATCGAAACCATGAGAGGGGCGGGATATAAAATTGAGAAGGAAGATTAGTCAAAGCATTCAGGCCAAAACCTTCCTCAGTATGCTGGCGCTGCTGGTGGTCTGTTGCATTATCATTTACGGCATGGTGATGATCTTCCTGCCGAGAAATTACCATACGGAACTGGAAGGACAGGTCACTTCCGATTTTTATGACTTGGTGGAGGTTCTGGAGCGGAATGGCTGGCAGGCCAGTTCGGACAGTCTGATGGAATTTTCCATGACGAACAACGCCTCAGTGGAAGTCAACGATAATTATGGGAATAATCTGTTCTCCGTGAATTTTGCCGACATGGAGAACATGGACACTTCTGCTCCCTCTATGAGCTGTTCCGCAACATTCCAGCAAGGGGGTCAAACCTACCATTTATTTGCCAATGCCGCCCTGGTCGCGGTGGCGCAGTCCTATGACATCCTGCTAAAGCTCATCCCCTTTATTGCCGTTGTGATTCTGTTGATCTCCGTCATTGGGGCGGTGGTTTGTTCCCGGTACTATTCCAAGCCGCTGGTCAGTATCAGCAACGTGGCAAAGCGGATGACCACCCTGGACATGACCTGGAAGTGTGAAGTCAACCGAAAAGACGAGATCGGTGTGTTGGCCGCCAGCCTGAATGAAATGGCGGAGCAGCTCAGCAATGCGCTGGCCAGCCTGCGTTCGGCAAACTGGCAGTTGAAGAAAGACATTGAGCGGGAGCGGGAGCAGGAAAAGCAGCGTGTGGAATTTTTCACCGCTGTCTCCCATGAGCTGAAAACTCCCATCGCCATCATCAAGGGGCAACTGGAGGGCATGATCTATCAGGTTGGCGAATACAAAGACCGCGATACTTACCTGCGTCACTGCTTGAAAACTACCAATGACATGGAGGCGCTGGTAAAGGAGATTTTGTCGGCGGCCCGGATGGGCGGCAGCGATTTCCACCTGGAGCGCACCGACCTGGACATCAGCCAAATGCTGCGAAAGGTCTGCCAGCAGTTCCGTGGCCGGATGGAGGATAAGCAGATGGAGCTTCGCATGGACATCCAGCCGGAATACCACTACCAGGGGGACCGGCGGCTCATGGAGAAGGTGTTCACCAATGTGATCGGAAACGCCGTGGCTTATTCGCCGGTGGGCGCGGTGATTACTGTCACCCAAAAGGACGAGGTGTTTTCCGTGGAGAATACCGGCGTCCACATTGCCGAGGAAGATTTGGAGCGTATCTTCACCCCCTTCTACCGGGTGGACAAATCCCGGAACCGGAACAGCGGCGGCAGCGGCCTGGGGCTGTATATCGCCAAAACCATCCTCGACCACCACGAAATCATCCACAACATGGTCAACACGGAAAACGGCGTGAAGTTTACGGCGTTTTTGTGGTAAATACTTTTTATGTTATGCTTTAATTGTAGTTGACATACGGACGGCGTAAAATTTTATGCTGTAACATTTTACGGACATTTGCCTGATATACTATCCGAAAGAGAGGAGGAATAGAATACATGAAACGCCTTTTAGTGGTTGAGGATGACAGCTTCTTAAATAAAATGCTTTCCTATAATCTAACCGCGGACGGATATGAAGTAATCTCTGTTTTAACTGCAAGAGCAGCGAAAAAAGCGCTGGGGTCACAGGAATTTGATTTGGTTTTGCTTGATATTAATCTGCCGGATGGAAATGGGTATGACTTATGTGGGATGATTAAACCGAAATACCCAGATACCATCGTGATTTTCCTTACTGCTAACGATCAAGAAAGCGACCAAATACGGGGATACGAAGTGGGGGCAGTTGACTATATCACAAAACCCTTTGTTATTGGTGCATTGCAACGAAAAATAAAAGCTATGTTCGCTATGTTAGAACATCATAAGCCTGCAAGAGATATTTATGACGACGGAAGGTTATTCCTTGATTTTTCCGAGCAGGCCGCCGCATTGAATGGCAAGACCTTAGCCCTTTCCCCAATGGAATATAAAATGCTTAATCTTTTTCGCAAAAATCCAAGGCAAGTTTTGACCCGCAGACAACTTTTGGAGAAACTGTGGGATGTTGATGAGAAATTTGTTGATGAGCATACGCTGACAACAACAATCAGCCGTATTCGGAGTAAAATTGAAGCAGATGGTGGTATTCCCTATATCAAAACCGTTTATGGTATGGGCTATCAGTGGACGGGAGGCGAGACAAAATGAAAGCAAATCCTCTCTCTGTCAAGCGCCTGTTTCGATGGATCTGCATAGGTGTTCTTCTCTCAATGGCAGCGATTTCTTTTATTCTGTTTGCCGTAACGCTTGAAAGAGCTGTATTGCTTACTGGAATTGCCCTGACTCTTTGCGCACTTGTGTGGTTTCTTGTGCTGACTATGTTGTTGGGGAAGCGCCTCTCTCTGTTTACCTCGGATTTATGCAAGACGCTTGACAATATGATCGATGGCGTGGAAGAACCAGAGCCAGTCGATAACACCGAAACTCTCTTTGCCCGTATCAGCCACCGCCTTTCTCGCCTTTATCACATTATGCAGCAAAACCAATGCAAGGTTGATGAGGAACGACAGGAGCTTCAATCGCTCGTGTCTGATATTTCTCATCAGGTGAAAACTCCTGTGAGCAATTTGAAAATGGCAACGGAAACCCTGCTTTCACAGCCAGTGACCGAATCTGAACGCATTGATTTTATCAAGGGAATTTGTACTCAAACAGACAGACTGGACTTTCTTTTTCAAGCCCTTGTGAAAACCTCTCGGCTGGAAACAGGTGTCGTTCAGCTAAAAAAGAAGATTGAACCACTCTATAACACTGTGGCACAGGCTATGAGCGGTATTGTCTATGCTGCAGAGAAAAAACAAATCTCTGTGTTGGTAAATTGCCCGGAAGAACTATCAATTTCCCATGACAGTAAATGGACTGCAGAGGCTCTCTTTAATTTGTTAGATAACGCTGTGAAATACACATCGAAGGGCGGTAGAATTACTGTAACCGTTGAAGAATGGGAAATGTATATAGAAATAAAGGTGATTGATACGGGAAAAGGTATCTCAGAAAGTAACCAGGCAGCAATCTTCCGCCGGTTTTATAGAGAGGAAGAAGTTCACGATCAACCAGGGGTGGGGATTGGTTTGTATCTGGCTCGTGAGATCATTACACAACAGGGAGGGTATATCAAAGTAGTATCGGAATTAGGAAAAGGCTCTGCTTTTTCTATTATGCTCCCTATACGATAAGCTGGAGGCGGACAGTATTTTAAGCTGTCCGCTCTGATTTCTTTATGAAATGTCCGTACTTTGTAACATTTGGACGTGTTTTTAAAGCGAAATTCTCATTGGCACGGACATTTCTGTGACATTTGAGTTTTACACTATCCTTATCAACAGGCCATGAGCCTTGAAAGGAGTTTATATATGAGTGTTTTACAGACGATTGACCTCAGAAAATATTACGGTGATGAACCGAACATTACTCGTGCTCTCGACGGAGTGAATTTATCCGTAGATGATGGCGAGTTTGTAGCTGTTGTTGGTACTTCCGGCAGCGGCAAATCTACTTTATTACACATGATGGGTGGGCTGGACACGCCCACTTCCGGCAGCGTCTTTGTGCGGGATAAAGACTTATCAAAGATGAACGATGAACAGCTTACGATTTTTCGTCGCCGTAATATCGGCTTTATTTTTCAGAACTATAACCTTGTCCCTATCCTGAATGTGTATGAAAATATTGCCCTACCAGTAGAACTGGATGGAGATACTGTAGACAAGCGGTTTCTGGACAATATTGTAAACATGTTGGGGTTGGACAACAAATTGAATCATATGCCGAACCATCTTTCTGGTGGTCAACAGCAGCGTGTAGCGATTGCCCGTGCTTTGATTACCAAACCTGCAATTATCCTGGCTGATGAACCTACTGGAAACCTTGACAGCAAGACCAGCGCAGACGTTCTTGGGCTTATTAAACGAACCAGTGCGGAATTTCGTCAAACCGTAGTTATGATTACTCACAACAACGATATAGCCCGCCTTGCTGATCGGATTGTCCGTATTGAGGACGGAAGAATTATAGGTTAAGGGGGTAAAGAAGCTATGACATGGCCTTTTGAAAATGATACCAGTGTAATCATAAAGAGATTAACTAAAAGAAGCCTGAAAGCAAATAAACGGCGTAACTTCTTTCTTGTTATGGCGATCATACTTACCACCTTACTGATTGGCTCTGTTTTCAGCGTTGGCATGAGCCTTGTTGAGTCTGTAAAAATGGAGCAGCTAAGATTTGCAGGTACAATGGCGCACGCTGCTGTGGGTCATCCGACGACGGAGCAGATCAAGCAGCTTCACACATTGGACTATGTAAAAGAAGTTGGTACTGGTAACAGCGTTGGCGTTGTTCAAAATACAGCAGATATGGGAAATATCAGTTTGACCCTTCACTATTTCGACAAGACTGAATGGGAAGAACTGCGCGCCCCCGCCTATGTTGATATAGTAGGGAACTATCCTGAAAAAGAAAATGAGATTATGGTTTCTCGCGGGGTGCTGGAACGGATGGGAATTGATACCCCATCTATTGGCATGGAGATTCCCCTCACCTATTACACAGATAGCGAAAACAGAGATTCCATAATTCAGGAAACCTTCACCTTGTCGGGGTGGTTCACAAGCTATGCGTTTGTCCAATCAACGGAGACTGCTGATGTGATTTTCGTTTCTCATGCGTTATCACAAAGATATGGAAAGACCGTGGAAAAAGATGGTTCTGCTTCGATCCTGTTTGCAGATGAGTCCAGAGTTTCAGAATATTGCAGCGCATTAGTGGCTGATTTAGGGTTAGCAGAAAATCAACCTGTCGCGATGGTACAGCTTTATGAAGCAGATGCCGGTCAGGAAACTGCGACTTTGATTTCCCTATGTGCTATTGTGGTTTTCCTCATTTTTACAGGCTATCTGCTGATTTATAATATCCTGTATATTTCCATCTCCCATGATGTGCAGTTTTATGGGCTTCTCAAAACGATTGGGACGACGCCAAAACAGATCAAGCGTATTGTTATTCGGCAGGTTATACGCCTTTGCCTTATTGGAATACCTATTGGCATTATCCTGTCGTTGCTGCTTTCTTTAGGGGTGGTTCCATTCTTGATTTCAGAACTTGGAGCCATTTCCACAGATGAAGCCGTTGTATCCTTCTCACCGCTTATCTATATAGGCGCGATAGTCTTTCCACTGCTTACGGCTCTATTGGGCGCTTCAAAACCCGCAAGAAAAGCCGCGAGTATTTCTCCCATAGAAGCGCAAAAATATACGGGAGTTATAGGCACTGTGAAACACATCCGATCACTGGCACACGGCAAACCATATCGTATGGCTTGGCGGAATATTTTCCGGGATAAAAAACGTGCAGGAGTGGTATTGTTCAGTTTGTTTTTAGGAGTGACGACTTTTCTATCAGTGACAACATTGGTTTTTAGCACAGATGTTTCAAAGTATATTGATTCTGCTTTTGAAAGTGATTTGGTACTGGATAATGAGACTTGGCCCGCGCAGACGTTGGATGATTCATTAGTGGAACAGCTCATGCTAATTCCCGGAGTTGAAAATATGCACTCTACAACATGGGAAGAAATGCGGTTGGATTACTCGGATGCTTTCAGAGAATATATTGCTAACCATCCCATGCAAGAGCAGATTTCCGCTTTGTCAGAGCAAGATATTGAGGACAATTTTAATGGATTTCTCATTGGAGTTGATGGAGAAACCCTAACAAAATATCGTGACAGACTTGGAAGCCCCATTGATATTGAAGCATTTGATCGAGGAGAAATTGCTTTGATTGCCACCGATAATCCCGAATTGTTCTCCAATGTTCAAGAGCTGAATATTACCCCTTCTTATCGAGAAGAAAACAGCGTTTCCAATCAGCAAAAATATAAATTTGCTCTTGGTGGCTTTGTTCCGTTCAGCTATAAAGGCATTGGCTCCAGCCTTGCGCCAACTGTGATTGTGTCAAATACTATTATGCAGGAATGGTTTGGAGAACCGGCCGTAAAACAGCTTGACATGAATGTTGCCAGCGGGTATGAGAAAAATGCTTTCATTGCATTGAAGCAGATTATAGGAAACAATTCTGGAATTTCTTTGACCTCAAGAATTGAGTCTATGGAAGAACTGAATCGTGCAAAAATGGCCGTGCTGATTCTTGGTGGAAGCATTTCGTTTGTCATCGCTCTTATTGGAATACTCAATTTTGTCAATGTCATGTCGGTTAGTGTTGTGGCCCGCAAGCGCGAATTGGCAACACTTGAATCTATTGGAATGAGCCATAAGCAAGTTCGGGAAATGCTGATAAGTGAGGGACTTTACTATGCAATAATCACTTTGGTTCTTGTCTTGTCTGCTGGCAATCTGATTGCATACGGTATCTTCAAACTATTTCAGCAACAAGTGAGTTTTGCGGTATTCACCTATCCGTTTATTCCTGCATTAGCCATCGTTTTAGCAATAGTTGCTGTTTGCTATATAACGCCGGAGCGGATGTATCGCTCTCTCAGCAAAGAAACGATTACAATGCGGTTGAGAGAAACAGATTAAATTCCACAAACAAATATTTTGAGAAGGGTGGGCAGCATAGTCGCTCACCCTTCTATTTTTCTTTCGTATCATAATCATTCTAAAATGTCCGCGATTTGTAACATTTCAGCCGATTTTTTGTCGAAATCGGCTGGGACACGGATATTTCTGTGACATTTAGGAGTTATGATAATTTCGAGAGAAACATTTCCAGGGACTAAGGAATCTCAGGTCAACGGCTATAGATATTTTGTGTGGGTGATGTGGTCAGTTTTATCGAGCCAGGGAAATTATTTCGACGTTTATTTAATCGCCAACTCCACCTAAAAAATATCTCAACTCCACCTCAACTCCACCTTCGTAGTGTACCATAAAGGTGTTCCCGGCAGACGGGGACACCACCGGAGCGGGAAGCGCCCCGAAAAAAACTACGTTAGGAGGTACACAAGTGAACCCACTGGTTTTACAAAAAGGAAATGAGGTGGCTGTGACATGAACCTGTGCAAACGGGCCTGCCTGTATTCCATTCGCAAAAAGGGCAAGACCCTCACGCTGCTGGCGTTTCTGCTGGTCATGGCTACGTTAATGCTGACCTGCCTTTCCATTCAATCGGCTACGGAAACAGCCAATGCCAATATCAAAAAAGCCCTACTGGGTTATTTCACCATCAACGCCAAGACGCTGGAGAACGGTATCCCGGAGGATACGGTGAGCCAGATTCTTGCTATGGATGGTTTGAGCGGCAGGTACACCCTGCGCTCCTACACCTACGCTACTTATTTTGACGCAGACGGGAATCTTCTGGAGATCAACACCGAGGGAGCTGCCCAGGTGCCGGAGGGCTACGAGAACGCCGGACGGGTGGTAGCAAACTCCAATTCCCAGGAGGACAGCTATTTCACCGATGGCGGCTTTGAGATGGTGGAGGGAAACCCCATCACCACCGAAACCGGCAGCCAGGTGTTGATCCATGAGAAATTCGCCCAGCGCAACGGCCTGTCTTTGGGCGACACCATGCTGCTGGGGAATGTGGAGGACAAAGATAAGACCATCCCCGTGACGGTGGCCGGGATCTTCACCAATACGGAAGAACAAGATTCCATCGGCATGGCCCCGTCCTATGACCTTTACGACAATATCGTGTTTACCGATCTCTCCACCGCCTCTTTCCTGCTCTACGGAACAGAGGGAACCACCAATGTCCAGTACGGGGATTTCTATGTGAACGACCCGGACGAGCTGGAGCGCATGATGACCGATGTGCAGGAACTGGATGGTGTGGATTGGGAGAACTGCACTCTGACCCGCTACGACAACGACTACCAGAACGCCAAGGAATCCCTGGAAGGCTTGCAGAACATCGTCTTTATCGCCATCGCTGTGGTATCCGTAATCTGTTTCCTGGTACTGGCCCTGTTCCTGACGCTGCGGCTCCGTGGGCGAATCCATGAAACCGGCGTCTACCTGGCCATGGGCATTTCCAAAGGCTCGGTGCTGCTGCAATACCTGCTGGAAGTGATCCTTGTGGCGGCCATCGCCCTGGTGATCTCCTTTGGAACCAGCACAGCCATTTCCCATCAGATCGGGAGCAGCCTGCTCTCCCAGGTGACAAGCGAAACCTATGAAACGGTGGACTTGACTGGGGAAAGCGAAGCCGCGGAAGAACCCACCGAGGATTTGGGCCTTGCCGAGATCGAGGTGGCTGTTTCCGCCGAGGATTACGCACTGGTGTGGGCTTTCGGCATGGTGCTGTGTGTGGCCTCTACCGCACTGGCGGCCTATCCCATTATGAAGATGAAGCCCAAGAGTATTTTGTCGCAGATGAGTTAAGGAGGTGCAGGCGATATGAATTTAGGAATACGAGCGATTTTATACAGCGCACGGAAATGGAAAAAGACCTTGCTGGTGTTCTGCCTGCTTCTTGCCATTACCACCCTGGTGCTTTCCGGCCTTGCCATAGCCGACGCCCAGGAGGAACAGGCTGAGGAAGTCCGGGGAACCACTGGGGCCAGCTTCACGGTGGAGAGAAACTTATCTACTGGTGGTTGGGCAAATGACAGTGATGGTACTTATAGTACGCAAGAACTCATCACTAAAGATATGATTCAGAAAATCGCTTCAGTGGAAGGTATCACTGGGTACGATGCGTCAAATGGCGGTGTGCCTACCTTGTACGATGAAGAAGGAAATAATCTTAGCCTTAGCCCAGACGGATTCGCCTACTATGCTTATGGTGCATATAATTCTGAATTTAACAGTTTATTTGTATCTGGACGATTTGAGCTTGTTGAAGGTTCTCATATTACAGAGGATGTAACAGATGGAATTATTCTCAGCCGGGAAAGCGTTGAAAAAAACGGGTTAAAAATAGGAGACAAAATCACAGGAATTATTAACCCTGAGTATAACGATCCAGAGGTTGAGATGGAACTTATAGGCGTATTTGATATTGTGGCGGACAAGGACGACACAGTAAATATGTACGATGCGTCTACCTATTGGGACTATAATCAATATGCTTTCTGTAGTAACAATGTTATGGAGGCATTGGCAGTAAATTACTCAGATGATGGAATTGAAAGAGCCTTTTTCTATGTGGAGGACGCTGCTCAATTAGACAATGTAATAAAGAACGTGCAACATATTGATTCTATTAACTGGGATAACTTTATCATTACCGCCAATGACGAGGTGTATCAGAATATCTCCAGCGCCCTTTCTGACACTGGCACCCTGATTACCACCCTCATTGTTGTTATTACTGCTGTGAGCATGGTGCTGATTATTCTTATCCTTTCCATGTCAATCCGCAGCCGAAAAAGAGAAACCGGGATTTTGCTGGCGGTTGGTATCGCCAAACCCGCGGTCATTCTCCAGTATGTGCTGGAAACCCTGCTGATCGCGGTGGTGGCCTTTCCGCTGGCCTACCTCTCCAGTAAGCAAGTGGCGGGAACTTTGGGGACGCTGTTCGGCAAGGCAGCCGAGAATGTCATTGTCACGCCGGAACACTTTATGCTGGTAGCCATCGTGGGCGGCGTCCTGCTGGTGGCGGCAGTGCTGGTGTCCAGTATCTCGACCCTGCGGTTGAAGCCCAAGCAGATCTTGGCGCAGATGGAGTAAAGGAGGCGCAATATGAATTTAGGAATACGAGCAATTTTATACAGCGCACGGAAATGGAAAAAGACCTTGCTGGTGTTCTTCCTGCTTCTGGCTATTACCACCCTGGTGCTTTCCGGCCTGGCCATAGCCGACGCTCAGGAGGAACAGGCCGAGGAAGTCCGGGGAACCACCGGAGCCAGCTTCACCGTGGAGCGCGACATCTCTACGGGCGGCTGGAACGGCAATTACAGCACACAGGAATTTATGTCCGAGGACATGATCCAGCAGATTGCCGCAGTAGATGGCATTGCGGGGTATGACGCCACCTTGATTACCCTGCCCCGTATCTTCAACGATAAGGGCGAGGAACTGACCCATGAGAATTACAGCTTCTACAACTACGGCTCCTACAATTCCCAATACCATGAGCTGTTTCTGTCGGGCCGGTTTGAGCTGGTGGAAGGCACCCACATTACCGATGATATGACGGGTAGCATTATTATCAGCCGGGAACTGGCTGAGTGGAACGGGCTGAAGGTTGGGGACACCTTGACAGGCGTTTACTACCCGGAGAATAACACCCCGGAAGTGGATATGAAGATCGTGGGTATCTTCGATGTGGTGGCGGACAAAGGCGACCAAGTAAATATGTATGATGATGCGTCCTATTACGCCTATTCCAGCTATGTTTTTTGCAGCATGGACGCAGCCGAGGGTCTGATTAAGGGCTGGGGCGAAGATGGCGAGGGCATTTCCGAAGCCTACTACTATGTCACGGACGCCGCCCAGTTAGAGAATGTGATTCGGGAAGTGCAAAGCATTTCCTCTATCAACTGGAACAACTACAAGATCACCGCCAACGACGAGGTGTATCAGAATATCTCCAGCGCCCTTTCTGACACTGGCACCCTGATTA
>ERZ506977.1038-NODE-1038-length-11652-cov-3.964301_pt1 | contig 11652 bp, 16 predicted proteins | sample MGYA00513168_ERZ506977 | MGnify/ENA metagenome assembly ERZ506977
TGAAATTAAAAGTGGGCAAAGTTGCCCACTTTTTAATTTTTAAGACAAACAGCAAAGTGGGCAACTTTGCCCACTTAGAAAAGCTTGTCAGAATTCATCATCTGTGGTATGATATATATGCGGATATAGCTGTTGTTGTTTGTTGTATTGTCCGCAGAGCGTAGCATTTTTGATGCTACGCTCTTCTATTTTGACAAAAGTGGGCAAGTTTGCCCACTTTTATTTTTTTCATTAACGAAAAAGTATTGACAATTTGCCATGTGTGCGATACAATGAAGTCACAACAACAGCTCAATAAAATACAACAGGAGGACATCATGAAAGGAATAGCGTTTTACAACATAAAAGGAGGATGTGGCAAAACCACAAGTGCGATCAATGTATCGTACATCCTTGCAAAAGAAGGCAAAAAAGTATTGCTGGTTGATTTGGACCCGCAGGCGAATTCAAGTGACTTCTATGAACTTGATGACTGTGAGTATCCGTTGACAATCGCTGATGTATTGATTGGAGATTGTAAAGTGGATAAAGCCATCTATCACAGTAAGTATAATGGCCTTGATTTTATCCCGTCCACCATTTTACTTGGCAGGACCGAAAAAATGATGACCGCAAACACGACGGTTCCACAGCAATTCAAACTGAAAAGCGCTCTCAAAGACATTGAAAATCAGTATGATTACGTGATTTTCGACTGCTCACCGGTCTCTGAATCTTTGATAAATATTAACGGCTTGGCTGCAAGCGACCAAGTTTTCATTCCACTTAAATCTGATAAGTGGACGATTGACGGTCTTAATTATACTGTGGAGACGATTAAAACAGTAACCAGCTTTAACTTCCAGCTCCATTTTGGCGGTGCTTTCTTTGTACAAAACGAAAGAAGAGTCATCAATGCTCAAGCAACGGAAATTGTAAAGGAAATGCTTGGTGATAAACTGCTTGATATTTCGATCAGTAAAAATAAAAATGCGGAAGAGTGCTCCTACCTGCGTATTCCAATCGTTGAATATCAAAAAGGTGAATCAACGATTGCAAAAGACTATATTAAGTTGACTGAAAAAATCGTTGAAATTACGAATAGATAAGGAGAGAAGCTAAGATGCCAAATAAATTTTCTGGTGCATTTAGACGCCCCACTAACAATACTTCATCTATCCCGCTTGGTGCGGGCAATTTTGCCCCTGTTTCGTTGGAGCTTATGGCAAACAGCTTGGATGTTCGCTATATTCCCTATGATAAGTTGAGAGTAGATGCAGCCAATACATACTCCCGTAATCCGGAGTATATCCATGATCTTGCAGAGAGTATTGAGGACATTGGTTTACAGCAGCCTTTGGTTGTTGTTAAAGCAAGTGACGATGTTTATGATATTCTTGCCGGGCAGTGCCGCTATTTGGCCATTAAAGAGATGATCGATAATGGTAAGGATACATACATGAACGTTCCTTGTCACGAGGTTGATCTCGACGGAATTAAATTGGATATTTCCAACGACCTTAAAAAGGAGTATATCATCGCATCAACGAATGCTGTACGTGAAAAGACAGACAGCGATAGATTGCTTGATGTAGAGAAACTCGGAAAAGTGTATGCTGCTCTCAAACGCGAAGAAAAAAAGGCGGTGGGTCGTCAGCGTGATTTTATTGCGCAGGCAACTGGTATGGCACCGCGTACCGTGCAAAATCTGATGACAGTAAACAAGCTCCCTGAAGCATTAAAGAAAGCCGTTACTGAAAATCAGGTGCCGGTTAACGCTGCGGTTAAATTGGCCCAGTTGCCGGAAGAACAGCAAAAAGAAATTGAAGAGGCTATTACAACGCAGCAGCTCGATCTGACCGCTGAAAATCTTGATGCATATAAAGAAACAGGCGACATTTCGGAGTTAAAAAAGAGTGAGAAGCAAGTGCAAGATGATAGCCAACTTACTTCCGAAAACTCTGAGAATGAGGAAGATACGGTTGTAATCCTCAAATTAGAAGAAGTTGATGGTCTCGAAGCTGTTAATGACAATGTCGAAGCACTGGTCGAAAGCCTTAAATACGGCGTCGAAGTTAGCATCGACGTAAAGGACAAGCTGGATGCAGTAATTACCAAACTTTTGAAGTTATCTGATAAGGCAAATCGAATAGTCGATAACGCCTTGATGAAAAGAAAAAGATAATTATAGGAGGTTAAAATGAGTAACCGATTGGAGGACGTAAGTTACCGATCGGGAGTGATCGTCGCACTGATAAAAACACTCATGGATGATGTCGAAACCTCACCTACAATAACAAATAAACAAGCAGTTATGGAGCTTTACAACAGATGTGTTGTAAAGCTCGGCTGCGTTTATTTGCTAAATGGTTGGGAGGCACAAATATGGGACGAGGTTAATGTCCTGATGAGTTATTATAATACGAATGCGGAATTAGATACAGATACGTGTGAATGCCAATTTGATGAAACGACGTTTACTGCCGGATATAGTAAAGGCATTATATTTACAAAAAAAATTGCTGAGGCTAAGAACTTTGGAGAGGGCCTGTATTACGTTCGATGGCTCGCAGGAGTTGCACTTAAGGATGTATCAAAAGAAGTAAAGATACCCCTTCCGGCACTCTATCAATATGAGGGTGGCGGGCGTATGCCAAATTTGGAACGTTTTATAATATTGCTGCGCTACTATATGTGCAGTGAAAAATTACTTGTGAGGTTAATCTATAATGGCGCTTGCAAATAATGGTCGTAAACTCAATTCAAAACTGCTTACACTTACATCAACCAGTAAAAACAGGCTCTATTTACTTGCAGTTGCACATAGATGTGCAGCTGCTATTATGCTGCGTACCTTAATAGATCAGTATTTGGATTCGATTACTAATGCTGATCTTATTGCTATGAGCAAATATAATAGGCAACGTAGATTGCCTGTAATTCGTTTTCGCGCGCGCGTGTACGAGGATCAGTTAGAAAAAATCACAAAAAGGTTTGAGCAGCCGAGTGTTAGCTTGGTTGCTATGGTCTGTATAGATCGTGCTTTTCAAGCTGAACATGACAAAATCAAAGATTTATATTCACAAGTACCTGAAAAATAAAAGTGGGCAAATTTGCCCACTTTTGTGCATGTGAGAAATGCTAACGGAAAGAAGTGTTCCTATGGAAAATAGCAACTGTATAAAAACATTAGCTGAACTTGAATTTGCTGTGTTTTGTATAGAAAACGTCGCGATGAGATTGAATAGCTTTCCAGAAGCAATATACAGGAAATTAGCCATTGACAGTAATATCCTTAACGAATACATTGTTCCAGAATACGAAGTGCTGCATACGCAAGGTAAAGAATACATCATCAATGACATTGTTGAGTTGATGCAAGAAAAGGGTGTGATTTAGTGATTTTGTATCACGGATCGTTCACCAAAATATCATCCCCGGATTTGCTGCACTCAAGAGCAAACGTGGACTTTGGAAAAGGCTTTTATGTAACACCAATTTTTGAGCAGGCAGAAAAGTGGAGCTACAAATTCAAAAGACGGGGCCAAGAAGGCATTGTTTCAATGTACGAATACTTCGAGGACACAACTTTGAAAATCCTGCGATTTGATTCGTATTCGGAAGCTTGGTTGTCGTTCATTTTGAATTGCCGCAGCGGAAATGATACTTCGGTTTATGATCTCGTAGTTGGCGGCGTTGCTAACGATAAAGTATTCAATACGGTTGAGCTCTATTTTGATGGTCTGATAGATAAATCGGAAGCGCTTAAACGCCTTCGATTTGAACAACCAAATTTGCAAATGTGTTTCCGCACTGAGCGGGCTTTGAGTTGCTTGCGATTTTTAAGGAGCGAAAAAGTATGACAGCAAATCCGATTCTGCTTCAAAAGAAGATTGCGCGAGTCATCAAGTGCTTTGCTGACAAGGCAAACATCTCTTTAGACGACGCCTTAAAGACATTCTATAGCTCTGAATTGTGTCGGTTGATCCATGAAGGTGTATCCGACCTGCATTGTATGAGCGACGAGTATCTTGCAACCGAACTGCTTGATGAGATTAAAAGAACAAGTGAAGAAAAAGGCACTGCTCACGAACTAATTGAGGTAGACGATAAATAAAAAAATCTGGTTCGATGAAGCGAGGGATGATTATATTTAACGGCAGCATCTTTTGCTGCCTGCCGCGGACACTATGGCGACAAGTAATGAGGCTTCACTTAGTCGCAAATGGCTGAGTGGATTTTTTACACAACTCAAGCTAAAAAGTGGGCAAGTTTGCCCACTTTTTTAAATCATGAGTAAATAGCAAAGAAAATTTCATCGGATGTGCGGGCTATTCCTAATTGAAAAGCAACGAGTACTTGACATTGCACATGATATGTACTACAATAGTTGTGCAAGGAGGTGGGTGCTATGGATACAAATATGACTTTTAGAATAGATTCCGAAGTTAAAGCGCAAATGAACGCAATTTGTAACCAATTAGGAATGACGGCTTCAACGGCTTTTAATATATTTGCAAATGCATTTGTACGAGCAAAAGGAATGCCCTTTGCTGTCACCATTGCGGAAGAACCCGCAGTAATCTCCCGTGAAAAAATGTTGGCGGATGCCGATCAACTGCTGACAGAGTTTGCTTCTGACTATGAGAGGATGGCCAAATGATTTGGATAACTGCCGAGGACGTCATCGCACTTCATGGCCGGGTCATTCAAATCAGCGGCGGTATGGACGGACTTAGAGATCGAGATGGATTAGAAGCCGCTATTTTTGCACCGATGCAAACCTTTAACGGTCAAGAGCTCTATCCTTCAGATATTGAGAAAATTGCTCGGCTTGGTTTTGGACTTGCATCCAACCATGCCTTCATCGACGGAAATAAACGCATCGGCGCTCTAACGATGCAGCTTCTACTTAAATGGAATGGATACAACCTGACTATCTGCCAAGGCGAACTGGCTGATATGTTTATTTCAATCGCCAACGGCACAGCTAAAGAAAAGGATATTCTAAAGTGGATTCTCAAACACATATGTTGATACTATGTGGTATCACCTGACATAGGAAAAAGTGGGCAATTTTGCCCACTTTTTTATTTTCAGAAAGGGTCATGAACATGAAAACACAACGCTTTACCGTTACATCCGAAACAAACGCAACGTACTACCAGATGCCGAGATGGTTAATGCAATATGCTGCGGACAAACACCTTTGCTGCGAATCCGTCGTCCTTTACACAATCATGCTGGATCGCGTAAGAATGTCCCGCGCTAATAGATGGCAGAATGAAAACGGAGAGGTGTATATCTACTTCAAGCACGAACAGATGATGCAGCTGCTCAACTGTAAAAAGGACGAGCTGAGTAGAGTTTTGCGTGAGCTGGTGAATAACAACTTGCTTGATTTGAAAAGAGGCGGAATGTATCATGCAAGCCGTCTCTATCTTCGATACCCAGATGCGAAAGAATATAAGCCTGTCGTAAAGCACAGCGAAAGTTGTGCAATCCCGCAGACCGAGTACCCCGTAAATAACCCACCAGAAACAGATGCCGTTGCTATGAGCGAATTTGACGAAGGTGCGGATTTCCCGTCAAGTGATGTCGGTTTTTCCGCATACATGATGTCGGAAAAACCGACTACATATAATAATAACAATACTGAGAAAGAACAAATCAATAATCATCAAGAATCATTTGATATGGACGAAGCGATTTTGCTTAAAAAGTTTGTATCAGATAGCGTTCCTGATGAATTTAGTAAAGCTTGTGCGGCCCTGATCGGCAATATTGGGAAGAGTAAAGGGAAAATCCGCATTAACCGGGACGATTATGAGCGCGAAGATGTTTTGAGAACTTTTTCTCAGTTGACCGCTGAACATATCAAAATGGCGTTCAATCGAATACAAAAAGTTGGAGTGCGCGTCCTTAATCCGAAAGCATATATGCAGACGGTATTGTACAATGTGGCTCAAATGCAGCCGGATAGTCAAAAGGAGGACTTATATGCGCAGTTCTTCGGCGACTCAGATCATAGATCGTCACCTTCGTATGATTTGGAAGAATACGAGAAGTATGATCTGTTTGCACATAAGCCGTCTTATGATCTACGAGACATAGAGCAGTTTAATATTTATAATGCGCGGGGCTGCGCAAATTCAATGTAATATTCTCTAAAAGAAATTCAAAAAGGTCCCTATTATTCAAAATGATCAATTTGGTGATTGTTATAAAAAAAAAGTGAAATTTTGGAAGAAAAATCCCTTGACCTAAAACAAATTAAGGTCTATAATTTGACCATAAAGGTATGCCTTATTAAAGAGAATTTGGCGTGCCCTTTTTTTATGTACCTTTTTGAATGAAAGTGATGAGCAAAATAAAAGTGGGCAAAATTGCCCACTTTTATTTTTTCATTAACAGAAAAATCTTGACAAAATAGTTCGAAAGGGTTATTATGTAGGCAAGAAAGAACCTTAAATCAAGGGAAAACATCAATAGGAGGAGAACATTATGGTTAAAATTCCGGAAAGCGAACGTACTCTTACAGCAGAATTTTGGGACAAAGTTCGTACTTACGGCGACTTGGAAATGACCGGAAACGGGTTGGAAATCTATCATTACAAGAATGATTCCATCATGCTTAGAGTTGACCGGTTGGCTCCGGGCGAGGCAGAAAAGCTTGAAAAAGAATATGGCATTAAGCTTCCGGAAACATGGGAAACCGATAAGTATGGAAACAGAATTGAAAAAGTTGAAGACATATATCACATCTATGATGATGGCACTCAAGAGACATAATCCTGCATTTGATTTGTGCTGTAACCTGTATGGGTATAAACACAGAGGCTCGCAGCCAAAGCAAAAACTTGAACGGTATGCAGAATAGCTGCGATGGGTGAAGAGCCACCGTGAATAGAGGAGAAACAACGCATGAGCGAAAAAACTCTAAAGGATATAATGTCCTTTTGTTCTAAGCAAGAAATCATTGATACTCTGGTTGAGGAGTGCGATGAAAGGCAGTTGAGAGACTTTGTGTTCGGTATGCTTCAAAAACATGGCCTTCGGCTGAACAAGGAACTTCTCATTGTTACCAAGCTTTGCACGCGTTCAATGGAGAAAGGCAAGCGTGAAGAATTTGAGGCTTTGGCAAACAAACGTAATAGATATGAAGCTGCACTTCAAAAGACTTCTCAATATATGAAAGAAACATCGGGAACAATCTGAACGATCTGCACCCATGGTCATTCAACTCACTACAACATTACATTATAGTATAGAAAAGGAAGCGTTATTCAAAATGAAAAAAAGAACCACATCAATTATTCTCTGCGCACTGTTGGCTTTCAGTGTAACAGCGTGCGCAAATGGAAATGACACGGAAAACAGCACAACGGAAATGTCCAATGCGGTAAGCAGTTCTGTGTCAGAAAAAGAACAGGAGAGCAGCGCATCGGTGGCAAGCAGCAAACCGGCTGCAAGCTCGAGCACCGCGAGTGCAAAGCCTACGGCGACGCCGGGTGCAAAAACAGAAAGCAGCAAAACCGAGAGTTCGAAGGGAAGCAGCTCGTCTGCCTCGTCTAAAACGGAGAACAGCACAGCGAGCAAGCCGTCGTCCTCGAATTCTTCCGGCAGCACAGCATCGAAGCCGAGTGCAACCGCAAAACCGTCTGCCACAACGAAGCCCAGCTCCGGCAACAACGCTGTGAGCAAGCCGTCCTCCGGCAGCAGCGCGACGGTAAAACCCTCAGCCACTGCAACGCCGAAGCCTACCGTAAAGCCGACCGCTGCACCGACAGCAAAGCCTACCTCTAAGCCGACTGCAACGACTAAACCTGCCACGAAACCCACAACCGCTCCGACGGCCAAGCCTACGGCAGCTCCTACCGCAGCGCCAACAGCCGTGCCTACCGCGACGCCAAAGCCAAAAGAAAAGGTTTGGGTGGTAGATGTTCCGGCAAAAGAAGAGATTGGTCATTGGGAAGAAGATGGGTATTGGTGGAGTGATGTTGTTTATCGCTGTAATCAGTGCGGAGAAACTTTTACGACAAAGGATGCTTTATTTGTCCATGAGGGCGATTTAAGCACATGCTGGAGTTATACAGAAGTTCCGGGAGAATCTTATTGGGTAAAAACAGGTCAGCACTGGGTTGTTGATGAGCCTGCGCAAGAAGAACAGGGGCATTGGGAATATAGATAAGCATTTAAAAGGATAGATTATGCAAAGAATAACAGCTTTAATACTTGCAATTACATTGCTTTTTACATTTGGTTCAACTTTTGTGCTTGCGGATGATGCGTATGAAGCAGATTCTACATTAGAAGAAAGTTCAGCATCAGAGCTGCCGCCCGAAAATGTAGTACCAAAAGCCACTATATCACCGGATTCGGAACTTACAAGCTCACCTAAGTCGGATGATGCTTTGAGTGTATCACCAGAGGTTAGTCAGGAATCTACGCCGCAGCCGATGGCAGACCCGGTAAAGCTGGAGTATGAAGTTTTATCGGACTACGAGACCGGCGGCCTCTATTTGTTTCCGGTTCCCGATGGGGACGAGATCACACAGGAATACAGCGAGCAGCACACTGCTTGGGACATAGCGGCTGCGCAGGGCTCTGCTGTGGTGGCAGCCGAAGAAGGCACGGTGTCTTACGTGCAGGTTTGGGATGGCACACAAGACGCTGACGGGATGATGAGCTACGGCAACATGGTCGAGATCGCGCACCCGGACGGAAACAGTACCTTGTATGCGCATTTATCGGAAATCAATGTGCAGGCGGGCGACGAAGTGGTGCGTGGGCAGCGCATCGGCCGCGTGGGCGCAACGGGCAATGCCACGGGCGCACACCTGCACTTTGAGGTGATGAGCGAGACCGGCAGGAAGGAAGACCCGCAGCCGGTGCTGGAATACGGAATCTCCTTGCTGCTTGCAGCGTACGATTGGAACTGGGTGTACGGAAACTTGTACCATCCGAATGGCACAAAGACCGTTTCAGATTGGGGCGTGACGCGTGAAGGCATCGTACAGGAGCTGACGGCGCACGAAAACGACCATTATTATCTCGGCACGCCGTATAAGGGTGCAGACTGGCAGTCTCCAAACGGCGATACGAGCTACAATTACGGAAGCGCCGGGTTAAATTGTGCGGGCTTTGTCAGCTATGTGCTTTACAAGCTCGGTTTAAACGCCGGTACGGCGAACATCAATACGCACAATGCAACGCCGGAAAACTCCGTGCAGGCTTTAATGTGCGCGAACGGTTCGGTCACGGGCGGCGCAGATTGGTATGCGTCGTATAAATCCCGTGATCTGCTTGCGGGTGCTTCCAACTACAATAGCTGGATCATCAACGGCGATTTGAAAACCTACGTTTACAAAACTAAAGAGGAAATGCTCTCGGACGGCAAGCTTGTAAAGGGTGACATGATCTTAATGCTGCCGGGCAGCGGCTCGCCCTCGAACCGCGATACGCATATCGGCTTTTTCTGGGGCGATACCCCGAGCGAGGACAAAATGTGGCACAGCCTGCTGACCTCGTATGCAGACAGCAACGGCAATAGAGGCAACATGATCACGGAAATCACACCGGCTTCGAGCCCCTCTATTTTCATTGTGATCAAGGTGGATAATACGACCACGGCAGCTGTACCGACGGAGACACCGGAGCCGACGCCTGTGCCGACGGCAGCGCCCACAGCTGCGCCGACCGCCGCACCAACGGCGACCCCTGCGCCTACGCCGGTCACAACCGTTATCGGCAAGGTTACGGCGGATGTCGGTTTGAATCTGCGCCGCGGGGCGGGAACGAGCTACGGCGTGATTTTGACGATCCCGTATAATAAGACGGTGACGGTTTTAGACCGCTCGAATTCGGCATGGTATAAGGTGCAATACGGAAGTAGTACCGGTTACGTTGCTTCGCAGTATTTGAGCGTGAGCACGGTGACCACTACGCCGGATGCAGCGCCTGCGCCGACTCCGAGCACGACGGTTACCGGCAGAATTACGGCAGACGTTGGACTGAACCTGCGCCGCGGAGCGGGAACGAATTACGGTGTGATTTTGACGATTCCGTACAACATGACGGTGACGGTTTTAGACCGCTCTAATTCCGCGTGGTATAAGGTGCAGTACGGCAACCAGACCGGCTATGTGGCTTCGCAATACCTGAAGGTCAGCCAGACAACCGCAGAAACGCCAAGCACGACGCCGAAGCCGAATCCGGGTACAACGGTCACCGGGTGGATCAAGCCGTATGTCGGTTTGAATCTGCGCCGCGGAGCCGGTACGAATTATGGCGTGATTTTGACGATTCCGTACAACAAAACGGTTACGGTTTTGGATCGTTCTAATTCTGGGTGGTATAAAGTGCAGTATGCAGGCCAAACGGGCTATGTGGCGGCAGAATACTTGCGTATATAAATTACGGATGTTGGGCATGGTATTTATGTTTGTGCTATTAGCCTTTTTGATGGTAAAATATGTGTTCAAGCCGTAAAACACAGTAGAATAAATAAGATAAAAGCCGAGTTCAATAACTCGGCTTTTATCAAAAAGGGAAATTGTCTATGAATAAAATATCTTACGACCCAAAAAACTGGGACGAAGTGTGCCGGTTGTTAGGTGCATACATGGATACTTGTTTAACGCCGGAGGAAATAGAAAAGCAAAAGGATGAGGTCGAGTTTCTTTTCTGTTCATTAGAAAACTGTTGGAAGGCTTTGTGCGAACAATATGAGGCGAAGCCTACAGACGAAAAGCGCTGTGAACTGAACACGATCCGAAAGGTAACAAATGAGTTGCGGCGTAGCTGGAATTGTAAAAGCAAAGAAGCAAGAGCAGAAGAAAAAGCAATCGAGCTGGAAGAATGGATTGCTTTCTTCCAAGAATAATGAGAGGATAAGTTCTTTCTATATCCGAGCTTTTATGTCTTTCAGAAGAAGATCTACCCTATTTCGTTTACGACGGGAAATCCAATCGTATTTGAAGAAGACTATGCAGCAGACAAAATGAAGCGCAAAGAATATAAGGCCGCGCAAATAGCGCGGGAGCATAATGATTTCAATCACACGGTATGGGATGCCTACGAAAATGAAAAGAGATTTCACGGTTAGGAGATTTGGAAATGTTTGAAAGTAATTATTTGCTTATTATGGGACTATCCGGAATAGTAATTTCGCTTCTTATTATTCTTCATGAACCTATTTTTGATGGTATTGACAGGATTGTAGCTCGTATAACCGTAAAGAAGGTACTAAAGAAAATAGATTTATATAATGGCAAAATCGTTTTCAAAGAACAAATAAAGCAGATTTTTCCGTCAAACAAAATATATGGTCTTGGCGTAATTGGAGATTCTTATACAAAAGACCATATAAAAAGCTTGTTCCCTAAATATGCGGGGATATTTAAGGATGATATATGGATGTCTGTCGAAGAAAATAACTGTGACGAATTTTTTACCTATCCAAACTTCTTTGTTTTTGAAAGAACAATTTATCCGATCTCTTTCACTACAGAAAAACCAATCGTTGACGGCATAGCTTATGCGGAAGATGGGGAGGCACGCAAAGCGTATAGAGAAAAACTTCAAGATGAAGAAGACACCCAACGTATGAAGGCACATGACAATTTTGTCCGTACAGTGCAAGCTGCATACGAAAAAAGATCGGAAGAGCGT
>ERZ506977.1049-NODE-1049-length-11519-cov-4.586357_pt1 | contig 11519 bp, 13 predicted proteins | sample MGYA00513168_ERZ506977 | MGnify/ENA metagenome assembly ERZ506977
CTCTTCCGATCTCTGGAAAGGTTAAGGGCTTTTTGATGTTCTAAGCGGTCAAAAGAGGCGCAGGAAGCTTCCTCAGCGTCCCAAATAGCCAAAGCTTCCTTGGTGATAGCGGATTGATGAGATTTTTGACAGCTTACAAGCTGATGGGGGTTAAAGATGGGTTTTGAAGCGACCATGATCTCACGGATCACGTCGTTGCCATTGTCATCGGGATAAAGTTTGATCCGGGCATTATAAAAGCCCTCGTCCTTAGAAATTACGATAGATCGTAAATCAGGAAGTGAATGCATAAAAAGTGACGGAATAACGTCCCCTATATCAAGTAAAGGAAAGAACTAACCACAAAGGGAAAAAGGGGCACTCGCCCGCGTTCCGGTCGCGCCCCTCGGCTATCGCCGTCGGGTGGCCCCCGGCCCCCGGTTGCCCCGTCGCTCACTAGCCTACGGCAGATTCGCTCCTGGGGCGCATCGGTCTTTCGCGCAAGCGCGCCAAAAGGCCAAGGCCCCACTGGGGCCTTGGGGGCTTAGCCGCCGCTTCGCGTTCGGCTTTTGCCCCGCGCGGCGCTCTCAAACGCTTCGGCCCGGCACCCCCCCGGCGTAGCACTTCGCTCAACAAAAGGACAAGGGTTAAGGCTACGCCCGGCTTCGCCGCCCTTGCCTTTTTTTCGCTTCGCGCTCCCGTGTCTCGTTCTGCGGCTCGTTCGCTTGTGCTCACTCGCCGCTCTCCTGGGCCGGGTCCCCCCCGCCGGGGCCCAGCTATCGCCGCTCGCTTTTCTCGCGGCTTCGCTGGCCTGCGCCCTTCGGGCTTCCTCGCGCCTTTCGGCGGCGGGGCTCTCGCTTGGTCGCTATCGCTCCCGGCGCTCGCTGTGCGTCTCTGCCGCCCCGCCGCTTTTGGGGCGGTGCCCCTTTGCCGTTGGCTCCGTCAATTCCCGTCCGGTTTCTGGGTGGCAAATATCACAACGGATTCACAAAAGGTCAAGGCTAAATAAAACGGGCTTCGCCCGGCCTTGCCTTTTGTTCTCGTTGTGATCCTAAGCAGTTGCGGGCAGTTAGCCCCATTCAACCACCCCCCCGCCCCGCCATTCTTGGCGGGGAGCGTGCTCAAGCAAAGGGTTGAAATGCCTCCCTAAAACTCTTATAATAGTTTTATTAGTTCTTTCGTTTTGGCAGTCCATTCGCGGCTTGGCTTTGTGCGTGTTGGCTTTCTTTCAAACTGCACAAAACCAGAATATTTTGTATAGTTTAGGGAGGAGAAAAATTGAACCCGAATCAACTTGCAGAATGTCCATTGGTTTTAAAAGAGTTTTTAGGCTATATGGAGACAATTAAAGGAAAATCTCCCAAAACTGTACAGGAATATTTTTTTGATTTAAGAACCTTCTTCCGTTATATGAAAATAAAGAAAAATTTGACTGCGTCTGATACAGAATTTTCGGAAATTCCAATTGATGATATTACTATTGATTTTTTATCCATGGTATCATTAACTGACGTTTATGAATTTATGAATTTTGTAACGATAGAACGAGAAAATAAAAATGCTGCTAGAGCGAGAAAATCAGCAAGCTTACGGGCTTTCTTCCAATATCTTACTAATAAAACACATCAGCTAAAAGAAAATCCTGTTCAGGAGCTGGAAACACCAAAGCAAAAAAAATCGTTGCCTAAATATTTAACTTTAGAACAAAGTATCGATTTGCTAAACGCTGTCGATGGGCCTTTTCGAGAACGTGATTACTGTATCTTGACTTTATTCTTGAATTGCGGGCTGCGGCTTGCGGAATTGGTTGGGTTAAATTTAAATGACATTCGTCCAGACCATACGATGAGGGTAACGGGCAAAGGCAATAAAGAGCGTATGATATATCTAAATTCTGCCTGTCAGAAAGCTATTGAAGAATATTTAAAAGTACGGCCAAATCCTATGTCTGTCTCTGATAAAAAAGCTTTATTTATTAGCCATTTGAACAAACGTTTGGGGAGACAAGCCGTACAAAATATTGTACAAAAATATTTAAAAAAAATTGGATTAGACGGCCAAGGGTATTCCGCTCATAAATTAAGACATACGGCAGCTACATTAATGTATCAGCATGGGAATGTGGATATCCGTGTATTAAAAGATATTTTGGGGCATCAAAATTTAGGTACTACTGAAATTTATACACATCTTTCCAACCAGCAAATGGAAGACGCTGCAGACGCAAATCCATTGTCCAAAGTAGAAATGTCTTCCTCAAAACATAAAAAATCAGAATGAATTTTTCTTCACGCAAAACTTTGATTTAAAATTAGAAGGTATCATCAGAATTAGCACGATAAAAAAACGCTTAGCTTTTTTAAGCTAAGCGTTTTTTTAGTGCCATTATTTTTTGTCAGGATCACCAAGAATTCGTTTATCCTCAAAAATTGGTTCAATGTCATCGTTGTATTTACGGATTAAACGGCCGTTCTCATATACATATTCTACTTTCTTCGGCTTCTCGTCCTCTTCCCTTTCCTCTTCTGTCTGGGTTTCAGACTCCATGGCGAGACGACCTTCAGAACTTTCACCAGAAGCTTCTTCAGGCTTTTCATTTTCAGCTTCCTGCTTAGCATAATAAGGAATTATCATCAATTTTTCAATCAGAGGATAGACCGTAAAGTTGACTAAGAAGGAAATAAACGCGAAAGCTAAGAAAATCCAAAGCAAAACCAATACAATAATTAAAGCATAGGAAATAGCCAGAAGTAAATAAGAGAGTACAAACATGGCCGCAAAAATTATAAGCAGCAGCAAATTTTTTAACGCTCCCGCAAATGCGAAAATCAAGGCGTTTTTATAGATTTGAATCAGCTTCAAATCAAAGGTGACAATCATTAAAGGAATATAAAATTGCATGAATAAGGTGATTAACGCCATAAAAACGCACAAACAGAAGGGAATATAATAAAACTGATTGGTAGAAAGGTTTGCGGAATAAAAACTAATAGAAATATAAAACAAACAGAACAGCGCATAGGTAATGATGCCATGGGCCAAAAACTTTCCCCAGTTTTCTTTTACGCTGTCTTTAAAATCGCTAAAAATAAATGCATGCTCTTCCCTCGCGTAATTCCTTGTAACATAGGTCAGACCTGCCACAAAGGGAAAGATCAATACCACTGGGATTAATGCTACAAAAAGATTATTAATCCCTACCATCAATAACAGGTTCATCAACAAATAAATGATTGCGATAACCGCCACCACCGGGATCATGAACAAAAGGTTCAACTTACATAAATTAAAGAATTTACGGAAGAACACCTCGAAAAAGACTACAATTCTAGGCTTTTTCGGTCCGTCCTTATCAACGCCGGGACCCGGACGGTCATAATGGGTTAATCTGCTGAAAATCGACAATAGTATCCACTCCCTAATCTTACTCGCTGATCAATGAAAATAGCAACAAAACCATTATAACATAAAAGCTACGCTTTTTTCGCCATTGGATGACAATGATTGTAAACATTTTGAAAACGATTATTTAACAGATTGGCATAAACCTGGGTAGATGCAATATCAGCATGTCCAAGCATTTCTTGGATATCCTTTAAGTCGGCACCGTTTTGAAGCAAATGCAAAGCAAATGAATGTCGTAAGGTATGAGGTGTGATATCCTTCGTAATGCGAGCCTGCGCCGCATATCCCTTGATTATTTTCCAAAAGCCTTGACGAGTAAGACGATGGCCGTTTAAGTTTACAAACAAGGCCTGTCCATCTTTACCAACTGGATCGATAATGATTCTCCTGACTCGTGAAATATAATCGGATAATGAAGCAACAGCTTCTGCGTAAATAGGAATTATTCGGTCGCTTTTGGGGCGCCGGCAATGCAGCATGCCGGTTTTCAAATTAATATCCTGTAAATTTAAATCAATCAGCTCTGAAACCCGAATCCCTGTCGCATATAAAAGCTCTATCATCGCTTTATCCCGGCAGCCTTTAGGATCCATCACATTAGGCTGATCCAAAAGCAATCGAATTTCCTCACCGGTTAGAATACTTGGAGGCTTTTTCTCCGTTTTCTCACGCTTGATTTCCTTTGCGGGATTCTCTGAAGCGATGTTGATTAAAATCAGATATTGATAGAAACAACGGATTGACGCAATATTTCTAGTAACAGTTGAAGCGCTTCGACCTAATTTTTCTAAGCTTTCTATGTAGTGCTGCAAATCATCTGCTGTGACCGATGCAGGATTATCGATGTTCTCCGCTGCTAAATATATGCTGAAGTGCTCGATATCGCGCACATAGGACTGCAGCGTATTGGAGGAAACACATTTTTGATTTTTTAAATAATCCTGAAAGCCTGTCAAAAATGCCGACATCAGTTTTTCCTCCTTTGAATTTTGAATCATGATTAATCTATAAAAGAATGCTCCGCACAAAAGCCTAAAACTGAAACAGTCCAGAAAAGCAAACAGTACAAATCATATCTAATACAGCCGCAAAGGTAATCATTGTACAAGCCTTGCCCATCAGAAAAAAATACTGCTTAAAATTTATATTCGCCGTTCTATCTGCGTCCTTTTTTTGCGCGCGAAACAGCCGGACAGAAAGCTTTAAAGACTTCTCGCCGCCATACGCAATACCAATAGAAGACAAAAACATCCCCGGCAGAATTACCAGTAGATGAAATAAAAAGCCATGCCACCCATAGGAATAATAAAGGTACCCAGTCAATATTCCCAAACCAAAGCCTCTAAAAAATGTGGTAAGCGGGATCAAAAGTCCTCCCCACAAGGAACATCCGGAAAGAAAAATTACCAATAGAAAAATAAAAGAAGATGCCAGAGAGGCAGCAAAGGTATTTCCAGCAGGCTGCTGAATCCTGGATTTAAAGTTACTGGCAAACAAAAAGTCCAGCTGCGCTAAAAGATTCTCGTCGGCATTTTTCGCCGCAATTGTCCCTGAGATCATACCAAAGAGCAAAATTACAATAAATCCCAGGAAAAGACGATGGGCCCTTACCAGTTGGAAGAATGACTTTCCTGAAGCGGTTACCTTTTGAATGGAAACTACTGTTCCCGACGCGCTTTTTCTTGATGGACTTTTCCCGGAAGGAATGACTGGAAATTTGGAAGGACGGGAAACAGATTTCATTTTCTCCGCTGCTTTAGGGCTTACATTAAAGGTCGCAAGATTCTTTTTTCGAAACATAGCCGCATACACATCCTTTTTTGATGACATTCATCTATAGGATAAGTATGCGACCATACCTTATTTTATGAACCAATTACCGTCCAAGCTCTTCGGCTCGCTTGGTGCATTGATCCATTGCATCCCATAAGCCTTCGTAGAAGCCGTGTTCCTTTAGGGCCTCCATAGCTTTTAAGGTGGTACCTCCTGGAGAAGAAACCATTTTTATTAGCTCATCCGGAGTATTCCCGGAGGACCGCAGCATCTCAGCGCTGCCCTCTAAGGTTTTACAAATTAATTCTAAAGCGGTCTTGTTTTCAATATTTTGTGCGGCGGCCCAGTCAACTACCGCTTTGGCGAACAAATAAATATAGGCGGGCGAACTGCCGTTCACCGCAATCACGGTATTCATTTTATCCTCTGTTAAAACCGCTACATCTCCCGAAGCGGCGAAGATATCCAACACCATATGGAAAACCGGATCCGTAACATTTGAGGCCTTACACAAGGCGGTAGCGCCTTTTCCTAACAACAGCGGCGTGTTAGGCATCGCTCTCACCACTGGACAAGGTGTTCCCAGAGTATTCATAATATATTCGGTGGAAATGCCCGCTGCAATGGTGACGAAAATCTTCTCCGGTGCAACCGCCTGACGAATTCCGGTTAAAACCTCTTCGTAATTTTGAGGCTTTACCGCCAAAAAAACAACATCGCACTGCTTTACGATCTCAACCGCAGAAGCCATTGCTTGAACACCGAGCTCTCCTATTTTTTCGAGCTGGAGCGGATTCAAATCGTAAGCAAAAATTGACTCCGACTGATAACCGCCCTTTCCGATCATTCCGCGGATAATCGCAGTAGCCATATTGCCTGCGCCGATAAAACCAATTTTTAGAGTTTTCACGATTATAAGCACCTTCTTTTAACACGTGATATTATCATAATACACTTTTAAATTGAAATCAAGAAAAAACATTAGGAATAATAAGAATTTATCCATTTTTATAAATTTATGTAAAAATAGTTATGTAAACTGACAAATAAATTATGTAAACTTAATTTTGTTGACCGAAAGTGTATAAAAACACATCCGCCCTAATTACTGTATTAGAAAACGGATGTGTCTATTGGATCAATTAAAATGATTTTAAAATTTATGATTCTTCTGCGGCCAAGGCGGCTTTTATCATAATAGCACATTCCAGACGCTTTTTCTCGAGATCACAAGAGATTTTATGAGACTTAAGAATATCTCCTTCATACTGCCAGGAATTTGCGTTACACCCCCCGCTGCAATAAAACTTAGCCCAGCAGCTTTTACAGTCATGCTTGCTGTATACATTGGACTTTGCAAACCGAAGCTTCATATCCATATTAAAGCTTCCGTCATTTAAATCACCCATTTTCCATTCCGGATTGCCCACAAACTGATGGCAAGGGTAAATTTCACCATCCGGCGTTACCGCTACATACTCATTGCCGCAGCCACAGCCTCGGAGCCGTTTGATCGCGCAAGGTCCTTGATTTAAATCAATCATAAAATGGAAAAAATTAAATCCCTTTCCCTCTTTTTTTCGCTGAATTAATTCATTCGCCAGAGTTTCATATTCCTGAAATACTCTCGGCAAATCCTCCTCCTTGATGGAATAATCCAGCATGGGGTCGGAAACCACCGGTTCCACAGATACTTGATCAAAGCCCAAATCCGCCATATGAAGAACATCCTGCGTGAAATCCAGATTATATTTGGTAAAGGTTCCCCTAGCGTAATAATCTTTGTCCCCTCTGCCGGCCACCAGCTTTTGATACTGAGGGACAATTTGGTCATAGCACCCTTTGCCATTGATCTTTATTCTAAGCCGGTCATTGACCTCTTTGCGGCCGTCTAAGGAAAGCACGCAGTTTGACATTTCACGGTTAATAAACTCAATTTTATCGTCCGTGAGCAAAAGGCCATTGGTCGTAATGGTAAAACGGAAGTTTTTGTTGTATTCCTTCTCCTTGCTTCTCGCATAGGACACCACTTGTTTGACCACATCGAAATTCATCAGGGGCTCCCCACCGAAGAAATCCATTTCCAGATTGTGCCTAGTCCCGGATTTTTCCAGCAGAAAATCGACGGCTTTTTTACCGATTTCAAAAGGCATCAGCATCCGTTCCCCACCGAAATCTCCTTTCGCCGCAAAGCAATACTCACAGCGTAGATTACAGTCATGAGCTACATTTAAACACATGGCCTTTACAGGGGCAGCCGTCATCATATCGGCAAACCGCTCATAGGTATCCTCTGAAAACAATAACCCGGCTTTCTTGAGCTCCAAAAGCTCCTGGTAAGCCCCTGTCAGTTCCTCGTTACTATAGCGGCCGGATAAAGAGGCTAGCATCTCCTCTGTCAATTCCGGAGGGAAAAAATCCTCATTTACATGATCCAGCAAATCAAAAGAGCAATCATCCAAAACATGAACCGCACCGCTGTTGACATCTAGGCAAATTGGAAAACCGTTTAGCTTATATTTATGTATCATTGCCATACTCTCCAATAAAATAAAATTTGACAAAAGTTAAGGGACAGTTTCCTGTCCCTTAAAAATCTTCAACTTTGAAAAATTACTTCTCACACTTCTGATTGGCAACGGTGCAAGAGGTTTTGCACGCAGACTGACAGGAAGCCTGACATTCGCCGCAACCACCTTTGACTGCGCTTTCTTTCAAGTTCGCATTGTTTAAAGTTTTAATATGTTTCATGGTAACGCCATCCTTCTTGAAAAGTTCTTTTATTCATTATACCAAGATTTTAGAATAAAAACAACATCCAAAAACAAAAAATAACAATTATCTTCTTTTTGACTTTTTATTTACGCCGATCACTCCGCCAATTGCACCGGCAATCACCATTAAAAGGCCGCGCAGCAAGGATTGCTGGGTTAAAGGCTCCTGAATCGCCGCTACACTAACCAGTAGCATCAGTAAAAAGAGAAGCAGGGCGGCTAAAAAGCCAAACAACAGCCCGTTTTTCCTGGATATCCGAACACAAAGATACCCACTGAGCAAAGCACCTAATCCGCAAATCACCAATACGATTTGCTGAATCATCTGATAGGGAATCGATTTTGCGCCCATAAAAACGAGAGCGCAGGCAATCAATCCTATCATACAAAAAACAGCGCCGAAACATGCTCCCAATACAATCGCTTTCAAAGCATCCATCATAGGATTTTCCGCACGAGAAGACTTGTCATATTTCAAATGCTTCTACCCCCTAAATAATAATCATCCTGTTAGACTATTATTATTCAGGAAGAGAAACGGATATGCTATCATTATTCCACATCGTCATGAATGGTATCGCAGCTCGCGACAGCCCATCTTTTAACACGTACCTTGCTGCGGTCTACGCCGGTCTCGATTACTAAAGAATCTGTTTCCTCTTTGATGCTGATCACTTTTCCCATAATACCGCCGATGGTAGTAATGTCATCGCCGACCTGAAGATTTTTTCTCATCTTTTCTTCCTTTTTTCTCTTCTTGGACTGGGGACGCATCATGAAGAACCACAGCGCGCCGATGACGAGAGCGTAAACCAGAACCATCAAAATGATGCTCCAGGCGCCACCGCCGTTATTAGCTGCCGCCTCCTCTAACGCAAAGCTTTTCACAATAGGACTTACATTTAACATTATAAAAAAGCACCTCCACGATTAATAGTTTGATTATAACAATAAAACGCCCACGGCGCAAGCATATTTTCAGATTCTTAATGCTAAACTTTCCCGATGCTGCCGGTAAAAGGCTTCAAACTGTCCCTGATCCAAAGCAAATCGGATTTTTTCCAGCAAGGTATTATAAAAATAAATGTTGTGCATCACAGCCAGGCGCATTCCAAGCATCTCATTAGCCTTGAACAGATGATGAAGATACGCCCTGGAATAATTTTGGCAGACGGGACAATCGCACGCTTCGTCAATCGGCTGGTCATCTAAAATATATTTCGCGTTATTCAGGTTCCGGATTCCTGCCCAGGTGAATAGATGTCCGTGACGAGCGTTGCGGCTCGGCATTACGCAGTCAAACAGATCTATTCCCCGATAAACAGCCTCCAAAATATTTACCGGCGTTCCTACTCCCATCAAATACCTAGGCTTTTCCTCAGGCATATATGGCTCTACCGCTTCGATAATCCGATACATCTCTTGAGCGGGCTCCCCCACCGCCAAGCCGCCGATGGCGTATCCGTCTAAATCCAATTCCTCAATCTGCTTCATATGCTCGACTCGAAGATCCTCATAGGTGCTGCCTTGGTTGATTCCAAACAATAGCTGATGAGGGTTCAGCGTTCCGTCTCTGCTGTTCAGAAGAGACATCTCGCGTTTACACCGGCGAAGCCAGCGGGTGGTCCTAGCAACAGATTTTTTAACATAATTGTACTCGGCAGGATTCTCGATACATTCGTCAAATGCCATGGCAATAGTAGAGGCCAAATTGGATTGGATATGCATACTTTCCTCAGGCCCCATAAATATTTTTCTTCCATCGATGTGGGAAGCGAAGGTGACGCCCTCTTCCTTAATATTCCGCAAAGAGGCCAAGGAAAACACCTGAAAGCCGCCGCTGTCTGTTAGAACAGGGCCCTCCCATCGGGTAAACTTCCGGATTCCTCCAAGCTCCTTGACCACCTTATCTCCTGGACGCAGATGAAGATGATACGTATTACAAAGCTGAACCTGACACTTTAACTCCTTTAAATCCAAAGCAGAGACAGCTCCGCGGATCGCCCCACAGGTAGCCACATTCATAAACGCCGGTGTTTGTACCGTACCATGCACGGTGGAAAAGGTGCCCCGCCTAGCGCAGCCCTCTTTCCGTTTTAATTCATACATAAACGCACCTCAAAAATAATCAATCGCATAACGATTTTATTATAAACGTTTCTGTAAGTTCCGTCAATAAAAAGACGGTTTACCGGTATTCAAAAACGTCAAAAAGGCCGCCTGGCCAGGCAGCCTTTTTGACAGTGACAAGAAAATGAAAATTTGTATGCGAAAAACTTGTAAGCAAATTTAATAAAGTGTTTTAGGCGTTTGCCAAAGCGGCACCCATAGCCTTGCAGGCTTCGACAGCCTCATCATCGGGAGCTTCGTTTGCAATCACAAAATCACAAATCAAATTAGCTCCAGCCTCGTGACAGACGGATTCCCAATTTCTCATCCATTCACCGTCGCCCCAGCCGTAGGACCCGAACAAAGCGATTTTTTTATCCCTAAGCTCACCTTCAATGGAAGAAAACATGGGCTGAAATTCAGATTCTTCCAATTCCTCAGCGCCCATAGAAGGACATCCGAAAGCAACGGCATCGGCATGATTAAAGTCCTCCGGTGAAAAACCAGACGCAGTATAGAGAACAGCGTCAGCACCGGCATTCTTGGCCCCTTCCAAAACGGCGTTAGCCATCGCCTCCGTGTTTCCCGTTCCACTCCAATATACAACAGCAATTTTACTCATGAAAATCATCCTTTCAGTTTTATTCTCAATTAAGCCGCTACTGTCAATTTCAAAATTGAAACGCCCCGCAAAAAGCAATCGCAGTAAACCGAAGTGCATTTTTTATATTTTTGAAAAAGCTTTTTACAAGCCGTCTCATCAGAATAAACCTTCCAGCAACCGCAATATTTGCAGTTTTTTCCTTTGTTTTCAATAAACCCAATAACATCTTCAAAGGGATAGCTTAAAAACAAACCGATTTCGTGAGGGAAAGCGCCCTTTTCTTTAGTTCGTCTAGATAATAAAGCGATCGATTGTTCAGGATCCCGGGGATCATATCCGATGGACTCTAAAAATTCAGAAATATTGGGGCTTGCCCAATCCTGTTTTAGCTTATCCGCCCGATAGACATAAACAAGCGATTTTCCTCGGCCAGAGCTTAATATTGTCATTCTTACCCCTTTTTCCCAGCACCGTTCATTCCAATGCTTTATTCTCTCTAGAAGATAATCTAACGATAAATAGGAATAATTGAACAAGCTGCCAGACTTCAATCCAGCCAAAGTTGGCGCACAATACCGCACCAAAGCTTCTTCCAGCATAAACGCTCTCCTTTAACGCTTTATATTAGTCGAAACTAACCCGCTTTCCTAATAAAAACTATATGATATATAAATTAAATCGTTTTCGAGGTTAGGTAAAACTAACTACATGACTAAGTATAGCAGGAGCTCTCCCTCTTGTCAACACTTTCGCAGTATCTTACCGTCGGCTAAAATTTTCTAGTTCATCGATCTCTTGGAGATATCGGCTTTTGATACATTGAGAGGTTTTGCCGCTGATATCATTCAAATACTGTTTTTTATCTATCCCCAGTG
>ERZ506977.1051-NODE-1051-length-11502-cov-3.967677_pt1 | contig 11502 bp, 9 predicted proteins | sample MGYA00513168_ERZ506977 | MGnify/ENA metagenome assembly ERZ506977
TGGTGATCGCAACAATAAAATATATTTCACATCGTTTTTTTCAGGACGATGCCATCCTCAAATTACTGTTTTCTGCTCTTTTTCTTTGCGAGTAGAATGATAAGTACACATAGACATCCGACACCGGCCATTGCATAGAGGACAGGAAATGTGTATGTCCCCATGTCAGCTTCAGTGGAATCGTTGTTTACAACTGCCTTCTGTTCTTCTTTTGCAATAATCTGGCCTTTTGTGTTTGTGTATGTCGTAACAAAGCCTACATTTGCGTCTTTTTCAACAACATCATAATCAGAGCCGGCTGGAAGATCGTAGATAAAGGCTGTCTGGTTCTTTTTGAGTTTGATGACCTGGTTGTTTTCAACTGTCCCTTCTGTTCCGTCTCCAAATTTTGCTCTGTATGTCCCTTCTGGAAGAGTGAGAGTAAATTCATATGTTTTGTCTTTGTTTGAAATCTTTCCCTTCACTGTCTTTGTAACTGAAAGATCTCCCGCAAGGATCTGCTTTGGATTGCATGTAACATCAAAATTCCATCCATTGCTTTCTTCATTCATTTCAGGAGCACTTGCAACGAATGATTTCGGACGGATGTGATACCGCATCGTCTTTGTTTCTGTAACCAGATATGCACCTGATGGGATATTCTTGAATGTTGTCTTTCCGTCTTCTCCAATTGTCTGAGTTCCCTTGTATCCAACATTCGGATTCTTTTTGTAAAGATCAATGACAGACTGTTCATACGCTGAAACGTCAATATCAGCCGTTTCGTCATTGATGAAGCTCACTGTTTCGTCCAGAGGAAGATATTTCCCGTTGTTCTCAAAATCATGGCCGAATTCAGCAATCTGATAGATTGTAAATTCAGCTCCTGCAACAGGAATTTTTTCTTCTTCATCATCAAAGTACTTGACCGTAAGATTTGCAGTTCTGTCTTCAACGGTGAAAGATTCATTGCCTTCTGCAGAAACAGGAAGAAAAGCACCGGCTGCGATAAATGCTGCAAGTGCTGCCAATAGTAATTTCTTTCTAAACATTGATTTTTCCTTTCTATATAAATACGGAAAAGGTGCCTCAGTCAGACACCTTAATTTTCTTTTTCAGAGCAAGGCAGACACCGAATGCAGCAATTGCTGTAATTCCGACTGCTGTTGCAATAATATTTCCATTTCCACCTGTACGAAGCATTGAGAATGATTCGTTTGTAATGAGGAATGGAGCACGTCCAGTCTTGAGCTGAACAGATGCTGTATTTGCAATATCGTAGTTTGTAAGCTTCAGAGGTTCTTCACCTGACCATGCATACGCATGATCGAGAACACCGTTTTCAAAGTAGCGGCTGTACCCATCAACCTGCTTGTGGCCTTCAAGTCTTACAGTAAGAGGCTCAGCAAGAAGCTGTTTTCCTTTCACTGTACTTACTTCAGTAATCACATAGTCACGGGCATCGACACCTTTGATTGCAAGCTTTCCGTCTGCATTGCAGTAGACAGTAGTTTCTGGAGTTGTTCCAGCTTCTGTATACTGATCGTAGATGTGATACTGTCCTTCGCCATCCTTGATGAACTGAAGGTTTTCTGTTCCGCCATCAGCAGTTGAACCAGTCATTGTAAATCCGACACTTGTATAGTCCATGCCATTTGGCATATTTGGAATCATTTTTGTAAGATCAAGTTCATATGTATACACACGACATGTATTGCTGTAATAGTCGTGTTCAGCAGTTCTATCAGTTCTGTATGTCAGCATCGCCGTATTCTGGTTTGTTGCATCGACTGTGTTTCCATCTGCTGTTGTGTACTTGTATGTATCAGTACCGACCATTGCATCCTTATTTAATACGGAATCAAATTCTACGTAGAAATAGGCAGCTGATCCGATACCGTCAAGATATGCAAGGCCCTGATCAGTAAGATCGACTGTGAATGACTTCTTGTCTCCTGCTACTGTAAGTGTGTAGTCAGTACCTTCCGTAAGAACATGATTGTTTCTGTCATTCCAGAGACCTGTACCGACACTTACTTTGTCAATCTGAGTAAATGTAAGTCCCTGTGTCATTCTGTCTGTGACCGCATACTTTTTGTTGAACTTTTCTCCGATAAGAGCAGGAACATCTGAAGAAATGACCTGTCGTACCGTATCTCCAAAGCTCACATCAATCTGATGAGTGAGAAATGGTGTCTTGTCACCGTCAATCTGAGTATCATCATCAAATCCCTGATCATATTCACCGTATTGATTGCTGTTTGCATAGTTGATCTGAGCAAAGTCACAGAGTGTTTCAGTCTTGTATGTATCAAGACCGTCATTGTCCTTTCCGTCTCCCGGTTGATTTACAATAATATCCTTGTGAACTGTAAGAGTTCCGTTCTTTGGATATGCTGTTACATCGTAGATCCATCCGTTTCCGTTTGAAGCCATGATTGGGAGCTGAACAAGGAATGGAGAAGATGGAGAAACAATATCAGCATAGCTGCTTCCATCTCCAGCATCTTCTGTTCCATCAAGTCTTGCCCAGTATGTATCATGCTTTGCAATACTCTGATGTTCCCAGTCAATTTCTGAAACAAGGTAAAGTCCTACAGGAAGACCGTCAACCTTTGTTTTTCCATAGTTGTTTGTCTTGTCCGTAAACACAGTACCGCTGTTCTTTGTATATTCACGCAGTGCTGTTTCACCAGTCTCTGCTGTACCCGGTGCCTTTTCAAGTGCTGACAGTGACTGCATCATCTTTGTACTGTCATAGTTCCCATTTGAATCAGCTGTAACGGCTACGCCATACTGGTTGAAAAGATCAAGGAATCCCTGATCAACATTTGTGATATACCATTTGGCTTTGCTGTCTGAATTGATCTGCCTGTAGTCGGCAACTTTCTTGTAGGCAAATGAAACACCTTTTTCTGGAAGCATCTTGTAGCTTCCGGTTGCGTTTTGAATTGCTTCAAGCTGTTCGCCACTGTTTGCACCAAGAGACTGTCCTGAGCTTTCAATGGACTTTCCATCATTGCTTACGTATTTGTACAGCGTAAGGCTCTCTGTTCTGTTTTCATCATAGTCACGATATACCGTTTCGTTTGGTCCTTTTGTGGCTGCCAGAACTGATGTCGGGGAAACCAGTGAAGAGCTTGCAACAAACAGTGCAAACACTCCTCTGAATAGGTTTTTCAGTTTCATATACTCGGCTATCCTTTCAAATTTCATCAAAAAAAGAGCCTTTTTCAAAGCTCTCTGTGTTTTTTAACTTTCTACATCATAGATAATAACTCATTTTTTTGAAAAAAACGGGTATATTTGTGCAGTATTTAGCTGCTTTTCGGCACAATATGTATGGAAACGTTTGGATTTCTCATACCTTTTGCCATAAGAAACAGTCCAATTGCCCTCTCTGTGCGGCTTTTGCTTTCAAGAACAGATTCATTTTCAAGTGCTTCACAAAGTTCATCATCGTAGATTGAAATATTGACCATGTTTCCATCTACAGAAACTTCATTTGATTCTCCAAAAATTTCTGTGATTTTATCAGCCACAGCACTTCTATAGCTTTCATCTGAATTTTCTTCCATATTATATACAAGCTTTGGCTTTGAATATTTCACCATTCTGTATTTGTTTTCTGCACTGATACCACTGGAAGGAAGTACAAGACCAGCGGTAAGCAATAATTTTGCGAGTTTCATATTGTTTTTCCTTTCCTCCTTCTGCAAACGCCAAACGAAAAAAACCCGTCTTTCGAACGAGTTCTTTTCTGCGTTTGTTGTTTGTTGGCCAAAAGCCTGTAAGGAGATTGCAAAGCTACTGCCGTTCACCTTGCAATTACATAATACAATATTTTTTCTGAAAAAAAGTGTTGATTTGTGCAGTGTTTTTTTGCCTATTGATATGTCAGAACATACTTTGAAGATGCAGGATCCCATGTACATGTGTGATTCTTTGTACCGCCTGATGCCATGCATGCCCCCTGATCATCAAATGTGCTTCCTTCAGGTGAACCAGCTGTACCAGCCTTTGTTCCTTCATCATCAACTTCGTAGTTCGGTGCTGCAGGAGCTGCAGGCTGTGCCGGAGCAGCTGGGGCAGGATTTGAAGGCTGTGAAGGTGTTACTGTCTGATTGCTTGGACGTGACTGAGTAGAAGGTCTGTTTGAACTGGAACTTGAAGAACTGCTTTGTGTATTATTCTGTTCAGGTTCTGGAGTCGGTTCCTCAACAGGCTCTGGTGTAGGTGTTGGCTTTGGCGTTACTGTGACTTTTACTTTCGTCATTGTAATATTTCCGCTTTCGTCTGTAAGAGTAAGTGCTACTGTACTTGAGCCTGCCTTCTTTGTATCGACCTTTTCAGGAGTAACTGAAAATTTTTCGCCTGTGCTGATTTTACAGTATTTTTCATATGCTGTATTTGAGCCTTCCTGAATGCTGATTTCAGACTGGCATGTGAACTTGCCGACTGTAACTTCAGCTGCTGGAGTCGCAGTCTGCTCAGGTTCATCTGAGCTTTTACTCACTGATGAACATCCACCGAGCATAACTGATACAGTAAACATGGAAATCATGAATTTACGAATTTGCATAATTGATCTGTCTCTTTCTCGAAATTGAATGATATGCCGTCATTCAGAAATGTTCTTTCTGAAACAGCATCATCAATCTTTCGCATCTTTTCTTTGACTTCAACATTGCATACACTTCTGAGAATACGCATTGCATCAAGCTCTGCTTCTACTCTCTTCTTTGCAAGCTTGTTTGTCTCTACAAGCTTTTTAGCATAATTTCCCTGCTGTTTCAAATCATTGATGTTTGAAGGACTGAAATTTTCAAAAAATGAGAATGAGATTTCATCAATCAGTTTTTTTGAGAGCTGCTGGATTGCATAGTATTTGAGAATACCTGAATTTCTGATGAAGTCTGATTCACGCTTTTTGAATTCAGCAACTGCAGCAATTATTTTTTCAGTTTCCTTTTTGTTTTTTTCCTTCTGAGAGATTTCTTCAATCTCTTCAGTTTCTTCATGGCCGAATTCAACCTTTGCCTTTTCAAGATCATCAGAGTCTTCATCTTCGCTTTCGCTGAGAAGTCTGTCAGAAGCCGTCAGAAGATCAAACATGGATGCTGTTGATGACTTTTCTTCTTTCTTTTCATATAGACTTCTTCGTCTGCTTGCTTCTTCCTGTGTCTCAATATAGCCAAGGACATTTTTCTGGTTGTTGAAACGATGGATATTGCAGCGACATGTCTTTCCAACGCATTCAAACATTGCATCTCGCCAGTTTTCGTTTACTGCTGTTACGCCGCATGATGCAACAAGACGTTTTGGACCTTCGTAGATTCTGCTTGAAATATTGTTTTTATACTGCTCTGTTGGGAGATAGATGATTCCAGTAAAACCGACATCTCCATGAATTGTATGAGCAAGGAATGAAACACGATACCATACTTTCATGCTGTCCATTTTTTCCTGCTTGATGTCCTCTACAACTGCTTCGTAATAGAAACGCTGATCAGCAGTTGGGGACTTGATCAGAATATAGTCACCGTCATCATCTTTTTCTGCATCCTTTTCGAGCCAGTAACCCGGTGCAATTTCTCCAAGATACTGAGTGTGAGGATACATTTTCTTGTGTTCTTCAATAAACTCGGCAAGAGATTCTTCAGGATCAGGATCAAAGCTTCTGTAATAGTCTTCTGGCAGTTCCGGTGGAATAAAACTGGAATCAGTTCCAAAAGGAAGATCCGAATCTTTGACGAAATTTGAAAGATCCGCTTTTTCTTCTGTTTCCTGCTTCAAAGAAGATGCTTCTGTCTGAACATTCTTTTCTTCTAGAGATGTTTTCTGCTCTTCTTCAGTTTTTTCTGTGCCATCAGCTGCTGAGACAGGTTCTGCCAAATCTGTACCATCTGTACTATTCACTTTTTCAGCTGAATGCTTTTCAGGATTCAGCATTTCTTCAATTTCATCCATTGATGTTCTGCTGAAGTCATCAATTTTGAAATCAAATACCTCTTTTTCTGCTTCTGAGAAGTATGCGATCACTTCAGGGAATCTGCTTCTGATTCTTCTGAATGTATCAGTTGACTTCAGAAATTCTTCAGGGATGATGCATGACTTGCAGAAGATGGTTCTCGGAACAAGCGTAAATGTTCCGTTCTTGTTATGTCTTACTGAGATGTATGGACTCTTTGTGTCTTCGTTTCTTGTGAATAGGTAATTGATCATGAAAAAAATACCTGCCTTTCCTGCTTTTGCAATACCTTTATTATGCACTTTTTGATGTACTGTTTCAAGTACATTTTGTGCAGAATAAAGAAATATAATAATGTTTTTTGGAATTACATGGTATTTGGAAACAACGTATGGTTATACATAGTAGAAAATTTCTACCGAGTAGTATATATATCAATTCCGTTTTCCGCATCTTCTAAGGAAGATACTCCAAACTGGAATTGACGTATTCTCAGTGGGTGCAGTGGACAGTTCAGAACTTTGCAGAAGTCTTTGACTTTGATCTTGTTGGGTATGTATTCTTCCAGAAAAGGTAACGAGCTGAAGGCAGAGTGAGCCCTTGTGCGAAACATTCTTGTACATTTCTGCAAAGAGTGTTCGACAAGGGCATCACAAATTCTTCCGTCAAAGTATAACTTCGCCTCGGTTTTCGTGTCTCGTGTGCCAGTTTCATCCAGCTCTGCCCGGATACATACAAGCATGCCGAACCATGTCACCATGGTTCCAGAACGTCCTTCCGCACAGACCGCAGTCTGCACAGATTCCCTGACCGTTTCTTTCAAGGTATCAGCCGTCACCGCTGACTTATCTGCAATGTACTGCCTTGTTCGATCGTACATCCGGGCAATATTTTCCGAAGGATCACTCCAACGGCACGTCTGAGAAAACTCAGGACGGTTCAGGCGAACTCACTGGCTTGCCACACCTGCATCAAAAAGATATTTTGTTGTCGTATGTGCATGATACAACATAAAAGTGCAAAAATAAGTACTCATTGTGCAGTCTTTTATACAAATAAAAAAAGAAGCCGATTTCTCGGCTCCTTATTTAATTTTCATAAATGTTGGCAGAATTCTACCAGATGGACGTTCAACCATCTGGTATCTTCCAATTCCTCTTTCTGGAACTTCATATACAGATGTGAATTGTCCATTCAGAAGACATGTGATATCGTCTTCATCAAAGTTGATTCCATCCGTTGCAGTGTACAAAGCAACACTGCAGTCCTTATTTGAGCATATAAGGATTTCGTTGCCATTTGTTGTGTGAGCTACACACATATCATGCCCGCAGACAGGACACTTTTCGTGATGCTTTGAAGCATACTCTCCAGCAGTGACTGGATTTCTATGCTCAGGAACATCAATGGTGAAGTGATTCACATAGTCAGTTACAAGCTGTCCAAGACAGAGAGAAAGATCTTTTCCCTCGTTATTTCTGTTTTCGTAGAACCCCTTGTACAGTCTTGGCTTGAGCCATACTGTCTTTGTCTCAGGAATATCACTACGCTTGAACTTCAGCATTTCAGGCTCTGGATGCAGACTGAGCAGGGAGTTGATTGTTTCCTTGATCGTGCTTCCTTCTTCCTGAACAATCATCTTGAACTGGCGATAAACAGTTTTGTCTACTTTCAGACACTGCTGCTTGCTGGCAGCTTCTTCAGATGTGTATGTTGAATACAGATATCTGAAAACAGAAGAATTCATTCCACTTTTCTGAGCTGCAGCTTCAAGTGTCAGGACCCCGTTCTTCACTTCCTGAACGAGTGCCTTGAACTCACTTTCTACAGCTGTTTTTGTACTTCCAGCAAAGTGAATGATTCCATCTTCATCCACGTATGTTTCCAGTGGAGTACGCTGTGAATGTCCAACATAAGGAACTGTTGAAACCTGACGCTCTTCTATTTCTTTTTCATCGTCAATATCACGGCCGAGAATTGACGTGTTTCTGAATCTGAGCTCATCAGTGTTTGCTCCTTCAATGGATTTTTCTTCCGTATCATCCTTTGTCAGCATCTTGATTGCTTCTTCTGAAAAGCTCGCATATCCTTCATCTGCCTGAAGAATCTTTTCATCAAGTCTGCTGTTTTTCATGATGACACAGTCATACCATTCCGTGAATTCTGGAACGTATGGATCTTCAGCTGGTTTGCCATCCTCAAACATTGTGGTAACTGTCTTTGGATAGTAACGTTGTTCATCCACAGCTGAAAGAATTTCACTTAGTTTTGCTTTTACTTCTGTGTCATTTGCAACTTTCAGTCTTCTCAGAACTTCACGTCTTGCTGCTCTGTTCTTGAGCTCTGTTCTCTTGCGGAGAGCATTTTCAAGAAGAGCAACAGTCTTTGACTTTGTTTCTTCATCAAGATTGTCAAAAGAATCGAACACCATGAAGTGAGTGCAGTCACTGATGACTCTGCAAACTTCTGTGAGAATGTAATTTTCGTAGCGTTCTTCCTTCTGAAGATCTTTCAGATCCAGACCGTTCAGAAATTGAACAACAGCTTCACTTGGAGCACTGTATTCGGGCTTTTCGACCTTTTCAAAGTCTGAATCAGCAATCTTTTCAATTGCTTCAATCTGGCTTGAAGGTCTTTTTCCGAGTCCAAAGTCTGCAATCTCACGGTTATTCACCGAATCTGTCACATCCTTCAAAGTTGGAAGATACTTTCCTTCAAACTTTTCAAAGGCTCCCTCGTTTTCGAGCAGAACAGAAAGATAGCTTCCCTGTCTTTCAATTCTTTTCTTGCTTACGGCAGAAGCTTCACCTTTGTAAGCATAGATCTTGACGCTTTTGATTGCGTCTTTTCTGTCGAGCAGTTCCTTTCTGTGTGATCGAATTTCTGCAGGTGATACGCAGATGTCAGGCGAAATGATTCTTCTGTATTCAAACGTTACAGAACCGCCTTCGAATTTTGGAATTACGTACATTCCGTTTTTTGATACTAAAATAAAGTGTAACATTTTTTCTTTCCTCCTTATTGTTACGAAAAAAAGCCGGTTTGTTCACAACCGACTCGTATATGCAAAAAAGGTTCGGATTCAGCAGCCTTGTTTCAGCTTTTTTTACCGGAAAAGACCAGAGAACACGAACGAATTTTTCTATATGTCCATATTATAGCATATTTGTGACATTGTTAAAATTCCTGGTACAAATTGTGCCGTTTTCAACAAAAAAGAAAAGAAATGGATACTTCTCCACCAACATCATTAAGTTAAGACCATGAGTCCAGAAAATTGGTATCATGGTTTTTCTTTTGCTTGCAACCTCTGTTAAGTTAAGAAATCCCGTCATAATATGATTTTCTGCAAACAGATATTTTGCAGAATTCTACGCTTTTTCTGATTATTTGCTTGCAACAAGGCGTATTAAAGCCATCTGACTGTCTGTCAGAAAATTTTTGCTTCAATCGAAATGATATGTGTTATCATGCTACACGATAGTTAAATAAGACTGCTGGTTTCTGTCCAACTTTACGCCTGTCAGCACGGTTTGGACGAATCGGCAAGATATATTTCTTAATCTTCTCTTCTGGATCTGGCGGTCTTGGCGACTGGTCACGAAAATAATCTCTACAGATATGGATACCCATGGTAAAGTTAGCCTGATACTGCCACTTTCTACCTTTATCATTTTCAATGACAACGTGCAACGTGATACGTTCGCAAAAGTTGTACATAATCAGCCTTGCAAAGATTTCCTGCAGCACAGATTCCTGTTTCTTGGCATGAAAGTTTGTGACCCCAATAGAATATTTCAGCTCTCTGAATGAAGTCTCAATACCCCATCTCTTGTGATACAGGTCTTTAATCCTTTCAGGTGGAAACTTCTCTCTGTCTAACGATGTTGCAATGGTTTCGTATTCGCCTGTATTAAGTTGAATACGTACAATTCTGACCTTCACATCATATGGTGTTTCAAAATCCCATACAGCCTGCTTGCGTTCTTTGTTCTTACCATGTCCAGGAATCCACTTGGCTTCGCCATTGGCGAATGCTTCTTTGTCTTCATTGGTCTGTGTAGTCCTGAGATGCAATTCAATATCAATGTCCCATTCTGACATTGGCTTGTCTCTCAACTCTTTCCAGAGATTCGTCTTAATCCGTAACAGATAATCAGCGTTTGGAATTCTGTTAATATGTTCAATGAGATTGATACCGCCGTAGCCTCTGTCACCCATGAGAAGACAGGGTTCTTCAACCGCCATACGTTCCATCATCTGCCACGCTGCTTTTTGCTCATACTGCTTTGGCTGTGGCTGGACAATCGCATCTACATACACCTTGTTCATCAGATCATACAGAGCATTCAGATGATACTGATTGCAGTTAATATGTTCCATGTAAGTATCTTCTGATGGATCAGTCCAGAAGGTCATGGTAGAACCATCTACTGCAAGCAGTCTGTAACCCGTATAGGTCTTGGTATCTCTGCAGACAGCATTAAAACGATGCAACAGATAATCAAATGCTTCTGGCAGAAGTTTTGCTCTCTGCTGTACCAACGCAGAAGCAGATACCGTTGTATCAGTAGGTTTAAAGTAGTCATACAGTTCCTTATTCAGCGAATTACCACCACTGGATATAAGAAACCGCATAACATCTTCAAATGTTATTTTGCGATTACGGATAAAATCCTTATCTGGATTGCGAACCCATTGAGAAGGATCGTCCGCCATCTGACGTATTATCTTCAACAGCTTGTTTTTTAGCTGTTTGGCGTATTGGTCCATATGTGATACCTCATTATGCTTTCTGCATAGCAGGTATCACGTATATATCTTGTAATGACATTTGTGTAATCATTCTTGACAACACAACGGATGTCGTTATAAGATATCACCGTAAACAAAAGGTAGTGATACCAGAAAAGACTGTTGATAAAGTTTCCCGACCGAATCAACGGTCTTTTCTATTTATGCTATACAATTGAAATATACTGTAAAACCTAGTTTCAGTCAATTATTCACAATATATTTCCAATGATATCCAAGTGCCCATTTTTCGTTTCTGCAACACGAACAGACAAATGAAGGCTCAACATCAAATTTATTTGTTGCTTGTCGTGCTGAATCAAAAAACATGATGGGGTTTTCTTCTTTATCAAAACATCCAATTCTTTTAGCAATACCACCGTTACAGCATGGACATCCATTTTTTTGTCTTGCCGGTTCTTGAAGAAATAATGCCTATGTAAATAAACGCATGAATCATACCAATAAACAGGTTTTCCTGTCTGGCATTTGGAAAGAATTCAATGTATCGCTCGCCGCAGTGATGACAGATCATGGCGAAACATGCGCATTGATAAGAAATACCGTCAGAAGCATTCACTTTAACAAATCCCCAGTCCATCTGGTAATTCTCACCAGGACCTGTATGATATCTTCTGCTTCTGTTTCCCTGTGGACTTACAATCTCTCTTGGTGCTGGAACCAGATCTTTATGTGCAGCAATAAATCATTGATGCATTAAATGGATTATCCATCAAAGGCAAAAAAAGAAAGATCAA
>ERZ506977.1054-NODE-1054-length-11479-cov-3.081232_pt1 | contig 11479 bp, 10 predicted proteins | sample MGYA00513168_ERZ506977 | MGnify/ENA metagenome assembly ERZ506977
GGAGCTGTACAACGTGGAGCGTTCCGCGGCCGCGGCGGAGGAGCTGAAGGGCCAGTACACCAAGCTGATGACCGGCCTGTGCCAGATGAAGGACATCCGCACGTCCCTGCGCCGCTGCGCAGCGGGGGAGACGCCGGACCATGTGGAGCTGTTTGAGATCAAGGGCTACCTCCAGCGGCTGGACGGCCTGCGTCCGCTGCTGGCGGAGATCGACGCTGTCACCCATTTCAAGGGCATCGCCCTCCACGACCCCAAGCCCGCGCTGGCCATTCTGGACCCGGACGGCACCGGCAGCCGGGGTTTCTACATCCCCGACAGCGCCACCGCCAAGCTCAAGGAGGTCCGTCAGGCCAAGAAGGACGTGGAGGAGCGTCTTTTCAAGGCGGCGACGGACGCGGAGAAGGACGACCTGCGCCTGAAGCGCACCCGCCTGTGCGCCGACGAGGACGCCGAGGAGATGCACGTCCGCAAGGCCATGGGCGCCGCACTGGCGCCGATGGTGGACGACCTGCTGGCGGACGCGGAGACCTCCGGCCGGCTGGACTTCATCGTGCAGAAGGCGCTGTTCGCCGTGCGCTTCGGCGGCATCCGCCCCGAGATCACCGACGGTGAGCTGGAACTGACCGACATGATCAACCCCGAGATCTGCGACCTGCTGGAGGAGCAGGGGCGGCGCTTCGTCCCCGTCTCCATCCATCTGGAGCAGGGCGCGACGGTTATCACCGGCGCCAACATGGGCGGCAAGTCCGTGGCCATGAAGACCGTGGCGCTCAACGCCCTGCTGCTGCAGGCGGGCTTTCTGGTCTGTGCCAGGGAGGCGCGGATGCCTCTGTTCCACAGCGTGAAGATGCTGTTTGACGACCTCCAGTCCATCCAGTCCGGACTCAGCGGCTTCGGCTCCGAGATCGTCCAGTTCCAGAAGGCGCTGGCCGAGGTGGAGCAGGGCTACTCCCTGTTCCTGCTGGACGAGTTCGCCCGCGGCACCAACCCCGACGAGGGCGCCGTCATTGTGCAGGCTGTCACCCGGTACCTCAACGATGTCAACGCCATTTCGCTGCTGACCACCCACTATGACAAGGTGGCGGAGTACGCCAAGCTCCACTACCAGATCATCGGCCTGCGGGATGTGGATACCGAGCAGATCCGCCGGGAGCTGTCCGCCACAAACGAGGACGGCGTGGCTGTCATCGCCCGCCACATGAACTACGGCCTGTACCGGGTGGAGGGCCGCTCCGACTGTCCGCGGGACGCGCTGAACATCTGTCGGATGCTGTCTTTGAAGCCGGAGATCCTCAAAATGGTGGAGGAAGCCTATTGATTTTCGCGGTGCGAAAAAAGTCGTAAAGAAGCTGCAAAAAGTTTTCAAGCTGCAAAAATATTATTGTCAAGCTTGTCACGAAGTCCCTTGACAAACGCCCTAAAACCAGTATAATTTAAACGTAGGATTTCGTGAATATCAGTCAATAGAGGCGCGAAAAGCGGGGTACTGCTGCGTGTGGGGACAGGCACCCGAGCAGCGTAGCAGGAAGGAGCTTTTCGCCGAAAGCAGCAGGCCCGCCTGAGACCTGCCGCTTGGCAGCGCGGTGTAAGCGGCGCTGCTGTCATGTAGAGATACATGGAGCGCTATTGGTCAATGACCTTGACCGATAGCGCTCTTTTTATGCCCGAAAGAACGCCGGAAGAAGGAAGGCCCGTTTGCAGCACGGCTTCTGTTGAAGGCGATCCCAAAATTCTGAAGGAGGAAAATACTTATGGAAAAGATGACTTCTCTGCTGCGTCTGCGTATGAGCGCCAAGGATGCTCATTACGGCGGAAACCTGGTGGACGGTGCCCACATGGTCCACCTGTTCGGTGATGTCGCTACCGAGCTGCTGATCAAGTGCGACGGTGATGAGGGCCTGTTCTGCGCGTATGACAACGTGGAGTTCCTGGCTCCCGTGTACGCCGGCGACTACATCGAGGCCTATGGCGAGATCGAGAAGATCGGCAACACCTCCCGCACCATGAAGTTCGAGGCCCGCAAGGTCATCGTCTCCCGCCCCGACATCAGCGCCTCTGCCGCTGACGTTCTGGCCGAGCCCGTGGTGGTCTGCCGCGCTCACGGCACCTGCGTGACCCCCAAGGATTGCCAGCGCAAAAAGATCGAGAAGTAAGGGAGTGTCATGATGGAAAAGCTCATTATCACGGCCGCTATCTGCGGCGCTGAGGTCACTAAGGCCTCCAACCCCGCTGTTCCCTACACCGTAGAGGAGATGGTCCGCGAGGCCAAGTCCGCCTACGAGGCCGGTGCTGCCATCCTGCACATCCATGTCCGCAACGATGACGGTACCCCCACTCAGGACCGCGAGCGCTTCCGTGTCGTGATGGATGCCATCCGCAAGGAGCTGCCCGACGTCATCATGATCCCCTCCACCGGCGGCGCCACCGGCATGAGCCCCGAGGAGCGTCTGCAGCCCACCGAGCTGTTCCCCGAGATGGCTACCCTCGACTGCGGCACCTGCAACTTCGGCGACGAGATCTTCGACAACACCATGCCCACCATGCGCGCCTTCGGCAAGCGTATGCTGGCCAACAACATCAAGCCCGAGTATGAGTGCTTCGAGATCGGCCATCTGGATACCATCCTGACCATGGCCAAGAAGGGCGAGGTCCCCGGCGCTCCCATGCAGTTCAACTTCGTGCTGGGCGTCAACGGCTGCACCCCCGCCACTATTCCCAACCTGTGCCATCTGGTGAGCCAGATCCCCGCCGGCTCCACCTGGACTGTCACCGGCGTCGGCAAGTCCGCCTGGACCATGGCTGCTGCCGGTATCGCCATGGGCGGCAACGTCCGTGTCGGCTTCGAGGACAACGTCTATCTGGGCAAGGGCCAGAAGGCCGGCTCCAACGGCGAGCTGGTGGCCAAGGTCGTCCGCTTGGCCAAGGAGCTGGGCCGCGAGATCGCTACCCCCGCTGAGGCCCGCGAGATCCTGAGCCTCAAGCCCCTGAAGTAAGTTACCACATAGAATCAAGATATATTTTTTAGGAGGATATTTACAATGGCTGAACTGAAAGGCAACAAGTACGGTTCCCACCGCGTTATCGAGCCCAAGGGCGTTCTGACCCAGGCTGCTTGGAAGGTCGACAACGACATGTCCAAGGTCTATTCCAACGAGATCGTCTGCGACGTGACCTCCCTGAACATCGACTCCGCTTCCTTCACCCAGATCTCCGAGGCCTGCGGCGGCGACGAGAAGAAGATCGGCGAGATGATCCTGGGCATCGTTGCTGAGCGCGGCAAGCAGCAGAACCCCGTGACCGGTTCCGGCGGTATGTTCAAGGGCGTCGTCGCTCACATCGGCGAGGACCTGAAGAAGAAGCCCGGCTTCGACCTGAAGGAAGGCGACAAGATCGTCTCCCTGGTGTCCCTGTCCATGACCCCGCTGAAGATCGACAAGATCCTGTCCATCCACAAGGATATCGACCGCGTTGACATCGTGGGTAAGGCCATCCTGTTCGAGTCCGCTCTGTATGCCAAGATGCCCGAGGATATGTCCGAGCCTCTGGCTCTGGCCGCTCTGGACGTGGCCGGCGCTCCCGCGCAGGCCCGCAAGCTGCCCCACGAGGGCGACAGCGTCCTGATCCTGGGCGCCAACGGCAAGTCCGGCGTGCTGTGCGGCTGGGAGGCCATGAAGAAGGTCGGCCCCAAGGGCAAGGTCGTGGGCGTTGTCCGCAATCCCAAGCAGGTTCCCGGCCTGATGGAGCTGGGCGTTTACACCGACGTCATCGTCGCCGACTGCACCAAGCCCGTTGAGGTCATGGAGGCTGCTCTGGCTGTCAACGATGGCAAGGAGTACGATCTGTCCATCTGCTGCGTGAACATCGAGTCCTGCGAGATGTCCGCCATCCTGCCTGTCCGTGACGACGGTATGGTGTACTTCTTCTCCATGGCTACCTCCTTCACCAAGGCTGCTCTGGGCGCTGAGGGTATCGGCAAGGACGTGACCATGATCATCGGCAACGGCTACACCAAGAACCACGCCAACATCACCCTGGATGTGCTGCGCGAGAACCCCAAGCTGCGTAAGCTGTTCGACGAGAAGTACTGCTAAACGACTTCCTTCAAAGCTGGGGGGCCCGTGTGGCTCCCCAGCCTTTGACCTACACCGAAACAACACGATATTGTGAAGGAGAAACGACTATGAAGACTCGCAACGGTTTGTTCGCCGACGTTCCCGAGAATCTGTGGAACGACTGGCATTGGCAGGTCGCCAACCGCGCTGAGACGGTTGAGGATCTGAAGAAGTACATGACCCTGACTCCCGATGAGGAAGAGGGCGTCCGCAAGACCCTGGGCAAGCTGCGCATGGCTGTTACCCCCTACTACCTGTCCCTGATCGATCTGGACGATCCCTTCGATCCCATCCGCAAGATGGCTATCCCCCGCGCTGAGGAGCTGGAGTATGCCGATTACGAGGATGCCGATCCCCTGCACGAGGATACCGACTCCCCCACCCCCGGCCTGACCCATCGCTATCCTGACCGGGTGCTGCTGCTGATCACCGACCAGTGCTCCATGTACTGCCGTCACTGCACCCGCCGCCGCTTCGCCGGTCAGAACGACTGCGAAGTGCCCATGCAGCAGATCGACAAGTGCATCGACTACGTGGCCGCTCATCCCGAGGTCCGCGATGTCCTGCTGTCCGGCGGTGACTCCCTGATGGTCTCCGATGAGATCCTGGAGTACATCATCAAGCGCGTGCGCGCCATCCCCCACGTGGAGATCGTCCGTCTGGGCTCCCGCACCCCCGTTGTGTGCCCCCAGCGTATCACGCCCGAGCTGTGCGCCATGCTGAAGAAGTATCATCCCGTGTGGCTGAACACCCACTTCAACACCCCCAAGGAGTTCACTCCCGAGGCTGCCAAGGCCTGCGCAATGCTGGCTGACGCCGGTATCCCCCTGGGCAACCAGTCCGTGCTGCTGGCCGGCGTGAACGATTGCTCCCACGTGATGATGGAGCTGGTCCACGGTCTGGTCAAGATGCGTGTCCGCCCCTACTACATCTATGCCTGCGATCCTTCCCTGGGTCTGAGCCACTTCCGTACTCCCGTGTCCAAGGGCATCGAGATCATGGAAGCTCTGCGCGGCCATACCTCCGGCTACTGCATCCCCACCTTCGTGGTCGACGCTCCCGGCGGCGGCGGCAAGACCCCCGTTATGCCCAACTACCTGATCTCCGAGACCCCCCGCAAGGTCATCCTGCGCAACTTCGAGGGCGTCATCACCTCCTACACCCAGCCCGAGCACTATGTTCAGGATTGCCACTGCGACGTCTGCACCGGCAAGAAGAAGGTGGAGAAGACCGGCGTGGCATGGGTCGCCGAGGGCACCAAGCAGCGCTATCTGGAGCCCACCAAGCTGCTGCGTAACGAGCGTCACGTCAAGAAGTAAGAGAGAGGTTAAACTATGGAAAGCAAACTCGGCTTGAATATGGAGCTGGTCGAACAGGCGCGTGCCTCTGCCGCCAAGGTGGCAGACGACACCCAGCAGTTCATTGACCAGCATACCACCGTCACGGTGGAGCGCGCTGTTTGCCGTCTGCTGGGTATCGATGGCGTCAACGATATGGACGTTCCTCTGCCCAACGTGGTGGTCGACCACCTGATGGCAAACTCCCTGCTGCCCGCCGGTGCTGCGTGGGCCATCGGCAACGCTATGGTGGAGACCGGCAAGGATCCCCAGGGCGTGGCGGAGGCTGTCAACAGCGGTGAGCTGGATCTGAGCAAGATCCCCGCTCACTCCGACGCGGAGATTCGTGCGGCCATCACCCCCGTGGTGAACGCCACCGTGGAGCGCATCAACAAGAACGTTGCCAAGCGCAATGCGTATCTGAAGGAGTGGGGCGACAAGGAAGGCCCCTACCTGTACATCATCGTGGCCACCGGTAATATCTACGAGGATATTATCCAGGCCAAGGCCGGTGCCAAGCAGGGCGCCGACATCATCGCCGTCATCCGTACCACCGGCCAGTCCCTGCTGGACTATGTGCCTTACGGCGCTACCACCGAGGGCTTCGGCGGCACCTATGCCACGCAGGAGAACTTCCGCCTCATGCGCGCCGCGCTGGACGAGGTGGGCGAGGAGCAGCACCGCTACATCCGGCTGTGCAACTACTGCTCCGGTCTGTGTATGCCCGAGATCGCCGCTATGGGCGCTCTGGAGCGTCTGGACGTTATGCTGAACGACGCTCTGTACGGCATCCTGTTCCGCGACATCAACATGCAGCGCACCATCGTGGACCAGTATTTCTCCCGCGTTATCAACGGCTATGCCGGCGTGATCATCAACACCGGTGAGGATAACTACCTGACCACCGATGACGCCATCACCGCCGCCCATACCGTGCTGGCCTCCCAGTTCCTGAACGAGGCGTTTGCCAGGTCCGCCGGTATGCGCGAGGAGCAGATGGGTCTGGGCCACGCCTTCGAGATGGATCCCGCTGTGGAGAACACCTTCCTGTATGAGCTGGCACAGGCACAGATGGCCCGTGAGATCTTCCCCAACGCGCCTCTGAAGTATATGCCTCCCACGAAGTTCATGACCGGCAACATCTTCCGCGGCCACATTCAGGACGCCCTGTTCAACATGGTGACCATCCTGACCAACCAGCGGCTGTGCCTGCTGGGCATGATGACCGAGGCCATCCACACCCCGTTCATGTCCGACCGTGCTCTGTCTATCGAGAACGCTCAGTATATCTTCCGCACCATGAAGGATCTGGGCAGCGAGCTGACCTACAAGGAGAACGGTATCATCCGCAACCGCGCCAACGAGGTGCTGACCAAGGCCACCGACCTCCTGAAGGAGATCGAGAAGCTGGGCCTGTTCACCACCATCGAGAAGGGCATCTTCGCCGATGTCAAGCGTCCTAAGGACGGCGGCAAGGGCCTGAACGGCGTTGTGGTCAAGGACGACAAATACTTCAACCCCTTCGTTGAAGTCATGAAAGGCAAGGTGGGAGCATGAGCAGCGGACTGTATAACACCCATAAGATCGATTTCGATACCACCCTGGACCTGACCCGTCTGAAGCCCTACGGCGACACCATGAACGACGGTAAGGTGCAGACCAGCTTCACCCTGCCCGTCAAGGATGACGAGCGCGGTGAGGAGGCTGCCCGCCAGATCGCCAAGAAGATGGGCCTTGAGGAGCCCAACGTGGCATATCACACCGCGCTGGACAAGGAATTCACCTTCTATGTGGTCTACGGCAGCTGCGTCCACTCCGTGAACTACGAGGATATCCACGTCATCACCGTGGAGTCCGACGTGATGAGCATGGAGGACACCAACGACTACATCCGTGAGCATATCGGCCGCAAGGTCGTGATGGTCGGCGCCTCCACCGGCACCGACGCCCACACCGTTGGTATCGACGCTATCATGAACCGCAAGGGCTTTGCCGGCCACTACGGTCTGGAGCGCTACGAGATGATCGAGGCCTACAACCTGGGCTCTCAGGTTCCCAATGAGGAGTTCATCCAGAAGGCGCTGGAGCTGCACGCCGACGTGCTGCTGGTCTCCCAGACCGTTACCCAGAAGGATGTTCACATCCAGAACCTGACCAACCTCATCGAGCTGCTGGAGGCCGAGGGCCTGCGCGACAAGTTTGTTGTCTGCTGCGGCGGTCCCCGTATCACCCACGAGCTGGCCAAGGAGCTGGGCTATGATGCCGGCTTCGGCGCCGGCAAGTACGCCGATGACGTGGCGTCCTTCGCTGTGACCGAGATGGTCAAGCGCGGCATGAAATAAGATCCTCAGCAAAAGCGGAGAGCCGCTAACCCGACTCTCCGCTTTTTGTGCGGAATCCCTTCTGATTAAGGTAATTTGCGCAAAAACAACATGGTCATCCCTTGCTTTTTCGTGCAAAGGGTGCTATGATGCTATTGTTAGAAAAGTCACGAAGCCCCGTCCTCGTGACTGTAAACCACCGCCCGGCCGCCATACCCGGCGAGCCGCCCGGTGGCATAAAACAAGGAGGAACAGAAATGGCAAAGAAACCTGTACTGACTGCCCGTGAGGCAGCGGCAATGATCCCCGACGGCGCCACGATTATGTGCGGCGGCTTTCTGGCCTGCGGCCAGGCCCGCGCCATCGTCAAGGAGCTGGTAGCCCGCGGCACCAAGGATCTGACCCTGATCGCCAACGATATGGGTCGCGCCACCGGTCCCAAGGGTGAGGAGTTCTTCGGCATCGCGGAGCTGATCCACAATCATCAGGTCAAGCGCGTTATCGCCACTCACGTTGGCATGACCCCCGAGGTCGGCCAGCAGCACACCGAGGGTACGCTGGAGGTCAACCTGCTGCCTCAGGGTACGCTGGCTGAGTGCATCCGCGCTGCCGGCGCCGGTCTGGGCGGCGTGCTGACCCCCGTGGGCATCGACACCCTGGTGGAGGAGAGCCCCTTCTGCATGGGCCGTCAGACCATCGATGGCAAGGATTATCTGCTGATGAAGCCCATCCACGCTGATTTCGCCCTGCTGGGTACCTATAAGTGCGATGAGTTCGGCAACTGCTGGTACAAGGGCACCATGCGCAACTTCAACGTTGTCATGGCCACTGCCGCCGACACCGTGATTGCCGAGTGCGAGTACATCGTTCCCGTGGGTGACTTTGAGCCCGAGAACATCCATACCTACGGTATGTGCGTTGACTACATCGTGGAAGGAGACAGAAAGTAATGGAAAAGTCCGAGATCAAAGGCTTTATCGCCAAGCGCTGCGCCAAGGAGCTGAAGAACGGCGACGTCGTGAACCTGGGCATTGGCCTGCCCACCCTGATCCCCAACTATCTGCCCGAGGGCGTTGAGGTGATCATCCACGCTGAGCTGGGTATCGTCTCCGCCGGTAAGTCCCCCAAGGAAGGCGACGCCAACTATGATCCCTACCACGTGGTGGACGCCGGTGGTTCTCCCTCCTCCGTGGCTTTCGGCGGCGGCTTCATCGACTCCGCCACCAACTTCGGCCTGATCCGCGGCGGCCACGTGGACGCCTGCTTCCTGGGCGCTCTGGAAGTGGACGCCGAGGGTAACCTGGCCAACTGGATCATCCCCGGCAAGAAGATGCCCGGCATGGGCGGCGCCATGGATCTGTGCGTCGGTGCAAAGCACTGCATCGTCTGCATGGAGCACACCGCCAAGGGTAACCCCAAGATCTTCGAGAAGTGCCGTCTGCCCCTGACCGCCTCCCACTGCGTGAACAAGATCATCACCGAGATGTGCGTGTTCGACGTCACCAAGGACGGTCTGGTCATGACCGAGATCAACCCCGAGTTCACCGTCGAGGATGTGAAGGCCGCTACCGCTGCGCCCTTCGCCGTCGCCGCTGACCTCAAGAGCATGATCGACTGATCTGCCTGAAAAGAGCAAAAAGAAAAGACCCCACGGGGTCTTTTCTTTTTGCTCTTTTTTACCGCTTCAGGCGCTTGTCGCACTTCTTGCCCAGCCAGGTGCCAAGGCTCTGGAACACCTGCACCAGCAGCACCAGAATGATCACCGCCACCAGCATCACCAGATACTTGTACCGGTAGTAGCCGTAGTCGATGGCGATCTTGCCCAGACCGCCGCCGCCGATGATGCCGCTCATGGCGGAGTAGCCCAGAATGGTGGTCAGCGCGATGGTCACATTCTGGACGAGGGACGGTACGCTCTCCGGGATCATCACCTTGCAGATGATCTGCATGGGCGTGGCGCCCATGCTCTGGGCGGCCTCGATGATGTTGCCGTCCACCTCCCGAAGGCTGCTCTCCACCAGACGCGCCACGAAGGGGAATGCCGCCGCCACCAGCGGAACGATGGTGGCTGTGGTGCCAACGGCAGTGCCGATGAGCAAACGGGACAGGGGGAACACCATGATCATCAAAATCAGAAACGGGATGGAGCGCAGCAGATTGATGATGACGTTCAGCACCTGCATCAGCCAGCGGGGGAGAGGCAACACGCCGTTTTTCTCGCCCACCACCAGCAGCACGCCCAAGGGCAGACCGATGACCAGCGACAGCGCCGTGCTCACCACGGTGACATAGAACGTCTCCCACAGGGCGAAGGGCAGAGAGGGCAGCACGGTCAGCAGGTCCTGCACGGACTTTTGGGAAAACAGATCGCTGTACATACTCACTCCACCTCCTCTACCTGTACGTTGGCCACATTGTGGAGAAACGCCACGGCCTTGTCAAACTGGCTGCTGGGGATGCCCAGCATCATGCTGCCGTATACCGTTTCGGACAGCTTCTGGGTGCTGGCGGAGATGACGTTGCAGAGGATACCCTCCTCCGATGCCAGCCGGGCGATCATGGGGATGCTGGTGGTCGCGGCATCCTTGAACACCAGCCGCACCAGCTTTTCGCCTGCCGGATCGTAGACCTGCGCGTCGGCGCCGCCGGGGAATACCAGCCGCCGCCCCGCCGCGGACTTGGGCGCGGCGAACACCGTGCCAACCAGTCCGGACTCCGCCACGCGGCCCTCGTCCAGAATGGCAACGTGGGTGCAGATCTCCTTCACCACGCTCATCTGGTGGGTGATGACCACCACGGTGATGCCCAGCTTCTTGTTGATATCCCGGATCAGCTCCAGAATTTGCCGGGTGGTGTTGGGGTCCAGCGCGCTGGTGGCCTCATCGCACAGCAGCACCTTGGGATGGGTGGCCAGTGCGCGGGCGATGGCGACACGCTGCTGCTGGCCGCCGGACAGCTGGGCCGGGTAGGAATCCGCCTTGTCGGGCAGTCCCACCAGCTCCAGCAGCTCACGGGCGCGCTGCTCCGCCTCGGCCTTCTTCACACCTGCCAGCTCCATGGGAAAGCAGACATTCCGCAGGCAGGTGCGCTGCATCAGCAGGTTGAACCGCTGGAAGATCATGGTGATCTCCCGCCGCGCCGCCCGGAGCTGGGCGGGGGTCATGGTGTCCAGCCGCTGGCCGTTGACGATGATCTCACCGCTGGTAGGCTTCTCCAGCAGGTTGATGCACCGCACCAGCGTGCTCTTACCAGCGCCGGACATACCGATGATGCCGTAAATGTCGCCGTCTTCGATGGTGAGGGAGACGTCCTTGAGAGCGTCTACCCCGCCGGCTGTGCCGGAATCAAATGTTTTGCTGACGTGCTTCAGTTCGATCATGGACGTCTCCCTCCTTTCTCACTTACTTGGTGGTCAGCGCGTCCAGCGTGGTCTGCTTGCCGCCGTACAGGCCCATGGGCTCCACGTGGATAGCGGCGATGGAGGCGATGTGGGTGCCGTTCTGGGCGTTGAAGTCCTCCAGATAGGGCAGGTGCTGGAAGTAGTTGGCGTCCACGGTGCCGTCATCCACCACGGTGTTGGGTACCACGTAGTCGTTGTAGCTCTTGATATCCAGCGTGATGTCCTTGGCGGCCAGGATCTCCTTGGCCACCTCCAGGATCTCGGCGTGGGGCGTGGGGGAGGCGGCGATGGTGATGGTCTGTCCCTTCA